>Ga0099364_10007091_pt1 | contig 16116 bp, 15 predicted proteins | sample TergutTh196P3_FD_73070 | JGI IMG/M metagenome (GOLD analysis project Ga0099364, IMG submission 73070) | Microcerotermes parvus P3 segment gut microbial communities from Pointe-Noire, Republic of the Congo - Th196 P3 | ecosystem: Host-associated > Arthropoda: Insects > Digestive system > Gut ...
GATTTAGACTGGGTTGCGGACGAAAACGGCGGAATATCCCTCGGCGGGACGGTGCAGACGACTTCGCCGGGTGCGACTACTTCCGAACCGGGTGCGACTACGACGGGAACAGGCACGGCGACTACAGCCGCGACTACCACCACGGGTACGGGCGTGACGACTGCGGCGACCACGACCGCGGGAACGGGTGTGACGACTGCAGCGACTACCACCACGGGTACAGGTATGACAACAACACCTACAACTACCACCACGGGAACGGGTACGGGCGGGACAACGACACCTGATACAACTACCGTTACCGGAGGTACTACAACGTCTCCGTCTACGACTACCGTTACCGGAGGTACTACAACGTCTCCGTCTACGACTACCGATGGCGGGACTACCGCTACCGGGGGAACTACCACTTCGCCGTCCACGACCACCGATGGCGGGACTGTTACGACTGCAGTGACGACTACGACCGACAACGGGGTGACTACTACGGGCGGGACTACGACTACAGTTACTACAACTACTACGGTTTCTACCACTGCAGTTACTACAGCGGCTACCACGGCAGTTACCACAGTCGCTACGACTCCGGCTACTACGACAACTACACAGGGCAGTTATATTTCACCTGTGCCGATTCCGCGTTACACAGGAACTCCGGCGCGTGTGCTTGCACTTGATTTAAATTTGAGTTCTTTAGACCACGATACGCTTGCAAGCGCAACCGTGCAAATCACTCTTGCCGCCGGAGGGAGCAGAAGGCTTTGGCTTTTCACCGATATAGGTAACAGCTTGGGGACTTATTGGCAGAATATCACTCGTGCTAACATGAATTCGAATTCACCTATAATCCGCTCAACAGAACTTGGCGCAGGTGATAATTCGGCTACATTTGAGCTTCCTCTTTCAATGTTGTACGGTAACGGCAGTTTTGCAACAAAACTTTACCTTGTCGGTACAACTCAATTCAGCTTGGCACAATGCGAAGGGGCAGGTGCTGCGGGTACTAACGTAGTGAGACCGCCTGCAAACAACTCATCAAGCAGTGATGCATGGAGACTTGATATTACCGATAGCGTAACAAACGCGACTTTTACGCCGAACATTGCAGCTGTTGAAATCCCCGTCAAAATCTACGATATGCAAAACGATGCCGAGCTTTTCCTTTTCGACAGTAACGGCTCAACTTCAAGTTCCGAGCCTGTCAGAGTAAGCGCGCACCCGATCATCGGAAGCAGCGGCGGAGTACGCAGAGTCGATATGGCATGGGCGGGCGACAGACACACAATCACTGTTGATACCCGTGGCGGAACGTCACAGCGGGTTGATATTAAGTTAGCGGGATTGACCACTCGCCCGAATCACTCTTACAGGTTTACTTTCAGCGGAGCATTGGGAACGGAAGGCACGGATAACACACTTTGGATTAGAACGTCTGCGGGTACTGCAACCACATTAGCCTCACAATCGGTTGTCGCCGGAGGAAGCTTTACCATATCGCATACTGCTACAACTGCTGCAATTCAGGCGTTTCTTACAGCTTACCCGACTCAAACTTTCGGTCTCGGCGGTGTCAGTCAGCGTGACATCACAGTCAACGACCTCACTATTACGGCATTATGTCCGCCCGATTGCACAAGCTGTGTTGCAATGCCGCCCATTCCGACCGTGCCTACCCCTTCGGGAAGCATTTCGTCAAGTTTGACTGCGGCTACCTTAGTCAACCGTATGACAATAGGTTGGAATTTAGGGAACACTTTCGATTGCCACAGCGAAGGCTCGGCATTGGGTTATGGAATCACCGGGAATTACTCGGTTACACGGCTTGAAACTTCTTGGCTCAGTCATGCACACAATACTACTACAAGAGCCTTTATTCAAGAAATCGCCAAAGAATTTAACACAATAAGGATTCCCGTTACTTGGTATAAAGCCGCGGGGCCTGCACCTACCCACACTATTCGCGCCGATTACATGAAGCGCGTAAAGCAGGTTGTCGATTGGGCAATGGCGGAAAATATGATTGTCATTCTCAACACTCACCATGAAAACAGCGTTATATCGCTGACGGATGATGCGAGTCAGTCAACCCATGCAGGAAGGCAGTACTTGACTGCAATTTGGGGGCAAATCGCCAACGAGTTTAGGGATTATCCCGAAAACTTAATTTTCGAGGGGCTTAACGAACCGAGGAACGAAGACGAGAATAATCAATGGGACGGTGGAAGCTCTACTACACAAAACAACGTCAACAGACTTAATCAGGCTTTTGTTGACACAGTGCGGGCTACAGGCGGAAACAACCAAAGCAGGATTCTTATGGTGCCGACAGTTGCCGCAAGCGCAGCTCAGAATGCGTTAAGCGCGTTCACGAAGCCAACCGACTCCGGCAATACCACAGTCAATAAAATCGCCATGTCGATTCATGCGTATGAGCCGTTTGACTGGGCGCATAACGGCGTTGGAAACTCTTATCCGAGCAACGGCAATACGCGAATTAACGATGCACTTAACAGAGTTCAAACACGCGCAAGCGCATTAGGTATCCCTGTTGTACTCGGCGAGTTCGGCTCGGTTCGCCATGCCGATGACGGCGAAGTGAGCAGCACAAGAGACAGTGCAAGGGCAACACACGCACGGGAATATGTTGCCGCTGCTACACAAAGGGGTATGAGAGCGGTTTGGTGGGATACCGGAAGAACACCCGACCATGAGCGCGGAGATGCTTTCACCCTCATTACAAGACGTGCTCCCTACGCTGTACGCCATCAAAATATCATTAATGCAATGAAAACAGGCAGAGGTTGAGATTTTTCGTAAAGTTTCCCCCGATTGTAAAAATCGGGGGAGCTTTTTGACTATACTTGTGTTGACTATACTTACGTGCCGCTTGAGTTGAGGTACTGCATTATTCCTTTATAGACAGTAAAAGCTACTTTTTTTTGATAATCGGAATCGCTTAACCTCGCCGCCTCTTCGGCATTGGACAGGAATCCGCATTCAATCAGCACGGCAGGTTGAGCGGTTGACTTAAACAAGAAGAGTTCGTTGTCAATTATTTTTATTTCCCTGTCGTTGCCGACTTGCAGTTCTGCAAAACTGTTTTGCAGGCTTTGCGCTAACTTGTGATTTTCGGGATTTTGCTCGGTGTAGAACATTTGCGCCCCTGAAAACCGCGCATTAGTGAATCTGTTTTGGTGAATAGAGAAAAATAAGCTTTCGGGGTGCGATTCGATTAAAGCTTTTCGGTTTTGCATATCGGATACTTTTTGATTGCGTATTCCCGTGACCCCCTCCGAGTGCATTGAGCGGTCTTCAGTTCTCGTGAGAACGACATTAAAGCCCGAGAATTGCAAAAGCTGATGCAGGTTTTTGACAATGGCGAGGTTGATGTCCTTTTCGAGTTCGCCGTTTACGCCGACTGCGCCGCCGTCCATACCTCCATGCCCCGCATCAAGAATAATGGTAATCTGTCCGTCGTCAACACCGCGAACGGCGGGAACAGCAACATTGTTCGCGTTAAACGTCAGCGTTATTACAAGGAAGCATACTAAAAAAGCGATTGTAAGCGGTAGTTTGTTTTTTCTTATATCCATTTTTTTACCCTTGCCTTTCTGCACAAGTGTGCCATTTATAGCTTTGTTTTCCTCGTTTACTTAGATTTAATTTCAAACTTTTACCCTTGCCTTTCTGCGCAAGTGTGCCATGTAAGCACAAATGTGCCATAAAATTTTATTTGTAAGATTATATTACGATGTTCGGACAAATATGACAAGCCGCCTTTTTTCTATGTTAGTTTTATATTAGATAATTAAAATATAAATATTATATAGAATAAATTTCATAACTACATTATAATATAAAACAGAAAGGCTGTGATAAAAAATGAAATGGGAATTAAGAAGGAAGAGCAGGGGACAGTGTTCCTATAAAACAATGTATATTTCCGACAGTTTAGTAGAAAAAATTAACAAGATTGCCTACGAGAACGATACGTCGTTTAATAACGTAGTTATTTCTATGATTGAGTCTTGTGTTGATGAGGATGTGAAAGAAAACAATGTTTAAAATACAAAAAGGCTATGATAGCGAAAGCAAGTCATTTAGGTTGCCTATTGAGCTGATTGACAGGTTGGAGGTTTTGGCTTCTCAAAATAAAATTTCGCTTAACAAACTTGTTATCCAGTGCTTGAACTACGCTGTTGATAATCTTGAGGGAGAAGATGATGGCGGCATATAAGCTCGGGAGGTTCTTGCTCGATGTCCTTTATCCTAATAAATGTCCGTTTTGCAATGAGGTGATTGCGTACGACTTGTATTATTGCGCCGATTGCATTCACGAGCTTGAACAGGATTTTGCGGAAAATCCGCGGGAATTGATGCCGATTGCCAACATTGCCGAAACATTTGCCGTTTTCGAGTACAGCGCGGAAACATCGCCGTTTGTTTACTCGATTAAGGACGGAGGGAATGGTTATGCAGTTTCTGCCGCGGCTAAAATGTTGTGCGATATGTTAAAGGATAAAACGGGTGAAAAAATCCAAATCGACTTGCTCACCTGTGTTCCTACAGATTCATCGAGAATGAGGGAGCGTGGGTACAATCCGCCTGCGTTAATCGCATCGGAGCTTGCCGCAATGATTGGTGTGCCGTTCGACCCGCGATTGCTTATAAAAGCCCGCCGCACCGAAATTCAGAAATCTCTTTCCGAAATTGAGCGACGGGAGAATCTTAGAGGCGCGTTTAAACTTAACAAGAAAAGAATCCCCTCGAAAACGGTTCTTCTTATTGACGATGTGCGTACTACCGGGGCTACTTTGTCCGAAGCGGCGGGAGTTTTGCTCTCATCGGGTGCTGAAAAAGTGTACGCAGGGGTGGTAGCCGCGAGCATGAGGCAAAACAGCGCTCAAAATGCCAATGTGCTATAACATCATTGTCTTTAATGTGTCGAGGATTTTGCGTTCACGCCTTGATACCTGTACTTGTGTCATTCCCAAAATATCCCCCACCTCACCTTGAGTTTTTTCGCCCCAATAACGCATTATGATTAACCGACGGTCTTCAGCTGTGAGAGATGTCAAAGACTGTTTCAGCGCGATTAGCTCAACTAATTTATTTTGAGGGGCTTCAACGGGAACGTCATACTCCACTGATGGGACTCCACCTGCGGAATTGCCGCTTTCCTCAAAGCTGCCCGTAGTCAGAGAAAGCGGCGGCAATCCGACTGATAAAGCCTCGCTCACTTGTGCAACACTGATTCCTAAAATTTCGCCTATATCCGAGAGGTGGGGGTCTTTTCCTTCTTTTATGAGCTGTTCTTGAACTCTTGTGACTTTGAGCGACAGTTCTTTTAAGCCGCGGCTTACCTTGACTGCGCCGCCGTCACGGAAAAGCCTTTTTATTTCACCGAGAATAACAGGAACGGCATATGTCGAGAACATCAGCCCGCGTTCAGTGTCGAAATTTTTCGCCGCCTTTACCAAGCCGACACATCCCGCCGAGTATAGCTCCTCATATTCCACTCCTCGCCCCCTAAATCGGTTTGCGAGAGAATGCACCAACCCTAAGTTCTGCTCGACAAAATTGTCGTCCACCCTCCCATTGTCCTGTACAGCAGCAGTAAGACTATTCATCTTTCAGTGAGGCGTTTGCTCATGGTTATGGTTGTTCCGCGTCCAATCCCGCTGTGAACAGTCAGCTTGTCCATAAAGCTTTCCATAACCGCGAACCCCAATCCCGCCCGCTCCCCTTCCGCACACGTAGTAAACAAGGGGGTCTTCGCCTGCTTAATATCGGCAATACCGCAGCCCTTGTCCTTAATTCGTATGTAGACAGAGTTGTCTGACATAATCCGCGACACAATCTCAATCGTCCCGATTGCATCATCGTTGGAGTAGGCATGGACTATACAGTTTGTCACCGCTTCGGAGACTGCCGCCTTGATGTCGTTTATTTCCTCAACGGTTGGGTCAACTTGGGACGCAAACGCAGATACGGCAGTTCGCGCAAATGCCTCATTTTGCGAACGCGCGGGGATAACTAATCGAAAATGATTTTTAACGGTTAATTTCTCTTTCATATTTTTACCCATGTCCTTTCTGCACAAATGTGCCATAAAATTTCATTTTCCCATTTACACAGATTTACTTTCAAACTTTTACCCATGTCCTTTCTGCACAAATGTGCCGTTGAAAGCTTCGTTTTCCGCACTTACACAGATTTACTTTCAAACTTTTACCCATGTCCTTTCTGCACAAATGTGCCGTTGAAAGCTTTGTTTTCCGCATTTACGCAGATTTACTTTCAAACTTTTACACCTTTCCTCATAAATTTACTTGAGTACAAGCCCCGAAAGCCCGGCAAGCTTTACGATTTTCTCAACATGACCCGTAACATTTTTAATAAACAGCCGCCCGCCAAACCCCTGTAAAACTCTCATTCTTCCAAGGATAAGACCTATTCCCGAACTGTCCATAAATTTTACCCCGCCGAAGTCCAATATAAGAATGCGTGGTGTGGAATTTTCTAAAACCGCGTCTATCTCGGCGCGAATCCCCGATGCCGTGTGGTGGTCAATGTCACCTTGGATTCCCGCAGTCACCCGCTCCCCGGTGTTTACAATTTCTACCATAGTGCTTGTCCTTCCTTTATTTTTTGAATAGACCTATCTGTGAACCCGTTATAAAGATTGTAACAGTTGATTTATGAAATGTTTGTCGAAACGGGTAGGAGAATTAATTATTTTTTAAAATATGTTTTTTTAAAAAACTATTGCATTTTAAAGCTATTTATGATATACTGTCTTATGTGTACTATGAAATACGTATATATTAAAAATGTAAAAATCGCGAAGACAGCCGTGTCCGCGCCTTTGGCGGACGTAGGCGATGCTGCGTTTCGCATAATGGCAAAACGCTTTGGTGCGGCATATTCAATCGGAGAGATGACAAGCGCGAAGGGATTAGTATTCGGCGACAAGAAAACCGCCGAATTGCTGAAAATAACCGAGCTTGAGCGCGAGTTTGGCACTCCGGCGGCAGTGCAATTGTTTGGGAGCGAGCCTGAATCAATGGCAAAAGCAGTTGAAATTGTGTTGAGCCATCCGCACGATTCGCCCGAATTGCCCGATATAATCGACATTAACGCGGGCTGTCCCGTTAATAAAGTTGTCGGCACGGGTGCGGGTTCGGCATTGATGAAGACTCCGAGGTTGTTTGGGGAAATAGTTTCTTCTGCCGTCAAAGCGGCCGAATCGCTGAACAAAAGTGTCCCGATTACCGTAAAAATTCGCACCGGGTGGGACTCGGGCAGCATTAACGCTGTGGAAATTGCCAAAATTGCGGAATCTGCAGGTGCGGCGGCAATTACCGTACACGGCAGAACCCGCACACAGATGTACTCCGGTAAAGCCGATTGGGGAGTGATTGCCGAACTCAAAAATGCGGTAAACATCCCTGTAATAGGTAACGGCGATGTCGACAGTGCCAAAAGCTGTATGGAAATGTACCGCCAAACCGGCTGTGACTTGGTAATGGTCGGTCGTGCATCGTTTGGGCGACCGTGGATTTTCCGGGATATACAAAACTGCATTACAAAGGGGGAATCCCCGATGGAATCTGCGCCTTCGCTTAAAACACGGCTCGGTATAATGAAAGAGCATATTGAGCTTTCGGTTAAGCTCAAAGGCGAAAGGGTGGCAATGAGAGAGTTCCGCAAGCACGCGGCGTGGTATATAAAGGGAATTCACGGTGCTGCCGCTTTAAGAGCCGAGTGTATGAGTCTCGAAACGCTTGACGACATAAATCGGCTGATTACGCGGTTAATTCCCGAGGAGGTCTATTGAAAAAGTTATTGATTTGTACTGTGTTTGCTGCCTTAGCCATGCTGCTTACCGTGTTTTTGACAGGCTGTAAAGGTTTTGATTTTTTCGGCGAGCTTTTCAGCAAAGGTAATGCCGCGCCGGATGAAATTGCGGGAGAGAGCGAAAATGAGCCGAAGCCGTTTCCTGTGATTATAGACGGGATTGTGATTGAGGAAAGTCCCGCACAAATAATCTCGCTATCGCCTGCGTTGACCGAGATTTTGTTTGAATTCGGGCAGGGAGAGCGGCTCATCGGCAGAAGCGATTACTGCAACTACCCTTTAAGTGTCAAGGACATTGAGAATATTCAGGGGGGGAGCGGTTTTGACGTTGAGAAGATTATTCGGCGTTCGCCCGATTTGCTGTTGCTGTCATCGCCTATTGCCGAAAAGGACAGGGTCGCGCTTGAGCGTGAGGGAATTGCCGCCGTTGTGATTCCCGCGCCGAGGAGTCTCGTTGAGTTTCGGAATGTATACCGAATAATCGGGCTGATTTTGAACGGTGCATTTATCGGTGAGCAGGAGGGTGAGGTAGTCTTTTCTGACGTTGCACGAGCTTTTAACAATCCGGAGGCGTTCAATTTGGGCGATTTTGTCTATATAACCGAGAATATGCTGGTTGCAACCGGAGGAACTCTTGAAAGCGAAGTACTCTCCTGTTTCGGAAACAATGTGGCGCAAGAGGGGGAGGGTTATGTTTTTAACAAGAAAGAGCTTCTTGTAATTCAGCCGGATGTAATACTCCTAAACGATATATACTCGGAGGAGGATTTGTCGGAGGATGAAATCTTTTCCGAACTTGATGCAGTTTTGGAGGGGCGTATAATTTTCCTGAACAACTCTTATTTTGAAAGACCGTCGGCGCGAATCATAACTTTGATTTTAGAGATGCAGGCACAGTATGTAGACTTGAAGATATAAAAGATAGGGAGCGGTAATATTGTTTACAAATCCGATAATTTATTTACAAGACATAATTAATTATACCGTAAGTGTCTTCAGAACGATGACGTTTGTGGATTATATAGAAATTATCGTTTTGACTTGGCTTGTGTATATCCTCATAAGGTTTGTCCGTGAAACGAGGGCAATACAGACGATTAGGGGAATCCTGTTTATATTTATTATCTTGCTGTTGCTTCAGCAGTTTCGGTTTAAGGTTTTAGGTGTTTTGTCTGAGACAATAATAAGCGTGGGAGCTATGGCGGTAATTGTTATGTTTCAGCCCGAATTAAGGCGGGTTCTCGAAAAAATGGGCAGAGCTCGTCTCGTAAAGTCAATTGCCACTAATTTTGAGAGCGAGCCTTATAAAACAAGCAGTTGGATTGACCAAATTGCCTCCTCATGCGAAAAACTCTCGCACAAGGCAATCGGCGCACTTATCGTAATTGAAAAGGATACCAAGCTCGGGGAGCAGATTAATACAGGGACAATACTTAACGCAGTCCCATCCGAGGAATTGTTCGGGAATCTGTTTCACCCGCACACTCCGTTGCATGACGGGGCGGTTATAGTCCGCGATGGAATGATTTTGGCGGCAGGCTGTTTTTTGCCCAAGCCTCAACAAGAGGAATTCATTTCCAAAGACTTAGGCTCGCGCCATCGCGCCGCAATCGGAATGAGCGAGGTTTCCGACGCTGTAATCATTATTGTGTCGGAGGAGACGGGGACAATCTCAATCGCCAAGGGTGGGACACTTGAGCGGGGATTCGACTATCAAAAGCTGCACGATTATCTTACCGACGCGCTTATTCCCTCTCCTAAGAAAAAGCCTAAGTATAAAACTCCTGTGTCTGAGGAAACGGATGAAGATTACCACATTGAGAATGAAAATAAAGGCGGCGAGGGATTAACCGATGAAAACCTATGATATAAAAGATGCATTGTCAAGCTTTGCAAAATCTTTTTTGACAAACCTGAAGACAATAATATTCGCTTTTATAGTGTCTGTCATAATTTGGCTCGCTATATCTTTTCAGTTTTTTCCGAATGTAGATTCTACTTTTGATGTGCCTGTTTCGGCAGAGCTTACCGCTTATATGCGGGATGTCAAGCTCGAATTGTCGGAGGCGTTCAACGAGACGATTGAGGTTACGGTGAGCGGAAAACGGTATGAGATTGCATCGCTTGGGGAAGCTGATTTTTATGCCGCTTTTGATTTCACTGATGTCAGAGAAGCGGGTGACTATGATGTAAGAGTAATAGTCCGCGCGCGTGAAGAGGAAAACGCAGGATTTCTTACTCCCGGCAGGGAGATTACAAAAGCGGTGAAGATTATACAGATAGCGGAAAAGACTTTGCGGACCGATTCCGATGCGCAATATATTGAGGCAATTGAGGGAATGACCATCGATTACACGAGAGTTACGGTAAGCCCCGAGTCGGTCCTTATTTCCGGGGAAAAGTCGCTCATTGATTCGATTCACGGTGTTCGGGTAAGTGCGGTAAGCGGTGAGTTGCTTTCAGCTACCTCGACATTACAGGGTGAACCTATTTTCTTTGACAGCAGAGGAGTACAGATAAGCCCGCAGATAATCGGCGAGGGCATTACCATTGAGGAAAGGGCGTTTACCGTGACAGTCCCCGTTTTTAAGCGGAAGACTTTGCCGTTGAAGGTCAGTATTAACGCACCCGACAATTTCGACCTTGATTCCCTGCATGAGAGAATGCGAATTGAGCCGGAGGAGCTTACCATTGCCTCCCCCGATGCTTCAATTGATAATTATGACGCATGGGATATTGGGACTGTTTCGCTCAGCGAGATAACATTCGGCAATTTAGAGGCGGGACTCTCCATTCCGATTTCAATGCTTGGCGGGTATGAAAATGTATCGGGCAACAATGTGGCGCGTCTCGTTTTTGACGATATTGAAGATTACGGTGTGAGGATGTTTGAAGTCCCGTCCTCCAATATTAATAACATCAATGTCCCGGCGGGGTATAGCGTGAAGCATATTACCCGCATGATTCCCGTAAGGGTGGTAGGGCCGTCGAATATTATACATTCAATGACCGTTGCCGATATTACCGGGACAATCACTTTTGCGGGAATAACCGATATTTCCGCAGGGGAAAGGCTAATTGGGGTGACATTCACTATTGCGGGTTCAAACGTGTCTGCATGGGTGATTGATGAATACAAAGTTGATATAGAAATAAGCGACAGATAATGAATTTTTATAGCACAGTAAGTGCAGAAAGGGCATGGGTAAAACTATGGATACAGTGCAAATCACAATTCGCGGGAGGAATTATACTCTGCGAACAGATGAAAAACCGGAGCGAATATCGCAGATTGCCGCCGCTCTTGACGAAAGGATAGCTAAGTTTTCCGACTCTATGAAGGGGAGAGCGGAAACGGAAGTTCTTACTCTTGTCGCTTTTGACTTGTCGGAAGAGTCCGACAGTAGTTTAGCCGAGGCTCAAAGGATGAAAGAGCTGCTTTTGGAAACCGAGGTCAAAAATAAGCAATTACTTATCGAGAATATGAACTCGGCAGAAAGCGAATTGTATCAAATTGCTGTGGTTAAAGAGCAGGAAAATAGCGACTTGCGTGCAAAAATTCAAGAGTATGAGCAAATGTGGGAGACTCAAGTTGCCGACACGTATACAAGCGCGGAGCAGGAGCTTGGTCAGATTGTTGCGAATAAAGAAAAAGAAAACGATGAGTTGAGGAACAGGCTCGTTGAGTTCGAAAAGCAGATTGATACTCATGCAATGGGTGTTTTGAACAGCGCGATTGACGAAGCTAAGGAGGTTGCTGAAACTAAGGAAGCCGAGAATCAGCGGCTGATTTCCATGCTTGATAATTTTGAAAAGACTTTTGACGACTTTGCAAAAGCGAAAGAGCGGGAGATTGTACGGATGCAGGAGGAAAACGAGTCGCTGAAACAGGAAAATGAGGCATTAAAGATGAAACTTGCCGAATGTTCGGAAGATGGTCAAATGACCTTGGTATGAGTTTGGGTAAAAAAATTGAAATTCTCGCCCCTTGCGGAAATGCCGAGTCGTTTACTGCCGCTGTTAATGCGGGTGCAAATGCAGTCTATATTGGACTCAAGCAGTTTTCGGCACGCGGAAATGCCGATAACTTCAGCTTTGAAGAACTGGCGGAGGCTGTCAGACAGTGCAGACTTTGCGGGGTAAAACTCTATCTTGCGATGAACACCCTTGTTTTTGACGATGAGTTCAGGCTTTTGCATGAGTATATACGAAAAGTCGGTAATTGTGACGAATTAACGGTTGATGCAATAATAGTACAGGATTTGGGGGTTGTTGCGGCGATTCGCGAAATAAATCCGCATATTCCGATTCATGCGTCTACACAAATGAGCGTGACTTCGGTTTCGGGGGTAAAAGTGTTAGGCGAATTGGGCTTTTCGCGGGTAGTGCTTGCCCGTGAGTTGTCAAGAGAGGAAATTGCGCGAATTTGCCGCGAATGCGAGGTTGAGGTTGAAGTCTTTGTACACGGGGCACACTGTGTATCGGTTAGCGGACAGTGTTACATGAGCGGTATTTTGGGTACAGGGGATTCCTCAAAGCGAAGAAGCGGCAACCGCGGAATCTGCGCCCAACCATGCAGACTGGAATTTTCATCCGATGATAGTGAGCACGCGCTGTCGCTCAAGGATTTGTCGCTTATTCAGCATATTGGCGAGTTGCGTGAAATGGGGGTTGCTTCAATTAAAATTGAAGGGAGAATGAAACGCCCGGAGTATGTCTTTGCCGCAGTTGACGCTTGCAAAAAGGCGTTAAACGGCGATATTCCCGATATGGCACTTCTTTGCGACTTGTTTTCGCGCAATGGATTCACCGATGGTTATTACATTGGCGACTATTCGGGAATGGGCGGCGTTCGCACTAAAAAAGACGTATTGATAACCGCCGAGGCTTTGGGAATGGAAAACATACAAAAAAGGCTTAAAACCCCGTACAAGCGGTATAGCGTTGACTTTCACCTGCAAATTAAGCGGGACTTGCCTACACAGTGTTCGGCGTTGACGGTTGCGGCAAATACCGAAGTGAAGGTTGCGGTTACGGGCGAAGTCCCCGAAAATTCAGTAAGAAGAAGCATTACTTCCGATTTAGCTAAGTCCCAATTGGCAAAGTTAGGCGGGACAGTTTTTGAAGCGGGAAACATTGAATGTGAAATTGAAACGGGGCTAACGCTGAAAACATCTCAGTTAAACCAATTAAGGCGGGAAGTTGTTGAAAATCTTTCCGAAAAAATCATAGACATGAACAAAGCAGGACAGAAATGGAATAGGGAACAGAAAGGGCAAGGGTAAAATAGTTTGAATAAAAACAGCGGGTCGGAGCTCCGCTTTGAGCAGGCTGTTAGACACGGCGAATCTTCACGACTCGTTGGTGTCGGGAAGGCATGGTCTTTAATATGATAAAAGTTCTTGATAAGAGTGTATCGGAGCTTATTGCGGCGGGCGAGGTAATTGAAAAGCCGGCTTCGGTAGTCAAAGAGTTAATTGAAAATTCTATAGACGCGGGTGCGAAGTCAATCACCGTTGAAATAAAAAACGGTGGTGTTTCTTTTTTGCGGATTACCGATGACGGCTGTGGAATCCCGCATGATGAGTGTCCTACTGCGTTTTTGCGCCATGCTACAAGTAAAGTCAGCACCAAAGGGGATTTGACGTCAATTGCAACCCTCGGATTCAGAGGAGAAGCACTTGCGTCTGTTTCGGCAGTGTCGCGGGTGAGCCTGCTCACTAAAACGTGCGGAACGGATTTTGGGACAAGCTATAAAATTGAGGCAGGATACTCATCCGAGCATGAAAAAGCCGGTTGCCCCGATGGGACGACTATTATTATAAGAGACTTGTTTTTTAATACTCCTGCGCGTCTTAAATTCCTTAAAAAAGATGTCAGCGAGGGCAATTATGTCGGCGTTGTAATCGACAAAGCCGCATTGATTAATCCCCATATTGCATTTCGGTTTATTCGTGATAATAAGCTTGTACGGGTAACTCCGGGGGACGGTAAGTTGTACTCTGCCATATACGCCGTTTACGGTAAGCAGTTTGCAGTCGGTATGACTCCTGTGGAATGTTCGCAAAATGGTGTTTTAGTGAACGGTTACACTTCAATGCCGCTTTTCTGCAAGAACAACCGCGCATTCCAAAATTTTTATGTAAATTCGCGCTACATTAAGTCACTGACTTGCGCCTCGGCATTGGAGGAGGCGTATAGAAACAGCATAATGACAGGAAAATTCCCCGCTTGTGTGCTTAATATAGCTATGAATCCCGCCGATGTTGATGCAAATGTTCACCCGGCTAAGACCGAGGTGCGTTTTGTCAATGACAGAGCGGTTTTCAGCGCGGTACATATTGCGGTAAAAAACGCTTTGCTGAATGCCGATTATGTCGAAATTGAGACTGCGGCTCTAAATCAGCCAACTCCTCCGACAACGCTTGATAACTGCGGGAGTTATGAGTCGATTGAGCCGCCAAAAACAGTTGGATTCAGTTCAGTCAAAGCCGATTATGCAGTTGTTACCCCTGTTGCCGAACCCATGCCCGCACCTGTTATCGAATTCAGATACATTAAGCCGGAGGCGTTTATAAAAAAAGACAGAGCTGTAAATCAAAGCGTTCTTATCGAGCGCGAATATGAACATTCGCGATTTAGGGTGATGGGTGAATTGTTTTCGACTTATATAATATGCGAGCAGGGGGAAGAATTAGTTTTAATCGACAAACACGCAGCCGATGAACGGATTCGTTTTGACAGGTTGAAAAGCCAATTGCGAACCCATTCGCAACTGCTGATTGAACCCGCCGAAGTGCAGCTTGAGGGGGACTCTTACAGTGCGTTACTTGAGGCGGAGAACGAGCTGGAGCAAGTGGGGGTGCGGCTTGAGTTCGATTCCGAAGTACCCGGTTTGGTAAGAATAATCGCAATGCCGACGATTGCAGAGGGTGTTCATATGGAAGAGGTTTTGTTGTCGATTGCAAATTCGCTCAACTCATGTGGAACACTCCATTTAAAGGAACTCGGAATTGTCGATGAAATTTTACACAGAATCGCCTGCCGTTCCGCAATTAAAGCGGGCGATAAGTCGGTTTCTTATGACATTGAGCAACTGGCACGCAAAGTTTTGGAAGATACCGGGTTGCGCTATTGCCCGCATGGGAGACCGATTACGGTTAGGATTACAAAGCGCGAATTGGAAAAGAAATTCAAGAGAATATAGTTTTTCAAACTGACCGACAATAGTTTCGCAGAAAGGGCATGGGTAAAAATGTGAAGCCAAATAAAACGAAAATAGTTGTTGTGTGCGGTCCTACGGCTACAGGCAAGTCCCGCCTTGCGGTTGACATTGCGCTAAAACACGGTGGCGAAGTCATAAACGCCGATTCTATGCAGATTTACCGCGGAATGGATATTGCCAACGCGACTCCCCTCGAATCCGAAAGAATGGGGGTTGCTCATCACCTTTTCGGGATTATAGAGCCGGAAAAAGCTTTTTCAGTCGCTGAATGGCTTATATTGGCGCGAGAGAAAATTGCCGAGTTGGAAAAGCGGGCGGTTTTGCCGATAGTAGTGGGAGGAACGGGGCTTTACATTTCGTCTTTAGTTGACAATATCGTTTTTGACGACATCGGTGTTGATTATGACTTTCGCGCAAAAATGTACAACCTCGCCAAACAGCGCGGGAATGCTTTTTTATTAGGGAAGTTGCGTGAAATTGACCCCGATGCCGCTTCACAATTGCACGAAAACAATGTTAAAAGGGTGATTCGCGCTTTGGAGGTGTACGAGAGAAGCGGCAGGAAGTCCGCCGAGAGAATAGAGCAGAGCAGGGCAGGTTGTTCATTATATGAGGCGTGTATGCTCGGCATTGATTTTACAGACAGAAACTTGCTTTATGACAGGATAAACCTGCGCGTTGATGCAATGCTCACCAATGGCTTAGAAGAGGAGGCACGAAGAAATGCAGCGTTGCTTGAAACCAATGCGACTTCTGCTCAGGCAATCGGACATAAGGAGCTTTTGCCTTTCATTAAAGAGGAGGAGAGCCTTGAGACTTGTGCGGCGAACTTGAAAATGAAGAGCCGCAACTATGCAAAGAGACAATTGACGTGGTTTCGAAAAGATTCGCGTATCAATTGGTTGTTCATTGACGGCGAGTTTAAGAACGATTATAACTTGCTTTTAGAGAAAGTCCTCAAAATTTTGAACGATTTCGCACAATTTTGAGTAATTTTGCAGAATAAAAAATTTTTTAAAAAAAATGTGACA
>Ga0099364_10007092_pt1 | contig 16114 bp, 14 predicted proteins | sample TergutTh196P3_FD_73070 | JGI IMG/M metagenome (GOLD analysis project Ga0099364, IMG submission 73070) | Microcerotermes parvus P3 segment gut microbial communities from Pointe-Noire, Republic of the Congo - Th196 P3 | ecosystem: Host-associated > Arthropoda: Insects > Digestive system > Gut ...
TATCAGGCATAGCAAGAACATTACAGTTACCATTAAGCGTTTCTTCCCACCCTGTATTCCTCAATATAACCACCGACGGTACTTTCAGCCAAAATGCTTCTTTATGTAGCCCGCCGGAATCGGTAATTATTTTAACCGCATTTTTTGCGGAATATATCATATCTAAATATCCGAGAGGTTCGATAAAATGAATGCTATCGTACTTTCTCTCAATTCCTTTTACTGCTTTTTTTATTCTTGGGTGAACCGGAAACAACACAGGAGCTTCAAGAGCGTTCAAGCCGCTTAATATAGATTTTAAAATTTCTATGTTGTCTGTATTTTCAGGTCTGTGTATCGTCGCAAGATAATATTTATCTTTTATTTTGTTTTTATTATTTATCAAATATTTTATTCTGCCATGAAAATATTCTTTTGAATATTCTTCAGTTTTTTTGCTGTAGTATATCAACCCGTCATACATTATATCACCGACATTATAAACATTTTCGGTTATACCTTCTCTTTCAAGATATTTTACAGCCGATTCGGAAGGAACAAAATTCCATTTTGACAAGTGGTCAGTCAACACTCTGTTTTGCTCTTCAGGCATATCGCGCACAAAACACCGCACTCCCGCTTCAACATGGGCTATCGGAATATTTAATTTTCCTGCGGTAACAGCTCCGGCAAGAGTTGAATTTGTGTCACCGTACAATATAACCGCATCAGGTTTCTCCGCAAGCAGCACATCTTCAATACCAATCATCATAGCGGCAGTCTGCCTTGCATGACTCATAGAACCCACATTTAAATTATAGTCCGGTTTGGGTATATCAAGCTCAACAAAAAATATTTCAGACATATTGTCGTCATAATGCTGACCGGTGTGAACTAATATTTCATCATGCTTCTGCCGTAATATTCTTGATAAAGATGCCGCTTTAATAAACTGCGGTCTCGCTCCGACAACTGTAACTATTTTCACTTGTATCGCCTCACCTTCATATATATTTTACCATAATTTTTGATTTTTGTAAAGGGGTTTATAAATTTTCAAATTAATATCATAATCTTTTCTTCCGTTAATCTTTTCACAACAATTCTATTTTGCTCCTGTCCGCAGCGTTTTTCGCTGCGTTTTTTGTGTCAAAAACCGCGACCGCGTTATCTGCGACCATATCATAATCCACATTGCTGTGCGCCGTTGTAATACATATTAAATCATATTTTTTTATAACCTCCGGGTTAATTTCCGGTAAACCTGTATATTCTGCCCCATTGCGTTTATATGATTTTATATACGGGTCAAAAAAATCAATATCTGTTCCGCTCTCTAAAAAATTGTCTATAACTTTGAGCGCGGGGCTTTCTCTATGGTCGTCTATATCCTGTTTATATGCCACGCCGAGTATCAGTACTTTTGCGCCGTTTAACGCTTTTTTGAATCTGTTTAAAATCTTCGCCGCGCGCTCCACAGTATACTCCGGCATACGGTCGTTTATCATCATGCTTGCTTCTATCATTGATGTGTGAAAACCATACTCACGTGCTTTCCATGAAAGGTAATACGGGTCAAGCGGTATGCAGTGCCCGCCCAGCCCCGGTCCGGGATAAAACGCTTGAAATCCGTATGGTTTGGATTTTGCCGCTTCTATCACTTCCCAAATGTTAATATTCATTTTATTGCACAATATGGCAAGCTCGTTTATTAAGCCTATATTTACATTTCTGTAGGTATTTTCAAGGATTTTTTCCATTTCCGCGACTGCCGGCGATGATACTTCATGCACTTCGCTGTCAAGCACCGCTCTGTAAACGGCAGAAATAACTTCGAGCGCGTCTGCTCCGACTGCACCTACGACTTTCGGAGTGTTTTTTGTTTTATAGATTAAATTACCCGGGTCAACGCGTTCCGGTGAAAATCCGAGATAAAAATCTTCCCCGCAGACAAGTCCCGAACCGTTTTCAAGTATCGGTTTCATAAGTTCTTCCGTTGTACCCGGATATGTCGTTGATTCGAGTACAACTATTGAGCCTTTTTTCATATATTCGGCAATTTCGGCAGACGAGGCTTCAACATAACTTGTATCGGGCTGCTGATGTTCGTCAAGCGGCGTCGGTACGCATACAGCGATAAAATCTATGTCTTTTACAAATGAAAAATCATCGGTTGCAGACAGCATTCCGCTTTCAACAAGTTTTTTTAAATCGTCATCGACAACATCGCCTATATAATTTATTCCGCTGTTTACCATGTCAACTTTCTGTTTCTGTATATCAAATCCGATTGTTTTAAATCCCGCTTTTGCTTTTTCAACAGCAAGCGGAAGTCCGACATAACCGAGTCCGATTACACCGACTGTGAATTCGCGGGTTTTTATTTTGTTTAAAATTGTTTGTTTCATTTTTACCTTTCTCCCAGCGATTTATATAAACTCAATAATTTTTTTTCTTCTATTTCCCAATTAAATTCCTCTAGAACAGCACGTCTGCCGTTTTTCCCCATTTGCTCTGCTATTTCAGGATTATCAAGCAAGTATTTTATTGCGTTTGCAATCTGTTCAATATTGTCAGGCTCGACTAAAATAAAACAATTATATTTCTCGTTTACTTTTCTTACATATTGGCAATCTGTAATAATAACAGGCAACCCCATTGACATATATTCATATACTTTTGTTGCAAGATTATCTGCTCTATTATACTGTCCTACATTCAATACATTACAGGCTCCGATATATGATTCTTTTAAAATATTTGTTATTCCTTTTCTATCAACTGTTCCCCTATAATCCACACATTTATATTCTTCCATAAATTTTAATTCATAACTATAATTTGGATTACTGAAATGTCCTGCTAAAATAAGGTTGGTATTTGTAATGTATGAAGCTTTAATCAATTGGGTTATTCCGCGCGCTTGCGATAATCCACCAACATAACATACACTTCTGTCTTTTTTAGGAGAATCAAGTTCATATTCATAATAAAGCTCGTTTAAAAGCGGAGTATTATTTATAAAAATAGTTTGTTTGGCTCTGTTTTTAAAAATATTTTTTCCACTCATAGTACACGGGAAAATAACAGCATCTATTCTTTTGCATATTTTTGTTTCATGTAAATAATATTTTATGCCAATAATTTTTTTCAAAACTCTATGGTAAATTTTATTGTTTTGCATCCCTACAATATACTGCGGTAATTGCATAACATAATTTTCATGACTGTCAAAAATCACCTTCTTATTTTTCTTTTTCAATTTTAAAGCACAAGACAATAAAGCGGTATCATGCATTTGATATATATCAGCATCAATTTCAAGAGCAGCCTTAAAAAATTTATTTTTATATATTTTATTTCTTTGGAAAATTTTAATCAGCGATTTTGCTTTTCTTAAAAGAATAAATTTTGACGTTGCATTTGGAATTACCGGAGTTTCTATATTTAATATTTTAACCCCGTTTGATTCATAAGTTTTCCCATTCTGCACAAGCAAATACACGTCATATCCCGCTTTCGCGAGAGATGTGCATTGTTTATGAAATATACGCGTATCGGTGCTTTTATGATGACTTGTAATATGACATATTTTCATGAACATTAACTTCTCCGATTTTTTTATTTTCTTTTTTCGTTGTTTTCAACCAAATTAATAAACTGTTGAGCGATATTTTTATAACTAAATTGATTTATATATTCCATGTTTGGTTCAAATATTAAAGATTCGTTTCTCATGAAATGCTCATACTGTTTTAAAATATATGTTTTTAATAAAGGATAATCAATTTCGTTGTTAGCTTCTTCCCAAATCACACCATTATTAGCTTCTGTTATCATTTCTTTTAACTGGCTGTTAGCTATATTTCCTGCAATAGAACATATTATAGGCTTATCCATCATCATATATTCCAAAAATTTTCCTGTGACCACATGCGTTTCTTCTGTAGTGTTCCAAGATGCTAAAAGCAGCATACAACTGTTGACTTGTAATTTTAATGATTTTAGCCTGTCTATAAAACCATGAAATTTTACCAAATCCAATAAATTATATTTTTCAATTTGCTTTTTAAATTCAATTTCGCCATTTCCGGCATAATTTATAATTATATTATTTTTATCAATTTTATTTTCAATTATGAGTTCGCTTAAAGCTTTAAAAACAATGCTTAAATCTTGTTTGCCGCTATATAATTTTCCAGTATATGTAAGTGAAAATTTGTTGCTTTTATTTAAGGTTATATTTTTCATATCATCTTTATCAAAACCATTACAAATAACATATATTAATTTGTGAGAAAAAGTTTTAAATTCTTTAATACAGGATTCAGTCACTCCGATTATTATATCTGATTTATCCGATATTTTTTTCATATAATTTTTGTAACATTTTATATAAGTTTCATCAATTTTATAATTTCTTATAACAGGGTCACGAAAATCAGCCATCCATAATATACCGGGGTTATTTTTTTTTATTTCAAGTGCAATAAGGTGTGAAGCTTTTGGACCAAATGTTGACAATACAACATCATAATCTTTCAAATTATACTTTATTTTTTTTAGTGCTGCATTTTTATAATCTGTCAAAACAGTTTTATCAAATTGTAATAAAATACATATTTTTATAAATACTAAAACTTTTATAGGCAATAAAAAAAGTTTATACAATTTACTTCTTTTCTTAATTGATTTTTTTATAAACGATAAAATATTTTTATTCGTTTTATTTTCTTCACCAATTATATTTTCTGTAGAAAAAGATTGAACTTGGTCAGAAATTTTGTTTTTTTTTATTCGCCTTTTTTCAATTAATTTGGATTTGAAATCAATTAATCTTAAAATTTTTTTGGAATTTTCTACAATTATGTGTGTATTTACATATTTTAAATTTTCCTGTAATATCGGGTCTATTATTAAACTATTTTTTAAATCTTTTGATAACACCGTAACATTATAATTCGCATTTAATTTAAAATATTTTGCCAATTTTGTCAGCCTAATTGCTGCGATATTGTTGTATGGGGCGAAACATTCTGCTATTATAAGTATTTTTTTCATAAATATTACTTCTCCGATTTTTTTATTTTCTTTTTGCGTTGTTTTCAATCAAATCAATAAACTGCTGTGTTATATTTTTATAATTGTACTGCTCTATATACTCCATATTGGGTTCAAACATTAATGGTTCGTTTCTCATAAAACGCTCATACTGATCTAAAATATATGTTTTTAATAAAGGATAATCACTTTCATTGTTCGCTTCTTCCCATACCACACCATTATTTGCTGCTGTTATCATTTCTTTTAATTGGCTATTGGGTAAATTTCCGGTAACTGTACAAACAATAGGCTTGTTCATCATCATATATTCTAAATATTTTCCCGTAACAACTCCTGTTTCACCAATACTGTTCCATGAAGCTAAAAGCAGCATAGAACTATCAAATTGTAATTGTAATGATTGCTGTCTGTCTATAAAGCCGTGAAATTGTACCGTTTCTATTAAACTATATTTTTCAATTTGATTTTTAAATTCAATTTCATCGCTTCCGGCATAATTTATAATTATATTATTTTTATCAATTTTATTTTCAGCTATAAGTTCTCTTACAACTTCAAAAATAATGCTTAAATCTCGTTTACCGCTGTATAATATACCTGCATATGTCATTATAAATTTATCTTTTGTTGTTATTTTTATATCTTTTATATCGTCTCTGTCAAACCCGTTGCATATAGTATAAATTTTATGTTTGTTTTGTTTCTCAAAATATTTTGTACACGCATCTGATACACCTGTCAGAATATCCGCTGATTTTGCAGTTTTTTTTAAATATGATAAACAATATTCATCGTATTTTTCAGATATACAGCAACAAAAAACAACCGGATCACGAAAATCAGCTATCCAAATGGATTTCGGCTCATATTTCTTAAGTAATGTGCCTATTATATATGAAGAATACGGCCCATAAGACGACAAAATCACGTCAAAATTTTTGTGATTTTTTTTTATATTTTTTACTGCGCTTTTCACATAGTTTTTTAATACTCTAAATCCAATATAATTATTAATGTTGTTTCTGATAAATGATAAAAATTTGCTGTATATTTTATTTCTTACGGTTTTATTTTCCGATTCTATAAAAATTTCTGCGTTAATTTTATCGTCTTTTATTTTTGTTAATCTTTTTCGAATATCAAGTATATTATATATTGCTTTAGAATAATCTATGACTATATGCTTATCTGCATATTTTAAATCATCATATAAGATAGGATCAATTATTTCGTTTTCTGATAATTTTCTTGAAACTACAGTTATATGATAGTTTTTATTTAATTTAAAATATTTCGCCAATTTCGTAACTCTTATTGAAGCAATAGCATTGTTAGGAGCAAAATATTCAGATATAATCAATAAGTTTTTCATAATTCACCTTTTATTCAAACAAGTATTTTTTCCCAATAATACGTTTTTTCTTTTTATCATTTATAAACTGCAATAATTTATACAAATTTATATTTGTTTTTATCGCGACAACTTTTATTTTTTCGTTTAGAGTAAAAAAGTTATTACACATAAAATTTTTATAATTTTTTCGTAATACCAATAATGTTTTTTTGAAATCAGGTATTTTTTTATAATTTTTATTTAAAATTATTACGTACAATACCCATAAATTAGCTGACAATATTTTATTTTTTGTGCAATTTATAAGATTAGGATATTTTATTTCTATTATTTTCAAATTGTATTCATATGCTTCAATAAAGTCCATTATATTAGGATTATATGTTTCGTATCTGCTGATACTATTTTTTCGCTGCCTGTAATAATATTTAGAAACGGAGTCATACACAATTTTATTTGCAGCCGACATAACATCGGTTATTATAAAAATATCTTCGCTTCGCTTATTCAAAGGGAATCTTATATTGTCAAATATATATTTTTTATATAACTTACAGCAAGAAGATATCCATGGTATATTTTTCACAAAACAATTTTCTATAGCTTGTTCGCTATTGAATATAAAAATTTCACTTTCGGAATTATAGGATTCAATCGAATTTATATACACTAAACAAAAACTACAGCAAGAAATATCAGAATCATATTTAATAATGTTTTCGTAAAGCACTTCAAGCATATCTGCTTCAATCCAATCATCGCCGTCAATGAAATGCAAATACTCGCCGGTTGCATTATCAATCCCTACATTACGCGCATCGGATAAACCTCCGTTTTTTTTATGCATAACAACTATTCTTTTATCTTTATCTGCGTAATCATCACATAGTTTTCCGCAATTATCCGGAGAGCCGTCATTAACAAGTATTATTTCAAGATTTTTATATGTTTGTGCAATTATACTGTCAATACATTCTTCCAAATAGCGCTCTACTTTATATACTGGTACGATTACACTTATTTTTGGTTGCATTTTTCACTCCATACAATAAAATTTTAATAACCATAAAGTTGTATTTTGAACATCAAATCCTGATTTTTTTATATTTTCACCCATATTTTTTCTTTCATACCCATTGATATTAACTAATACTTTATCAGCCCAATATAATATTGGTTTATTAAAAGATATATATTCAATCATATCTGTAATTTTCACTTCTTTCGTTATAACATCTGATACAACGCAATAAAGCCCGTTTGCCTGCGCTTCTACCAATGTAACAGGTAAGCCTTCCCATAGCGACGGGAACAAAAACACATCCATCGCGCATAATAATTCCGGTATATCCGAACGCAATCCGGTAAATATAACATTATCTTTCAAACCCAGTTCATAAACTTTTTTTTCAACATCACCGCGCAATTCGCCGTCACCAACCAAAAGCAACGCTGCGCTATGATTTTTTTTGTAAATTTCTTTAAACACATTTATAATAAAACTATGATTTTTTGCTTCCGTAAAACGCCCTATATGACCAATAACAAATTTATTTTCTATTTTCAACTCTTTTCTTTTTTGCTCTCTGCTGTTTAGATTATATATAAATTTTTCCGTGTCTATCGCATTTTTTATTACTTTAATGTTTGGTTTTTCTATATATTTACCAAACAAATTGTCCGCTGCAGAAACTGAGCAAGCAAAATAATGTGTAGCATATTTTTTTATTCGGGATTTATATAAAATATCGAAAATTGTATTTATAATTCCTTTATCAGGTTTGCTGCTGTGGCTATGATATATTATTTTGCTTATTTTATATTTTTTGGCTTTTATAATAGTCGAAACGGCAAGATTGCTGTTAGTATGCTGATGCACTATATCATAATTATTATTTTTTAAAAAATTATCAAGGTATTTCAAGTGCTTCATATAATTGGGAAACCTTCTCGGTATCCTACATACAATACCGCCCATTGAAATTATTTCATCTTCATAATCACACTTACTCGGATAATTAAGCAAAAAATCAAATTGCACTTTTGAGCGGTCTATACTCCGGTAAATATTCATGATAAAAGTTTCCTGACCGCCTATGTTCATACTACCTAAAACATGCAAAACTCTTATAGTATCAGCCATTATTTTCTGCTCCAAGATAAAAATTCTCCAACCAACTGCTCAATTCTTTTATATCAAATCCTGCGAGTTTTATTTCTTCCTGCATATTTCTGCGTTCATATCCGTTATTATACACTAAAATTTTATCTGCCCAATGTGCCGCAGATTTTTCAAGCGATATATATTCAATCAAATCCGTGAGTGCTGTTTCCTTTGTTATAACATCAGATACAACACAGCGAACCCCGCTTGCTTGAGCTTCTACCAATGTAACAGGTAAGCCTTCCCATAACGATGGAAATAAAAACACATCCATCGCACATAACAATTCCGGTATATCCGAACGTATTCCGGTAAATATTACATCATCTTTCAATCCCATTTCATCGACCTTTTTTTCAATATCGCCGCGAAGTTCACCGTCACCTACTAATAACAATACAGCATTATTGTTATTTTCATATATTTTTTTAAATATTTCCAAGATAAAGCTATGATTTTTTGCTTCTGTAAAACGCCCGATATGTCCAATGACAAATTTACCTTCTATTCGCAGTTCTGTTCTTATTTTTTTTCGCATTTTTGTATCATAAACAAATTTTTTTGTATCTATCGCATTTTTTATTACATGAAAATCAACTTTTGTACCATAACAATACACACCCGCCGCTTCAGAACAAGCAAATAAACAATTTGCAATATTTTTCAAAGGTTTTTGCATAATATCTTTTACTGCTGCCGCTAAACCTTTACCTGAAGATGTGCTGTGTATATGTGAAACTGCCGTTAAACCATTTTTTTTTGCAATTTTCAAATATATCGCCGCTGTGCTTGTCATGTGACCATGAATTATTTTATGCTCCTTATTATTCTTGAAAAATTTTTGCCATTCGCTTTTATATTTTAAATCATTAGTCACTTTATATGCCGGAACTCTGTATATTTTACCGCCAAGCTCCTCAATTTCATCATCATAAGCGCATTTGTCCGCTGTGTGAGCCATAAAATCAAACTGTATTTTTGAGCGGTCTATGTTTCTATACACATTCATTATAAATGTTTCTGCGCCGCCCCTGTTAAGTTTACCGAAAACGTGTAATATTCGTATAGTCTCGCCCATCATATACTCCTCGCATACCAATCAACTGTTTCATCAATACCGCGCTCAAAACTCCAATCCGGGTTATAGTCAAGCAACTGCGCCGCTTTGGTTATATCGGCGTAACTGTGCTTGATATCCCCTTTTCGCTCGTCTGCGAATACCGGCTTGATATCTTTATTCAACGCTTTGCAAAATTTATTATACATATCAATTATACTTATCCCTGTCCCGTAGGCTACGTTATACGCCTGCCCTGCCGCTTCACAACTTGCCTTACACGCTTTTAAATTCGCTTGAATTATATCGTCTATATACACAAAATCTCTCGTTTGAAGTCCGTCACCGTTGATTAAAGGTTGCTCACCGTTAATCAGCTTTTTTATAAATATCGGTATAACCGCCGCATACGCTCCGTTTGGGTCCTGACGTTTGCCGTATACATTGAAATACCTTAAACCATATGTGTCAAGCCCATAAAGTTTTGTATACAACTGCCCGTAGTCCTCATTTACTTTTTTTGTAAGTGCATACGGAGAGAGCAGCTTACCCTCTTTCCCTTCTGTTTGCGGCAAGGTTTCTGTATCGCCGTAAACAGCCGCGCTTGAAGCGTATACAAACTTTTTAACATTATTCTGTCTTGCTGCTTCCATCATGTTAAGCGTACCGGTTATATTTATCCCATTATACAGCAGCGGCATTTCAACGCTTCTCGGAACACTCCCCCACGCCGCTTGATGCAAAACATAGTCAATATTTTCACAGGCTTTAAGGCACACATCATAATTCCGTATGTCCCCCTCTGTCAACTCAAACAGCGGGTTGTTTTGAAACTCTATTATATTCTCACGTTTCCCTACAGAAAAATCGTCAAGGCAGCGCACATTGTACCCCATTTTAGTTATAGCTTCACATAAATTAGAGCCGATAAAGCCCGCGCCGCCGGTAACAAGAAACCTTGTGTTTTTATCAAAAATTATATCGCTATATCCCATTTACACTCTCACTGTTTTATTTACATTTTTTGTTTTGATATATTGCATTTTAATTTTGCATTTTAGCAACGATATTGTAATGTGTATACATAAATGGTATAGGTATATTTATATTTTTAGGTTTAAAAATATCAGCCCATTTTTTGTTGGGAAGTAATCTAAACAATTTATATTTAATATCAGAAAATCCATTTTGTTTTAATTTACGTTTTAAAGAAGATGGTGTTATAATCCTTTCGTCTCCATATGTATATTCTCCGCCTTTTACTATGGTTTTGAAGCCTCTTAACTGAAAAAGTTTAAATTGTATAAGCGGGTTCCAAGCATTAGTTTCGGACATAATCAGATAACCGCCGGGTAATACAATTTCGCTTAATATTTTTAAAACTTCTTTACGGGGCTCTAAATGATGAAATGCTTGTTCCATCCATACAATATCGTATTTTATTTCCGGATTTATTTCTGTTATTGATTCTTTTTTAAATTTCAATGGAAGAGGCTTCCCTATTTTATTTTCAATAACTTGCTGCCTCTCTTTTGCTGCATTTAACAAAATTTCGCTAATGTCTATGGCTGTTACATTTGCACCGTGCAATGCCATCCATAACGATTCTGTTCCGCAGCCGCAGCCAATTTCTAAAATATTAGAGTGAGGTTTTTCGTTTAGTATTTCCATCAATTCTTTTGTTTGGCGTTTATAGTAATGTTTTATATATTTTCCAAAATGGTATTTATAACTATGATAATATCTATCAAAAATTTTTTTGTTCTCAAAAGATAATAAATTATGATCTAACCACAAAGATAAAAATTCACTTATATTTTCTGTATCCACCATTTTTTCAATAATTTGTTCCATTTAAACCCTCACTGTATATCTCTTTCATTTTTTCCATAACAAACGCTAAGCCGAAATTCTGTATAACATTTTTGTTATGTTCACCCATGTTTTGGTTAATTTTTTCAATGCTTTCGGTATAATCACCGATATTACCGCACAAATACCCGCCTTTGCTGTCTTCAATCAAATCCACGTTACCGCGAATTTTCGATACAACACATGGCAGACTCGCCGCCATAGCTTCCATTAACGACACAGACAACCCTTCTCGCAGTGATGGAAACACGAATATATCTGACGAATTAAGCAGCTCCGGTATATCTTTCCTATACCCTAGAAACATAACCCTGTCTTCAAGCTTCAACTGTCTGCATAACTCCTGCAGTTTACCTTGCAATTTACCCCTGCCGCAAATTATATAGTACAGATTGTCATTTTGTATTCTGCTCACCGCTTTTATTGCGGTTTGGTGGTTCTTGTTTTTGTTAAGCTCACCAATTGAAATCAACACAACTGCGTCAAGCGGCAACCCTAATTCTTTACGCTTAGTTTCTCTGTCAACGCTTGGTGCTGCGAATTTATCTGTGTCTACGCCAACACCCGGCACATAGCACACTTTCTCTGCTCGCATTTTTCTTTTTGCCAGCGCGTAGTCTTCGCGGTTGATTGTGATTAGTACATCGGTATACCTCGACAGCCGTTTCTCTATAGGGTAATACAGCAGCCAATTAAGCAGCGGCGCGCCTTTAAAAAAGTGGAACCCATGCGCGGTGTAGAACACTTTCATGCCGTGTTTCCTGTGTTTTCTGCCGCAAAGCCTTGCTAAAATACCTCCCATCGGCGTGTGTCCGTGTATTATGTCGAATTTTTCATGTTTTAATATATTTTTTAATTGAAAATACGCTTTTATATTACCGAGCTTAAACGGTGAACGCCGGATTGCAACGTTATGTTTTTTATCACAATACGGAATCACGTCGTCTCCCCATGCCGCAATGTGCACTTCAAATCCCTTTTCTTTAAACCACCGCAGATACGGCAGGTGAAACGCCGTTATATGCTCGGTCACAGTTGCGACAAATAAAACTTTCATTTGTTTTCTTTCTTCTTTTTAAAATAGATAACATTATCAGCTGAAATTTTTTATAATTCACTCTTGTTTTCGATTATTTTTATATACCGCTCTAATTCTTGTATTTCATACTCTGCTATCAGCCCGGCAAGCGCGTCCGGCTTTTGTCCGTTACCGTAATAACTGTCAAAGCAATCATAATACTTATGCCTGTCGGTGAATTTTATATTAACAGGCAGCAAGCCCGCTTTTATCAACTCAAGGTTTATAATCAACCGTCCTGTGCGCCCGTTTCCGTCAATAAATGGGTGTATTCCCTCAAAACGAAGATGAAACTCCGCTATGGCTTCTATTATATGCTTCCCGCGTTTCAACCCATCATATTCAGAAATCAAGGCTTCCATTTGAGGGCGTATAAGATAAGGCTGCGGCGGCGTGTGTGCCGCTCCCTGTATCGTTACGGGAACGCTCCTGTAAATACCTCTGTTTTCTGCATCGCTCATAAGCACAAGTGAATGAATCTCTTTTATACTGTATTCTGTCAGCTTTTCGGTTGTACCGGCAATCGAAACTACATATTCAAAAGCGTCGCGGTGTCCGATTGCGTCAAGGTGCATACGCAGCGGCTTTTCGGCTATAGTTATATCTTCTTTCAATATAAGCGCGGTTTCACGCAGGGTTAAAGTGCTTCCCTCTATGGCGTTTGTGTCGTAAGTGAACTCAATATTAAACTCACCGTACAGCCGTTTCAATTCTCCGGCGTTGAGAGGACGCATAGCTGCAAGCTGTGATTTTAACCCGTCCAATTTTGTAAAGTCCATAATATTTTTTTCTCTTTCAGATTAAACTTTCCTTTATAATGATATACTGACGACACTAGATTTTAAACGACTAAAACCATTTAATAGGAACTGCCGGTACGCCTACTGCGGTACAATTTCCCGGAATATCTTTGACAACAACAGCTCCGGCGCCGATAATCGTATTTTCTCCAATGTTCCGCCCTTGAATTATATTAGTGCCGGTACCGATTTCGGTGCAAGACCCAATTTTTACGTTCCCTGAAACATTTACACTGGGATACAATGTTACAAAATCTTCTAATATGGCATCATGTCCGACAGTACAATCCAAGTTAACAATAGCGAAATCACCTATGGTAATATTGACTGTAAATATATTTGATAAACATATAATGCACCCTTGCCCAAATCTAACAGAATCCGAGTATTTCGCATCTTTTGCTGTTACAGTCGGAAAACTAATATTGGAATTTGCTTTAATTCTATTATATATATTTTTTCTCGCTTTTGAATTGCCTACGCAAATTACAACGCAAATTTCTTTTTTATAATCCATTAACCACTGCCCATCACCTAAAACAGGAAACCCGTTGATCACCGCACCTTGCAATTCAGGAGTATCGTCTGCAAAACCTATGATATTATATTTTTCAGCAAACCGATTAATTTCGCTTAACTGCCATAAAACTTCACGTCCAAACCCTCCGGCACCAAATAATACAAGGTCTTTACATTCCATTGTTTACACTCCATTCACTATTATAAACACATATCAGAGGTTCCACCCTCTTTCGCAAAGAGGATGCCCCCGCGGGGGCGGGTGTTTTCACATTTTCTCCGTTTCCGTTTCCCTTGCTTTTTCAGCCGCGAAACTCTCCATTGTCGCGTGCCCTTCGGCGCTGACCCCGCTCCGGCTGAACACAACTTTAACCGTAGCAAAAACAATCTTCACATCAAGCGGGAAACTCATACTGTCAACATATTCAACATCAGCCTTAAACCGCTCGCTCCACGTAACCGCGTTTCTGCCCCTTACCTGCGCGAGTCCCGTTAGCCCAGGTCTGACTTCATGCCTGCGGTTCTGTTCTTCGCTGTACAGCGGCAGATACTCGACCAGCAGCGGTCGCGGTCCCGTTATGCTCATATCCCCTTTGATTATATTGACCAGCTCCGGCAGTTCATCAAGACTGGTGCTGCGTAAAAATCTGCCGAATTTTGTCAGCCGGACTTCATCCGGAAGCAGCTCCCCGTTTTTATCCCTCTCATCTGTCATGGTTCTGAATTTGTACATTGTGAATATTTTCCCGTTTTTACCGGGTCTTTCCTGTTTAAATATCACGGGGCTGCCGAGCTTTATTCTCACCAGAACCGCCAAAACCGGCATCACGGGGAAAAGTATAATCAGCACAATTGATGTCAGCAATATATCGAGTATGCGTTTTATATATCTTTTATACACTCTGTTAAAAACAACTCCGCACTATTTCAATAATCCGTTCAAGATCCTCATCAGCAATACCCGCGCCGCTCGGCAGACACAGCCCTCTGTCAAAAATATCAGCCGAAACATCGCCGTCATGGGTAAAATAATCATAGTTTTTATAATACGGCTGCAGCTGCATGGGTTTCCAAACCGGACGGCTGTCTATATTTTCGGCTTCAAGCCTGTTTATAATATCAAGCGGAGCGGTTTTGCAGCCGTGTTTCAAAGTTAAACACGAAAGCCAATAGTTCGGCTCGCCGTAAGCGCATACCGGCATCATTTCAATCGCGTCAATACCAAAAAAGCCCTGTTTATATATGTTATATATCTGTTTTTTGCGTTTTATATAACCGTCAAGCGCGGTCAGCTGCCCGCGCCCGATACCCGCGCAGATGTTTGACATTCTGTAGTTATATCCGAGTTCGCTGTGCTCGTAATGTTTCGCTTCATCGCGGCTCTGCGTTATCCATTTCAGCGTTTTTTTCCTTGAATTTTCATCGGGGCAAATCAGCATACCGCCGCCCGAGGTTGTGATGATTTTATTGCCGTTGAACGAAAACACACCGTACCGCCCGATGGTGCCGCTCTGTCTGCCTTTGTATACCGCGCCGAGACTCTCGGCGGCGTCTTCGATCACAGGCACATTATATTTATCGCATATCTCCGTAATTTTATCCATATCCGCCGCCTGGCCGTACAGATGCACGACGATAACCGCTTTTGGAGCGGGATATTTTAAAAACGCTTTTTTTAACGCTTCCGGCGACATATTCCACGATTCCGGTTCGCTGTCGATAAACACGGGAACCGCGTTTTGGTATATTATCGGGTTGCAGCTCGCCGCAAAAGTCAAAGACGAGCAAAACACAACGTCCCCGGAATTCACCCCGGAGCATTTGAGCGCCATATGGATCGCCGCCGTGCCGGTGATCGTGGCGAGCGCGTGGGAAGCGCCCGTATATTCGCATATTTCGTTTTCAAAACCCGTAACGTTCGCTCCGAGCTGGGTGATCCAGCCGGACTCAAACGCCGAATTTATATATTCCATCTCACGTCCGCACATCACGGGAGCGGACAGCCATATCTTTTTGTTCATTCGATTATTGTACCATAAAAGCGATTATATTTCAAGCCTTTTTAAAAAATTTTACATTTAAGTAAAAATTTACCGCCGTATTTTTTTGCACTTGACAAATATAAAATCTTCATGTTATAATATATCAGATCGATTTATTTTTATAGAGGAAAAAACTAAATTTGAAAACTGATATATACTGCATGAGGAGATTTTATAAAGAGTGT
>Ga0099364_10007094_pt1 | contig 16110 bp, 16 predicted proteins | sample TergutTh196P3_FD_73070 | JGI IMG/M metagenome (GOLD analysis project Ga0099364, IMG submission 73070) | Microcerotermes parvus P3 segment gut microbial communities from Pointe-Noire, Republic of the Congo - Th196 P3 | ecosystem: Host-associated > Arthropoda: Insects > Digestive system > Gut ...
AACATCAAAGAGGCAATTGCCCTTAAGCCTTATGCAATCGATGTCTCAAGCGGAGCTGAAACAGACGGCATAAAAGACTTTGTAAAAATCTTGCAATTAATACATGAGGTGAAAAACAGTTTTACCCCTTGATTGCACCGGCAGTTACTCCCTTTATAATCTTGTCAGAAAGGAAAAGATAAAGGAAAAATGTAGGCAGAAAAACAATGACAACACTTGCAAACAATCCTGCCCAGTCTCCTGTATAACGCATGGACTGGATCAAATTAAAAAGTCCAACTGCAACTGGTCGTACATTGGGCCGGTTGGCAAAAATCAGCGACATAAAAAATTCATTCCAAATTGTTATAAAATTAAAAACAGTAAGTATGACAAGTCCCGGTTGAGCCAGAGGGAACATTATCACCCAGAAGGTTTTAATAGGCGGGCAGCCATCAATGGACGCAGCTTCTTCGTATGTAAAACTCAAGTTCCTGAAAAAGGCTAGGAGAAAAAACACAGCAAAAGGTACATACATAGCTGTATAAAGAAACATGAGTACCCAGCGGTTGTTTGTAAGCCTGAAACTTGTGGCAATACCGAACAAGGGCAGGACGATCATGATTGCAGGAATACCAAGGGCTGCGGCAAACATGTTCTGTATAAGGGTATTACCAGGAAAGCGATAGCGGGACAATACATAGGCAGCCGGGGAAGCAATAAGGATAATGGCTGTGCAGGAGACCACGGTGTATAAAAGAGAATTCATAAAAAATACAGAAACCCGCTGGGCATTCCAGGCTCTTACATAATTATCAAAATTAAAGCCGCTTCTAAACTCGAACATGTGGTCAGAAAAAATTTCAGAGGTAGTGGAAAACGAGGCAAAAAACACCCAACCCACAAGGATAAATGTAAATATTACCCAAAGGCCAACAGGAATATATCCAATATGCGACATTATAGTATATCTTGAAAATAATTTATCTCTATTCATATTCATCTCCGATTATAATTCAGCATCATCATTACGCACGATAGCATTGGTTGCAAAGAAGACCAGAACAACACTCATCATCAGTATTACACCTATTGCCGCACCTGCTCCGGAATCCCGGACACTTACTGCTGATGACATGGCGCCAAAAACCAACTGGTACATAAAGTTCATGGGCGCAACAGTATCAAAGGAGAGATTAAGCGGGGAGAAGATCTGCGCCCAGACAAAAAAGCCAACAGTGAACACAGTCCACATTACAATATTTGTGCGCGCAACACCCCGTATATTTGGAAGAGTTACAAGAAAAAAACGCTTTATAACACCAGCTCCCTCAATCAAGGCAGCTTCATAATAATCACTTGGAATCTGTTCAATGCCTGATATAAAGATCAGCATATGGTAACCTACCATGCCAAAGCAGTAGGCTGCGAACATGGCCCAGAAGCGCAGACCTGGACCTGTCCAAAGAGTATTGCTTATTTCATGAAAACCAAGAGCTCTTAAAACACTGCTTAAAAAGCCATAATCATTATTATAAACATAGTAAAGCCACATGGCTCCCATGGCTACAGCGCTTATTACATTTGGGAGATATATCGCAGAACGGAAAAACCTTGTTCCTCTTAGCTTAGCTGTAAGAATTACAGCAAATACCAAAGCCAAAAACATTACAAGAATTCCGCCAAAAAACCAGATCCTTCCGATGTTTTGCAAGGATTGTATAAATATTTGGGTTGAAAAAATTCTTTTATAATTTTCAATGCCATTAAATGTCCATTCCGCAACTGAGGCAGAAACACTTTCAACAGCAAAGAAACTCATTGCTATTGTGCGGATAGTGGGGTACAGAAAAACCAATAAATAAAAAAGCACAGATGGACCAAGGAAAATAATGATAATCGGTTTATTTGGCTTTAACATTCTGTACCCCCTTTTAACTAGCGCCTCATTGCCTCGGCGAATTGCTGGGCATTGATATCTCCCCTTATAAGCCTTGTAAAGCTGTCGATGATAAGCGCATTCATCTCAGATGTATTTTCAAAGCCAACTGCCCAGGGGAGCCGGATCGTAGATTTATCTACAACTGCTTTTGCTTCTGCAAGTGCGTCTGGCCAGACAGCATCATTGGCCATGGGGATGCCGATTGTTTCGCGGGCCAGAGCAGTGTCCCATTCACCAGTTGTCATCCAAACAAGCCAGCGGAAAGCTTCTTCAGGGTGACTGGTGTATCTGTTAATGCCAAAGCATTGGGCGCCGTAATTGTTCGCTTCAATGCCATTGCCTGCTGCATCAATTGCAGGGAAGGCAAAGGAACCCCATCTCATATTAGGCGCATTGCCCCTAAGCTCATTGGGAAGCCAGGTTCCATTGAGGTACATGGCAACCCTTCCACTTGCAATGTCCTGTATCTGGCCTGTGGGCCAAACATTTGCAGCTGCAGTGGGGGAGATATAGCCATTCCTTGCCATATGTTCCCATATCTGTCCAAGGCGCAGAACCTGCGGACCTGAGAAATCATGGTTTGCGACCATTGCTGCGGCAACCTGGCTTCCGACAATCCGGTTCATGGTGTAACCAAAGAGGGCTGAAGTATAGGCATCATCCACGGTAATACCAGGAATGCCTATAGCGTGGAGCCTGGCGCAGACATCGAGGAATTCATCCCAGGTAACAGGAAGCCGTGTAATACCGGCCCTGTCAAAAAGATCCTTGTTGTACATTATGGTGAATACAAAAGGCTGATAGGGAATGCTCCTGACTGTTCCTCCGCCGGCTGTTCTTGCAAGGTTTAGCAGGGTTCTATTAATGACCTCGGAATAGGGCCGCCCGCCGGTTGTGGGGAAAACCTGATTAATGTATGGATCAAGTGGCAGCAGGAAGTTGCCCCAGGTAGAATTTACGCGGTCAATATCCTCGTCAAAGATATCTATGCGCTCCCCTGCATCCATGGCTGGCTGCAGGATCATGCGTATATCCCTGCCCATAAAATTGACGTCAATATTGATCCCTGTTTCTTTTGTAAAAGCCTCAGCAGCCCTGGCAATTACCTGTCCCTGGGGTTCTGCTTCGTTCCACATTGACCAGTAAACCAAATCAGCACCAGCTCTTTGACCGCAGCCGCTCAAAATTAATCCAAAGATCAGGATTAATACCGCAAATAATAAAATATTACGTTTCATAATATTCCTCCAAAAAATTTTTTTATAAGGCTTTAAAGCCCCTATATAAATATTAATAACTTATTTATATTTCTACTTTGCAGAATTGAAAAAAATATGGACAATCATACAATTAATGTTTTTTAATTAAGAAATATTAGTGCCAATATAAGTCCTTGTATGTCGATTATCGATGTATTAAAATCAGTAATAAGGAAACAATATATGAGCGATCAAATTAATAAGGGAAGATTCGGCAACCACGGCGGACAGTTTATTCCGGAAATTTTGATGAATGAAATTATCAATCTGGAAAAAGCCTACATGCATTACAAAAATGACAGTGCTTTTCAGGCAGAACTGGATGCGCTTTTGAAAAACTATGCAGGCCGTCCTTCACTTCTGTATTATGCTGAAAAAATGAGTCAAGACCTGGCACAAAACAATAAAGGTGCAAAAATTTATTTAAAGCGTGAAGACCTAAACCACACTGGTTCACACAAAATAAACAATGTGCTTGGCCAGACCCTTTTGGCAAAAAAAATGGGCAAAACAAGGATCATTGCAGAAACAGGCGCAGGCCAGCATGGTGTTGCTGCGGCAACAGCAGCTGCACTCCTTGGAATGGAATGTGAAATATTTATGGGAAAAGAAGACACAGAGCGTCAGGCCCTCAACGTATACCGCATGGATCTGTTAGGCGCAAAGGTCAATCCGGTTTTGTCCGGAACCCAAACCTTAAAGGATGCTGTAAACGAAACAATGCGCGAATGGGCCAGCCGTGTTCATGACACCCATTATGTGCTTGGCTCTGTTATGGGACCCCATCCATTTCCAATAATGGTGCGGGATTTTCAAAGCATAATCAGCCTTGAAGCAAGGAAGCAGATTCTTGCAGAAGAAAACAGGCTTCCAGCAGCTGTAATTGCCTGTGTGGGCGGGGGCAGTAATGCCATTGGCATGTTTCATCATTTTATTGCAGATGAAGAAGTAAAGCTAATTGGCTGTGAAGCTGCTGGTGAAGGAATACAAACAGAAAAGCATGCAGCGACCATTGCAAAAGGATCGCCGGGCATTTTCCATGGCATGAAGTCCTATTTTTGCCAAAACGACGAAGGGCAGATAGCACCTGTACATTCCATTTCAGCAGGTCTTGATTATCCGGGCATAGGGCCGGAACATGCCTGGCTTCATGATACAAAGCGCGCAGAGTATGTTCCAATAACAGATGAAGAAGCAGTCTCTGCATTCGAGTACCTTGCAAGAACAGAAGGTATAATATGTGCTATTGAAAGCGCCCATGCCATAGCTTACACACAAAAAATTGCACGTAACTTTGGCAGGGAAGAAAATATAATTGTCTGTCTGTCCGGCAGGGGGGACAAGGATGCTGCAGCCATTGCACGGTACAGGGGAGTAAAAATCAATGAGTAGAATTGCACAAGCCTTTCAAAACAAAAAAGCGTTTATTGCCTTTATAACCGGAGGCGATCCCAATATTGAAAAAACAAAAGAGTTTATCCTTGAAATGGTCAGGGCTGGAGCAGACCTTATAGAAATCGGCATTCCTTTTTCTGACCCAATTGCCGAAGGAACTGTTATTCAGGCAGCAAATGTCCGCGCGCTTGCTGCCAAAACAACAGTGGAAAAATTATTTACTCTTGTTGCAGACCTGCGAAAAGAATTTGATAACCAGAAAACATCTATACCACTGGTTTTTTTGACTTACCTTAACCCTGTTTTCCATTATGGCCTGACCACTGGCAGCACAAGTGGCCAGACAGGCTATGATGCTTTTTTCAAGCGCGCCAAAGACTCAGGTCTTGACGGAATCATAATCCCGGATCTTCCCTTTGAGGAACAAGAGCCGGTTAGGGAAGCAACAGGCAAATATGGCATTGACCTTATCTCACTCATTGCTCCTACAACAGAAGAACGGGTAAATGAAATTGCTAAAATTGCAACTGGTTTTATTTATCTTGTTTCATCCATGGGCGTAACCGGCATACGCGGAGAAATCACAACTGACCTTTCTTCAATAACAAAAGCCATAAAATCAATAACACAAGTTCCTGTTGCCATTGGCTTTGGTATTCACACGCAGGAGCAGGCAAAAGAAATGTCGCAAATTGCAGACGGTGTTATTGTGGGAAGCGCTATTGTCAAGATTATCGCTGAACATGGAGAAGCTGCAGGCCCGCATATCTATCAATATGTTAAGGGAATGAAGGAAGCTATCAGTTAAGTCTCTTGACATGTGGTATAATAAGATGTGATCAACAAAGCAACGAAAAAATTGTTTATAAAAATATTGACCTATGCATGGGCCCAGCATGACAGAAAAAACATGGCTGGACAAAAAGCACCTGACAATATAATTGAATTACTTGATATTCCATATATGACAGGCCCTGAAGTTCATAAGAAAAATGTGCTTGATATTTATTATCCAAATTATATCAAGAGACCGCTTCCAGTAATTATCAATATACATGGAGGCGGCTTTATATATGGTCATAAGGGTTTGAATAAAGTATTTTGTCTTTATCAGGCTGCAAAGGGTTTTTTGGTTTTTAATCTTGATTACAGGCTTGCCAATGATCATGTAAAAGTTCCTGATCAAATAAAAGATATTCTTTGTACCCTTGATTGGATAGGAAAAAACTTAGGTTCATATCCAGCTGATAAAACCAGAATTTACATGATTGGAGAATCCGCAGGAGCTTATCTAGGGAGCATGGCTTTGTTGATTTCCAAAACACAAAGGCTTCAAAAACTTTTTTATATAAATGATGCGGATATTTTTATTAATAAGCTTAATGTTCCGGAAATTTCTGCCATGGCAATGATCTCAGGCTTTCTTGACTGGCCCCGGCTATGCTTGTACGGCCCTTTGCGTTCATTAATACTGGAAAAAAAGTATAAAAAACAGCCCTATTACACTGAGCTTTTCCTGGATAAAATCCCTGAGATTATTGTTCTACCGCCGATATTTTTAACAACTAACGCAGATGATCCGCTTAAAACCATGACCTTAAGATTTGCGGAATTGCTAAAAAAGAACAATCATAAACATCATTTTATATATCTTAAAAAGAGCAAAAAGAAAAAGCTGGGACATGTGTTTAATATTTTTCACCTTGATTGGGAAGAAAGCATAATGGTGAATAATGAAATATTGGCTTTTTTTGATATTAATTAAAACTGATAATTTTATCTTGCCTATCCACTATTACTGCATTTTCAATTATTCGTTCTATAAGTAATTCCATATTTTTTCTGTTTCTTTTATTCCACCAGAGGTAAATATCGCGCTCTGTATATTTGCCATTAACACGTATGAGCTTTCGCGTTGAGAAATAGTCTTTTCCTTTAACCAATCCAACACCGAATGAACTAATAAAGTAAGGCCAGTGAAGTTTTGAACGCTCAGCTAAATATGTAATGCTATCAATGCTTATTATTTCTATAAAGTCACAATCATTATCTGATTTTATTTCATGGAGCCAATCATTGAAACCATAGGGGTTCGACCGTCCAAGCATGGAATATTCCTGAAGATCATTTACATCTATTTCATCGTATTTTGCAAGAGGATCATTGTTGTGAACAGAAAGAATAAGCTGTTGTCGATAAAGCAATTTCTTTTCAACATGTTCATGCATGACTAATTTCATATATCTGTCATCTGCAATAACTAAATCTGCGATGCCGGATCCCACAATCTTTGGTAGCTCACTGTTATTAACAAGTATACAGTTAAGGCGGTAATCCCCCATATTATAACAACTTTCAGTGAGTAGCTGTTTCGCGACTCCTCCTATATTATAAAGCTTTATTAAACTTGAGTATTCCTTTACACGAAAATAATCCGTTGCTCTGTCAATAGCATCTGTCACTATTTCAGCATAATGCAGGAGTTTTTTTCCATCCTCCGTTATCTTCAAAACTCTTCCATCTCTTAAAAAAAGTGAACATACAAGCTCTTCTTCCAGCTTTCTGAGTGCCATGCTCAAAGCAGGCTGCGTAACATACAACAATTCAGAAGCCTTAGTCATATTTTTACACTCTGCAATAACTTTAAACTGTCGTAATTGTTCACTGGTCATGGTCATATAATATACAAAAGAATTTTTTATAAGTCAATAAAATAAAAATTATGTTTCTTAAATAAAATCAATCAATATTATTTATAGCATTATAAATAATATTGATTTTTATTCTCAATTTTCATGTGATAAAATTTAATAATTATGAGATTACGGAATTAATCCAGGAGGTTTTTTATGGCAGAAATACAAAAAGAAAGGAACTATGCTCTTGATCTTTTGAGGGTATGGGCTGCAGTGCTTGTAGCGTTTGTGCATTTTGGGAGAATGAATTTTAGTCAACACATTCCATTTGACTATACGTCAGTCGCTAATATTATCCTTCCCGAAGGAATTAGCTTCTGGATCGGTACTTGTACCCTTGGTTTTTTCGGTTTTACAACCGGGTACTGGCTGGTACATGCTTTTAAGGGGCATCAAAGAAAAAGTGTTTTTGGTAAAGGCAACGACATGGAATTACTATATCGTTATACGGCAAAAAATTACATTGCCTATGTACCGCTTTGTATGTTTGCCGTATTGACAGGTTTCATTGTCAATAATGTCATCAATGGTTCCGACTTAGGTGTATGGTTGGATACAGGTGCATGGGGAATATTTGAATTCTTCGGGCTTGGCCAGCTTGGTTTTCCTGGAACATCACTCCCTTATAACGGAGCAAATGAAATTATTCATACAGGCGGCGAATTACTAAGAAACACGCCATATAACCTAGGTGGAATAACCTGGTATCCTTCTGCAATTATTGTTTTTGCACCAATGTTCTTTTTAGCCTTTATGAAAAGTGAAAAAGTAACTGTATTTGCTATTCTTCCTGTGACGCTTGTCGCATCATTTTTACAGGCAGGCACATGGTTCTTGTCCATGGGACATAATTATGTTGGTTTAAACGGCTTCTTGGGTGGTAGCTTTGGCCGAATATTTTTATTGGCAATTATTGGTATGTGGAGCTGGTATTTGGTTGATGCCCTTAAAAAAGTCAGTTTCAGCAAAAAAGCCTCGTTTCTACTGGGACTATTTAATATGGTTTTGTTTATAAGCATGTTCTATTTTAACCGGGTAGGCTTTTATGGCGGCATGTTTAACATGGATCTCCACATTATCATAATTGTAATCCTTTTCCTTATCAACAGAGATTGGTTTACCAATGCCATCAATAAAATCTTTAGTAAGCTGCCTTTAAGAAATTCATTTGGGGGGATGTCTTTAGGAATTTTGGTTACGCATATTCCCATGGTAGTTGTATGCGGCGCTGTATTTGAACCAATTTATGGGATGCAAACATCGATTTATATCTACTACGGATTACTTGTGGCATCCGGTATTGCATGGATGATATTAGAAAAAATCTTAATTACTCCATGTCAGAAAGCTTTTTCTAATGCTATTGGCTTAAACAAGCCATTGGGGAAAATACTTAAAATTAAAGATGAAGAAAAAATCATAATGGCAGAACCTCCTGTTTCACAACCAGATAATTCGCATTTGGAAAAAAAGGAGGAAAACTAATGGAAACATACAAAATTTTAATCATAAATTTTGGTTCTACTTCCACAAAAGTTTCCTATTGTGAAAATGATATGTTTATTATCAGAGAAGAGATTTCTCATCCAGTTGAAAAAATACAGGCTTGTAAAACTGTGAATGAGCAATTTCCCCTGCGTAAAGAAGCTATTGTTGAATTTCTCAAGGTGAAGAATATCAACCTTTCAGAGCTGGATGCTGTCGCTGCCAGAGGCGGACAAACTGAACCAATTGTTGGCGGTACATACCGTGTAAATGAAGCAATGATAGAGCAGAATAAGTCTGGAGAATACGGGAATCATGTTTGTAATCTTGGCCCATGGCTTGCATATGAACTATGCAAAGACAGCGGAGGCCATGCCATACCACTTACTACAGATACTCCTACAACTGACGAAATGGAGCCAGTAGCCCGTTACTCCGGCCTCAAGGAGATTCCCCGGGTGTCGTGTGTACAAGCTTTGAATACTAAAGCTATGGCGAGGCATTACGCTGAAGAAAACGGGAAAAAATTCGAAGAAATACGCGTAGTCAGTGTAATGCTTGGCGGTGGTATAGGTGTTGTGGCTATCCGTGATGGCCGAATGGTGGATGCGCCGGATGCACTTGAGGGTGAAGGTCCCTTTTCCAATAACCGCTGCTGTACTGTTCCGATCGGGAGACTTATAAAGCTGTGCTATTCCGGTAAGTATGATCTTAAAGGTATGCTGCGTCATATAAATGGTGATGCTGGGCTTGTAGCCTATATAGGCACAACAGATATGTTCGAAATAGAGAACCGTATAAATTCCGGTGATAAATATGTCGCAGAAGTGATAGAGGCTATGTGTTATCAGACCGCTAAGGAGATAGGCGCAATGGCTACAGTGCTGAAAGGTCAGGTTGACGCCATTTTATTAATAGGCGGTATGGCAAAAATACCATTTATCGTTAACAGTATAAAGGAAAAAGTTTCATTTATTGCACCGGTTGTAATTATGAAAGGTGAGAGGGAAATGGAGGCTCTTGGCTTTGGAGCATTTGAAGCCCTTGCAGGAAAAAGGGAAACCCTTGAGTTTGTACCAAAGGAGATTAAATAAAATGTTTCGTTCTTTTAAAGAAGTTGAACAGCATGTCCTTGAAAAAGGCAAAAAAAAATGTATTGTCCTATGCGGTGCGCATGACGAACCAGCACTTGAAGCGGTAGTAAATGCAAAACGTCGTGGGATAATAACTGCAATTCTTATAGGTGATGAGACTGGTGTGAAAGACATGTTGAGAGAGCTGGAAGAAGATGCTGCAGATTACGAGATCATTCATAAACCTGATGAGATTGAATCGGCAAATATGGCTATAAAGATGGTAAGAGAAGGTAAAGCCGATATTCCAATGAAAGGACTCATGCAGAGTTCCAGTTATCTGCGTGCAATACTTAACAAAGAAACAGGCATACTCCCTGAGGGAAAAACTTTAAGCCAGTGTACAGTCTTTGAATATCCTGACCAAAACAGACTGATGTTTGCCGGAGATTGTGCAATGATTATTGCACCCACGATGGAAGAAAAAATCCAAATTATAAAGAACTCTGTAGAGCTTGCAAAATGTTTCGGTATTGAAGATGTAAAAGTTGCTGTACTCTCTGCTCTGGAAAAAGTTAATCCCAAGATAGTCAGTACTGTTGAAGCAGAGGAACTATCAAAACTTGACTGGGAAGGCTTGTGTACTGTTGAAGGTCCTTTTGCTCTTGATAACGCGGTAGATCTTGAAGCCGCGAAGCACAAGGGGATATCCGGTAAAGTCGCAGGTAATGCGGATATTCTTGCAATGTCTTGTCTGGATATGGGGAATGTTTTTACAAAGGCATTAACATTTTTTGCCCATCTTAAAACCGGAAGTGCACTCTGCGGAACTAAGTACCCAGTTATTTTTACAAGCAGAACTGACACTCTTGATGGAAAGTATAACTCTATCTTAACAGCTATAATGCAATCGTCATAAATAATTTACATCCAGTGGTTCAATTTTAGTTGCATATTCCATTCCATGTTCTCTGTACCTCTGCGTGAAATTTTTTTTCAACTTGGTGTCAGACAGCGAATTTTACCTTATCAATATGATATAATAAATTATGCGTCTATTTTTTGCAATAAATTTTACTCCTCATGAAAAAAGTCAAATTCTCGAAGTTCAGGAACAACTTCGCTCTCAGGCCTTAAAAGGAAATTTCACCAAACCCGATAACTTACATCTTACCCTGGTCTTTCTTGGAGAAACCCCTGAAGAAAAGCTGCCTCAGCTTCTGAACATTATGGAAAAAATCCGTTTCTCTCAATTTGAAGTTGTTTTGAATCATACTGGCTGTTTTCACAAATATGGTACAGAGCTATGGTGGCTGGGTGCAGATAAGCACAAGGGACTTTCTTTGTTATTGGACATTCATAAACATCTACTTGAGCATTTAAAGGAAGCTGGTTTTAATTTTGATACAAGACCGTTCAAAGCCCATATAACTCTTGGGAGAGAAATTAAATCTGCTTCACGAATAAACCTTGCCTGTCCTGGAATTACTGTAAAGGTAGATCGCATCAGTCTGATGAAGTCTGAGCGCAATGACAGGGGATTGATTTATACTGAGCTGGGGTTTGGTAAGGCAGGGTCTAGCACTGACAACTTTGAGTAAGTAAAAATTATTCATGACATTTATCATAATAATTAACAATAATTCGCACTTTTATGGTAAAATTATATATATTGATTATAAGGAGTTTATTATGTCAATTGTCTATACAGAAATAACCTTAAGAAATGCCATTGATGTTGCAAATGCAGCGTCAGAAAAACATATGGATTATCCTATCCGGCAAACCACTGTAAAGGCATTGGCTGACACCGGCGCCTGGACCCTGGTAATTAATGAAGCTATCCGGGAAAAACTCGGTTTACGAATAATGAGTACCTCGTCAGGCACGCTTGCTGACGGCACAAGATCAAATTACTGTATAGCAGGTCCCGTGGAAGTGATCTGGAAAAACCGGAGTACAAACTGTGATGCCATTGTTCTGCCCAATGCTGATGATATTCTATTAGGTGCAATCCCCCTTGAAGGAATGGATTTGATGATTCACCCAAGAACCGAAGAGGTCGTGGGTGTTCATGGAGATAATATGGAATATAAAATAAAAAAGCAAAAAGCTGCTTAGGGGCAGACTTTTCTTCTAGCAGACTGAATAAAAAAGGAAAACAGACATGGGACAGCAAGATAGCTGGGATAATCTTACCAACTTTATTAAAAATAACCTGGATTGTTTTGAGGAAGTACTGGTTAAAGCTCCCTATGTTGTAAAAGTCAAACGACACTCAAGCCGGCCCAACCTGCTCATGTTTAAGTACAGCCAATATGAATCAGATTTTACCAATCCCATTGTCCGCTGCTGCAGGGGATCGGTGTACGACATCTCGCCCCCTTTGGAGGCTGGCGCAGATTGGACGATCAAACCCTATCTTATGCCCTTCTTCAAATTTAATAATTTTGGAGAACTCAGTGCTGATCCCATAGACTGGAATAGCACCCTGTATGTATGGGATAAACTTGACGGCTCACTTTTAAAACTCCTGAAAGAACCGGGCGGTAATGACCTTTGGACCACCAATGGAAGTTTTGATGTTGACGTTGAAGTGCCTGAACTTTATCCGGCACAGACAGATGAGAACATTCCTCCGCCACATACTTTTGCTTCACTGCGGGATTATGCATTACGGGGCCATGAGGAAGAAATTAAAAACTTGCCTGAAGGGTGGACATTTATGTTTGAACTTACCTCTCCTTACAATAGAATAATTGTACCCTACAGAGAAACAAAACTCACACTTTTGGGATGTCGTGACCCTCAGGGGCTTGAGCACAATCCCCAATGGGCAGCGAAAACATTTGGGATGAGCTTTGCAACACCGCAAGTGTATCCGTTAAAAAGCATTGATGAAGTAATCTCCTACTGTAAATCCTTTGACTCCAATGACCATGAAGGAGTGGTTGTTCAGGACAGCAATTTTAACCGGATAAAAGTCAAATCCGATCATTACCGGAGTCTTTTTTTCCTGAAGGGGGATGGTCATTTTTCTGATGAACGTATCTTTGCTGCTATAAAACAGGGAAGCATTGATGATGCCCTGGCTGCATGGCCGGAAATCCGCCCGAGAACAGATGAAATTATTGCCGAGTGGATTGGTTTCAAAAACTCTGTCGCAGACCTTTGCAAAAAAGCAGCTGCCTACTATCAGGACTGCCGGGAAAAAACCAGCGATCCCAGAGAAGCAAAAAAACAGTATGCTCAGTTTGTTTTGGGAACGCATAAAACTTTTTCTTCATTTTTGTTTGAAGCCATAAAAGAAAACGTTGATCTTGAAAACCTTTATCAAAAGATCGATTACAATGAATTAATAAATAACTGGCTTCCTGCCCTGGAGGGATAAATGCCTGTAAAAAAATATATACAGATATTTACAGACGGCGGGCCAGAAAAGTGGGCCTTCGTGGTGGTAAAGGAAAACCAGATTATCCACGAGGAGTCAGGAATTTTTGGCATATCAGCATCCACAAGCAATGACGACACTGAATCCGAAGGAATATTCAGGGCTTTACAATATGTCAAAGAACACCCAGAAAATTATATTCTAACTACTGATTCACAGGGCATAATAGCCAAAGTAAACGGCAATGTGGCTAATGCCACCAAAAACCCGAATATTCGCGGGATTCAAACGCTGCTCAAAGAGTTGAAAGAATCACACTTGCCTGTCAGCGTTGCAATAAAGTGGGAAAAGCGGATCTCCAATGAGTTTATGAAACGTGTGGATTTTCTGTGCAAGTAGCAGATGCCGGGTACGAATACCCCCAGATCGATGATCAAAAAAAGGGAATTAAGGGAAAACACTATATGAAAAATAGAACAACACATATCTTAAAACATAAAAATATTGACACAGCTTATTTATGGATTGAAGATGATTTAATATTAGATGTAACAGAAATAAAAGAACCTGAACATTTACCTTATAAATTTGAAAATATTAAAGAAAAAAATGTTAGGTTATTAAATAATTGGCTTGCTAAAAGAGGAATACCTTTTAGCAGAGAAGATTATGAAGAAATTATTGATAAATATGAAGTAAATACTTCAAAAGAATTAACAATATTGGCAAATGGATTAAATTTAACGGATCATTATTGGTTTTGTGATGCTAATAATGAAAAAAAATGGGAAGATGTTAATTATTTAGACAATAAATTTTCTGCCAGAATAGGTGAAATCATGCCTGAATCAGCTGAAAAACATAATGAATATTTGAATCCTGATTTTTCAAGTAATGGTAGATTAATAAAATTTTGGATTATTGAAAATAATAAAAGATATTTATGTAAAGCAGGAAGCAGAAATATAAAACAAGAGCCCTATAATGAATATCTAGCATCAATTATAGCTCAAAGATTAAATATCGACTGCCTGGAATACAAATTGTGTGAATATAATAATGATATATTCAGTAAATGTGAGTGTATGATGGATAAAAATAATGAATATATTGAAGCATTTAGTGTTTTTTTATATGGGGAAAAAAGCGGCAATAAGTATAATGATTATATAAAAATATGTGAAAATAAAGGAATAAAAAATGCAGAAGAAGAAATAAATAAAATGATAGTTTTAGATTATTTAATAAGAAATACAGACAGGCATACAGGAAATTATGGAATATTAAGGAATTCTGAAACCTTAAAATGGGAAAAAATAGTTCCAATTTTTGATAATGGAAGTTCATTTTGGTATAATGCAACTTCGATAAATAATATAATTGCTTTATCTAGCAGTCAAAGTAAATCATTTACCGGAGAGAATGAAAAAAATATTGAATTAATAAAGACTTTTGATTGGTATGATAAAAAAGCATTAAATAATATTAAAAATATTGCAATAGAAGTATTTGACAAAAATAAAAATATGGAAAAAGAAAGAATAGAAAAAATTAGCAATTCTTTAGAAGAAAGATTGATTAATTTAAATAATTTTATTAAAAAAAAATAAACCCCGCTATGGCATTGAAAGTGGGTTTTGTATGCCACTTTATGTGCCACTTTTCGATTAATTGCGATGATTAAGGACGCCGTTGAGGGGTAGTCCCGTCCTAATTCCTTATTACATAAGGAATTAGGACTCTAGCAGGGACAGGACTCGAACCTGTGACCTCCGGGTTATGAGCCCGACGAGCTGCCAACTGCTCTACCCTGCGTTAATTAAGTTTAGATACTATAGAGTTTTTTTATAAAAATGTCAACAAGTTGCTCTGTTTTTGCCTACTCTGTACCAAGGTTAACAACAGTATAATCAACTATATACCATATTCCGTCGCGGCGGCGCAGGTAATATGTATAGCGTTTTCTTTCAGTATATGTTCCCACCCTAAAAAACTGTAAAGCAGTGACTGTGCCTTCATCAAGGTTGTATTGGGTGCGTTCTATGGAAAAATCAAGGGGTATGGTGGAAATATCGCCGTCAACTACTGCACTCTGGAGGTCAAGGCGGTAACGGTCAAGCATTCTCTGGCGGCCTTCTTCGGATTCTGCCATGAATTGGCGGCGCCGGAATGCGTCCCTTGAAAGCATGGCTTCCAAATCCAGGTATAAAAAGAATCTTTCCCACTGTTCTCTCTGCCTTGCTGTTAAAAGGTAAGTTATAACCTCATCCGGGGGGAGTCTTTCGCGGACAAGTACAGCATTGGTGACAACATCAAGGGGAAGCGGCACACCGTCAGGACCGGGAATTGAAGGGGGCCGGACATTAAGGCTAAGGCGGTTGGAGACTATGGGCGCATCAGCTCCGCTTGGAGGCGCTGCATTGGCGAAAAACTCAGGTCTGAAAAGCTCAGGATAGATCCTGGCCTGCACAACATAAGAGCCGCTTCTGTCAATATTGGAATAATGACGAAGATCTTCGATAAATGAAAAGGATTCACCTGATGCTATGGAAACATCCCTAAAATACACCTGCTGGCTCTGGCTGCGTCTGCGCAGCAGTATGTCAGCTGCTTCCATGGGCCTGTTTGTAGTGGTACGCACATCAAAATCAATGGAAAAAGCCCTCTCATCCGCCAATTTGAACCTGAAAGTGTTCGGGCTACTGTTTGTCAGGGTTATATGCACCCAAATAGGGTCAGTATCAAGATAATAGACTCTTGAATCATAATACCGTATTGAGAGGCTTACATCATTTGCAGCCGCAAATGCGGAAACAGCAAATAAAAGCAAAATACTTAAAAAACCAATTATTCTAGACTTCACCATATTTCTCCATTTCTATACTATAAG
>Ga0099364_10007095_pt1 | contig 16109 bp, 17 predicted proteins | sample TergutTh196P3_FD_73070 | JGI IMG/M metagenome (GOLD analysis project Ga0099364, IMG submission 73070) | Microcerotermes parvus P3 segment gut microbial communities from Pointe-Noire, Republic of the Congo - Th196 P3 | ecosystem: Host-associated > Arthropoda: Insects > Digestive system > Gut ...
ATCCTCAAAAAACAATTACCAATGAGATATTGCTTTTTTCTAATTTTAGCGTTATTTCTTTCATTATCAGCATATTCACAAGGAAGTAGGATACGAGTATATGGCTTTGTAACTAATAAAGATAACGACGGCATTGAATTTGTAAACGTACTGCAAAAAGGCACCACCAACGGAACAGTAACAAATGCAATGGGATTTTACGAATTTTATATCGATACAGAAGAATTGCTCATAGTACAATTTTCATATATGAGTGAGGTCGTGTCGCGTGAAGTGCCGCTGCGAACAAAATCTGTACCTATTAATGTAAGGCTCGAACAGCGGGCAATAGAATTGGAAGGCGCAGAAGTACGGGGACACCGCCGAACGACATCGACCATAGAATCGCTGAACTTAACTGATACACGCTTGATGCCCGGCACAGGCGGCATAGAAAGTATGCTTTCGACAAAAGCCGGCGTGAGAGGAACGGAACTCAGCTCGCAATACTCGGTTCGCGGTGGTAATTATGACGAAAATATCGTGTATGTAAATGATATTGAGGTATATCGTCCATTGCTGGTACGTTCGGGACAGCAAGAAGGATTGAGTTTTATCAACCCCGATTTAGTCGAGAGTGTTTCTTTTTCGGCAGGCGGATTTGAGGCGCGGTATGGCGATAAAATGTCGTCGGTGCTTGATATTAAATACAAGAAACCTGTTGGTTTTGAGGCATCTGCTTCGTTGAGTTTGCTGGGAGCTTCGGCTTATGTGGGCACAGGCGGCAACAAGTTTTCACAAGTGCACGGAGTGCGCTACAAAACATCGCGGTATTTGCTTGGAACGCTCGACGACAAAGGCGAATACAATCCTAACTTCATCGATTATCAAACGTATTTGACATACGATTTCTCGCCCAAATGGGAAATGACTTTTCTGGGAAATATCTCACAAAATAGCTATGAATTTATTCCCGAAACGAGGGAAACGAAATTCGGGACAATGGGCGATATGAAATCTTTTACCGTGTATTTCAGCGGACATGAAAAGGATTTGTTTCGCACACTGTTTGGCGCACTCACGCTCAACTACAAGCCGACAAGTGAACTGACTTTCGGGATTATGACTTCGGCGTTTAACACCAACGAGGAAGAAACGTATGATATTACGGGAGAATATTGGTTAAGCGAACTGATGTCGGACGGCGAAACTGGTTCTATATCAGGCACCGGCTCTTACCATCAACACGCCCGGAATAAATTGCAAGCAAGTGTACTGAACATTGCTCACATTGGTGAATGGAAACGGCACAACAATAGCTTGAAATGGGGCGTAAGCGCACAGCAGGAAATCATAAACGACCGCGTAAAAGAATGGGAAAAGCGCGATTCGGCGGGATTTTCTATTTCTCCGAGAAACTATAATAACGAACAGGTAGAGCTTTTTCGTAATTTGACAGGAAGAAATGAATTGGATACGTATCGTTTCCAAACGTTTTTGCAGAATACATACAGACATAAATGGGAAGGCGTCGGAACGCTGTCGACAACGGCGGGCATACGGGCGAATTATTGGACATTTAACGAGGAATTTTTGTTCAGTCCGCGTGTTTCTTTCGGATTTATTCCTGCTTGGGAAAGTAGTTTTGTATTCCGTTTTGCCACAGGACTTTACTATCAATCGCCTTTTTATAAGGAATTACGCTATACGGTTACAGACGAAAACGGCAACAATACCGTAGCACTGAATAAGGATATAAAAGCGCAGCGAACCCTTCATTTTGTGTTGGGAATGGATTATTATTTCCGCTCTTGGGACAGACCTTTCAAGCTCACCACCGAAACATATTATAAGCCTGCCGACCGTTTGACGCCATACAAAGTTGACAATTTGCAGATAATATATTTGAGCCAAGAAACGGCAAAAGGATATACCGTCGGACTTGACTTGAAATTGTTTGGCGAAATGGTGCCGGGCACAGACTCGTGGATTGGTGTTTCGCTGATGCGGTCGAGAGAAGACATCAAAGACGATTTTTATATCGATGTCAACAGAAACACAATTTACCCGGGATATATTCCTCGTCCCAATGAACAACGGTATGGTTTTTCGATGTTTTTCCAAGATTATTTCCCGTCAAATCCTAAGTACAAAGTACATCTTCGGTTTATTTGGGAAGATGGTCTTCCGTTTGGTCCGCCCAATGGCGAGCGGTATCAAGCTACTTTGCGAACGCCATCGTATCGAAGAGTTGATTTAGGTGCTTCGCGCGTGCTGTTAAGCGGAAATAATAACTTGATGAGCAAGCGTGCTTTTACGCATGTAAAAAGTATGTGGATCACGCTCGAAGTACTTAATTTGCTGAATATCAGAAACGTTAATTCGTATTTTTGGGTAACAGACGTCAATGGACACGAATACGCCATTCCGAATTACTTGACTTCACGGCAATTGAATTTAAAATTTGTGATTGATTTTAGATAATTTTGTCTTGAGCCAAGATTTTTATAAGATTAAAAGATTAACAAAATTTATAATCCTGTCAATCTTTCAATCCTGTAAATCACGGTTCGGACAATTAAATGTTTTTTGAACAAAATAAACATAACATTGTTATTACATTAGTATTCAAAACTAAATTTAACTAACAATGAAAACGATTATCAATTACTTTTTTATTACGTTGTGCGCACTATTGATGTTGCAACCGGCAACTGCACAACGTCAAGGCAGTAGTCAGCCTGCTTCTCGCCCCGCCGGTGGACAAAATACTCGACCTGCAACGCAACAGCCGGCACGTCAACCTGCGCAAAACACTCGACCAACGCAGCAACAACCGTCAAGACCGAGAGTTCAGCAACCATCGCGCCCGGCACCAAATAACAGACCAAACGCACAACGACCGAATGCTCCTGCACCACCGCCAAGACCTGTTCCGGTACGTCGTCCGATGCCTTCACCTTGGATTTATCACCATCGCCCGTTTGTACATCATCATTGGGGTCCATTTTGGCGTCCTGTCGGTTTTTTCACTCCACGATTGACAATTACAGCTGTTCCTATTCGAGTACACAATACCGTATATTTTTATGATAACGGCGTGTTTTTCGTACAGCAACCGGGCGGATTTATGGTAGTTCCTGCGCCTGTTGGGGCACATGTTGCTATGCTACCTGTAGAGCGTACCGTAATTGTGGTTAATAATACGCCTCACTATTATTTTGGCGGAAGTTATTTTGTACACACGGGAATGAACTACCAAGTTGTTGCGCCACCTGTGGGAGCCGTTGTAACAGATGTCCCGCAAGGCACTGTTCAGCAAGAAATTGACGGACAAATATATTTGGTTCACGACGGAGTATATTATATGCCAATTTCGTATGAAGACGAAGATGCTTATATGGTAATGGAAATGGAATAATTTAAGAGAACGCAGATAACACGGATTTGCACAGATAAATAAAAAAGGGAGAAAATTTTTCTCCCTTTTTTATTTATATTTTATTATCGTAATCTATGTAAATTCGTGTCATCTGTTTTCAAACTTTACTACCCAAAATCATCAAACATCAACATTTCTCTCGGCACACCTAAATCGTAAAGCATTTTTTCTACTGCTTTTGCCATCGGTCCCGGTCCGCACATATAATATTCGATGTCTTCGGGAGCATCGTGATGTTGGAGATAATTGTTCAAAATTACTTGATGTACAAATCCTGCTGTATATTTCACGCCTGCTTTGTCAGCTTCCGGATCGGGACGGTCGAGTGCCAGATGGAACGAGAAGTTCGGAAATTGTTTTTCCAATTCCAAGAAATCATTCAAATAGAAAACTTCGTGCAACGAACGAGCACCATACCAATACGAAATTTTTCGGTCGGTAATTTTCAATGTTTTAAGCAAGTGTAGCGTATGCGAACGCAACGGCGCCATACCGGCCCCACCGCCAACATAAAGCATTTCTCTGCCCGTATTCAACAATGGGTGGAATTCTCCGTAAGGACCGGAAATGGTTACTTTGTCGCCTGGTTTCAATGAGAAAATATACGAAGAACAGATGCCGGGAGAAACTTTCATAAAGCTGTTTGCTTCTCTGTCCCAAGGCGGTGTGGCGATACGGATATTGAGCATTACCACGTTTCCTTCGGCAGGATAGTTTGCCATAGAATAAGCACGAACGGTTTCTTCGTTGTTCTTGCAGGTTAAATCCCACATTTTGTATTGATCCCATTCAGCGCGGAAGCGTTCTTCGACATCGAAATCAGAGAATTTGAGGTCGAACGGCGGCACGTCTATCTGAATATATCCGCCCGGTTGGAAATTCAACTCTTCTCCTTCGGGCAGTTTCACCAAGAATTCTTTTATATAAGTCGAAACGTTATTATTGGAAATAACTTCACATTCCCATTTTTTCACACCAAGAATAGCTTCGTCAATCTTGATTTCCATATCGTTTTTCACTTTCACTTGGCAACCCAACCGCCAATGGTCTAATTGTTCTTTGCGAGAGAAAAATATTTTTTCGGTTGGCAAAATTTCTCCGCTACCTGCTATTACTTGACAGCGGCATTGTCCACAAGTTCCACCGCCACCACAGGCAGAAGAGAGAAAAACACCTTGTTCCGACAGCGTATTCAGCAACGTTGCACCTGCATCTACGTCAATTTCTTTTTCTTTATTGATGGTAAGTTTTACGGCTCCCGACGGCATCAAGTAGCTTTTGGCAACCAACAAAATTACAACAAGCGTTACTATCAGCAGGAAAAATACTACTACACTCGAAACTACCAAAAGTGGGCTTACAGCTAATATCATCATTTTTTATTAAATTTCAGATTTCAAAATTTCACATTTCAAATTTTCAGAATGTGAAATTCAGATGTTATTTTTTAAATTTAAGTATCTTTTACTGGATTGCTTCGTTCCTCGCAATGACGCTCCGATGTTGATTTTCTCGTCATTGCGAGGAACGAAGCAATCCAATACTTTTGTATCTATTTTTAAAGTTCCAAACCAGAAAAACACATAAAGGCAATTGCCATTAATCCCGTTACAATAAACGTAATACCAAGTCCGCGCAACGGAACAGGCACGTTTGAATACGCCATTTTTTCGCGGATAACAGACAAACCAACAATGGCCAGTAAGAAGCCTATACCCGAACCAAGCGCATAAGAAGTTGCTTCGCCGATGTTTAAAAATTCTTTTTGCTGCATAAATAAGGAACCTCCCATAATAGCGCATTGAACAGCAAGCAACGGCAAAAATATTCCCAAGGCGGAATATAACGCAGGCATATATTTTTCGATAAACATTTCTACTATTTGCGAAATAGCAGCAATGATGGCTATGAAAAGAATAAAACTCAAAAAACTCAAGTCGATGGTTTCAAAACTCTCGCCGAGCCAAGACAACGCGCCTGCTTTCAATACATAGTTCTCCAAAAGATAATTGATAGGAACTGTTACCAGCAACATAAACGCTAAGGCAACGCCAAAGCCTACGCCTGTTTTTACATCTTTCGACACGGCAAGAAAAGCACACATACCCAAAAAGTATGCGAAAATCATATTTTCAACGAAAATAGACCTGATAAATATATTTAAAATTTCTTCCATTGTTTTTTATTTAGCTAATTCTTTAGTCCTCGATTTTTGTATCCATATAAGTATCGCCACCAAAATCAACGCCATTGGCGGCATTGCCATAAGTCCGTTATTCAAGTATCCGGCATTGAAAAATGATTCGGGGATAACGTGATATCCAAACAGCGTACCAAAACCAAGCAGTTCACGGAAAAAGCCTACGACAATCAAAATCCACGCGTAACCCAAGCCGTTTCCGATACCGTCGACAAACGAATCCCACGGACCTTTGGACATCGCAAAAGCCTCAAGCCGTCCCATCAAAATACAATTTGTAATGATTAACCCGACGTAAACAGAAAGTTGCACGCTGACATCGTATGCAAAGGCTTTGAGCACCTCGCTCACCATTGTTACCAACGCGGCGGCAACTACTAATTGTACGATAAAACGAATACGGTTTGGAATGGTGTTCCGTATCAGTGATATTACAAGACTGGTACAGGCAACAATAACAGTAACGGACAATCCCATTACAATAGCCGGTTCCAGCTTGACGGTAACTGCCAACGCCGAACAGACTCCGAGCACCTGAATGGTTATCGGATTATCTTTTAACAACGGAGCAACAAGTATTTCTTTTTGTTTTTTTGAAAAAAATTCGCTCATTTTTTATTCTTTTTATTTTTGTGATAAAAATGCGGCATACTGCCCCAAACCGCTTTCCAGCATTTCGCTCACGCGGTTTGATGTGATGGTTCCGCCCGTAAGTGCATCAACTTGGTCTTGTCCGTCAGCAAATTGACCTGCTTTTTTAACGGCAACGGAAACAAATTTTCCCGATTCGTTCAAAATATGTTTTCCGATAAAACGGTTTTGGAAATCGTTGCCTGCTATTTCGGCTCCCAATCCGGGCGTTTCGCTATCGTGCGAAAAGAACGTTCCGAAAATGGTATTCCGGTCTGCTTCCAACGCTATAAATCCCCAAATACCGCCAAAAAGTCCTTTGCCTCTAACGGGAAGTATATATTTTTTATTTCCGTCAACTTCGGCAATGTAAACAGGAAGTCTTCTGTCTTCCAATCTTCTTGCGTTTTCGGCTCTCACGTCAACGTCAAAACCGCCGCTTTCGGCAATTGTTTCGCCATTGGAATTGATGATAATATCTTGTTTTATGTATTTATTGTACAATGCGGCAATGTCTTGCCCGCGTGTGTTGATATTTAACGACGAAAGTATTTGCCGTTTTTTATCTAACCGCACATTGTTATCTTGTCTTTCTTTAAGAATACTCGACAAAAAAGCCAACATAAACGCGACTATTATCACTAATATCGAGGCATAAACTATAGTATAGGTATTACTGCTTGTGTTCATAATTTTACTTTTTCGATTCTTGGTTTCCGTTTGCAACTTTCACTCTTTTCATACGGCGTTTGATGTTAGCCTGCACCACATAATAGTCAATCATCGGTGCAAAAACGTTCATTAATAATATCGCCAACATAATTCCTTCGGGATAACTTGGATTCATTACGCGAATAACAATTGCCATAACGCCAATTAACAGACCATATATCCATTTTCCTGTTTCGGTACGCGATCCGGTAACCGGGTCAGTTGCCATAAACACAGCTCCGAACGCGAATCCGCCCAATATTAAATGATATTCCCACGGCATTTGCGCAACGGCTGTATTGGGTCCGATTACATTAAATAAAAAGGCCGTCAATCCACCACCGACAAAAACAGAAAGCATAATTTTCCAACTGGCTACACCTGTAAACAATAACAATGCAGCGCCCAATGCAATGGCGATAATACTCGTTTCGCCGATAGAACCGGGAATAAATCCGATAATCATATCCCAAATGCTTAACGGCTGCCCGATGACATTTGTTAATGTGGCATAACTTTCACCTACAGCAATCTGACCAAGTGGCGTTGCACCCGAAAATCCATCTACTGTATGAGGGTCAAATCCGCCGATGCCCAACACATTTCCGTACGCAACCCAATGGTCGCCCGACATTTTGGTTGGATAAGAGAAGAATAAAAAGGCTCTGGCTACCAACGCTACGTTGAAGATATTCATACCTGTTCCGCCGAAAACTTCTTTGGCAAAAATCACGGCAAACGCTGTTGCTAGTGCCAACATCCAAAGCGGTGTATCAACCGGCACAATCATCGGAATTAAAATTCCTGAAACGAGAAATCCTTCGTGTATTTCGTCGTTTTTCCATTGCGCCACAATAAACTCAATGCCTAATCCAACGCCGTAAGAAACAATCAACTTAGGTAATACGGAAAAAAATCCATAGAGAAACACAGTCCAAAAACCTACTTCTGCCAACGTTCCGGTAACAAGGAAATGTTGGTAACCAATGTTGTACATTCCAAACAAAAGTGCAGGAATAAGCGCGATAACAACAATGGACATCATACGTTTGGAATCGTACGCATCGTGGATATGCACGCCCGATTTTGACGTTTCGCTCGGCACAAATAAAAATGTTTCGAAACCATCAAAAACAGATTTGAACATGTGCAATTTTCCTCCTTCTTCAAAGGCAGGCTTTACATTATTGAGTAATTTTCTTACCGGATTCATCAATTCATTTTTTTAAAGGTGCGAAATTAACACTTTTTGATGGAATTTAAAAGACAAAATGATTAAAAATTTGAAATTTAACATAAAAATAAAACAAAAAAGTCATTTTTCATACTTTTTTGGAATACAATTCCGCAATTGAGCAAGAGTTTACGGACAGATACAAAAAATAATATTTAATCAATAATCCAATTTTTTACGAATTTCCTTTTGACAGGAAAAACAACCCGATTCCGAATATCATCAAAAATAAATATCCTGCGGGATACAAAAAACCGCCTGAAACAGAAAAAGAAAGATACATTTTATAAACGGAAATAACGGATATAAATGCACCCGAAATGAGAGTAAGTGTGGCGCCTTTGGCAAGTCCGCCGAGCAAAAGCAGCACCGCAGAAACAATGTATGCTACATTAATAATGTAGTTCAAACTTTTAAAATCAAACGCCTTGGCTTCGTTCAAATACAAACATATAATATATGCCGCCAATGCAAAGCGCAATGTCCACTTGGATAGGGATTCAAAATTTTTAATCGGTTTCATAAATTTAATGATCTTTTTTAAAACATTCTAATCGGTATGCCAAATCATCGTATTGGTCCTCTTTGATAAACGAAGTACAAGCTCGCAAACCTTGCTGTTTACTTCCCGTTGTGTCGAGCGAGATGGCGCTGATACCATAATATATAAGTTCTTTCATCAACTCTGCACCCGACATATCTTTGTATTTTAATGTAAAGTAAAAACCATCACCAATCGGTTCGTCTAAATCTTTATCGTAAACCAATTGAAATCCGTTTTCGATAAACAGTTTCTTCATTTTTTCGGCACGAAGAGCGTATTCTTTTACATCGTTTAAGAAATTGAATTCGCCGTCATTCGCCGCTTTCATCATGGCTGCCAAGGCACATTGTACAGAATGCGCCACACCTGCCGAAACGGCATACAGCACCCTCGCAACAAGCACCTGACCAAATTCTCCTATGCCATAACGGTCAGCTAAATGCTGGTAATAACGACTGAATAACTTGTCCGAAATTGCCACAATCCCGATACGCTGACCGGCATAACTGAACACTTTCGACGCCGAAATCAGCATCACATAATTATCTGTATATCGCGCTATGCTTGCTTGAAACGGCGGCTCGAAAGGCTTACTCAAGTCTTTGCGGAAATCCATCGCAAAATATGCCAAATCTTCCAACACAATCACATCGTATTGCGTTGCCAATTCACCGATAATCTGCAGTTCACTTTCGTTGAGCGAAATCCATGACGGATTATTTGGATTAGAATAAATAATAGCGGCAATATCGCCTTTCTGTAAATACGATTCTATCTTTTCTTTTAATTTATGTCCGCGAAAATCGTACACATCAAACGTTTCGTATCCGTAGCCAAGTACCATCAACTGTTGTTTTTGCACTGGAAATCCGGGGTCAATAAAAAGCACCTTATTTTTCTTGGCATCAGCTTGACAAGCCACCATAAACGACATATACGTTCCCTGCATCGCACCTACAGTGGGTATGCAATGCGCAGGTTTTACATCTATATCAATAAACGCCTTGACGAAACGAGAAGCTTCTTGTTTCAGCGCAGGCAGACCGTCGAGTATCGGATAAACAGACGCAACACCGTTTTTCAGTGCGTCAATTTCGGCATTTGTGCCAATGTCCGAAGCTTTCAATCCAGGAACGCCCATTTCCATACGGATAAAACGCTGCTTGGTTTGCGATTCTATTTTATTTACAATAGATACTACTTCGCGAATCGTGGCATTGCCAAAATCGGGAATATTTAAACTATCAATAGCTTCTGTTACTATATTATTGTCAATCGGAGTGTTTTTCATACAAAATAATTTCAAAAATTTTTACACAAAGATACAATTTACAAGAATAATTAAAAATATCCTCTTTAAATTTTTCTTTTTTCTATAAAAAATATACTTTTGCATTCTGAAAATTACATCAAATAATAAACAACAAAAATATGTCGAAGAAAAAAAATGCAAATACGCCCGATGAACTACAAAAAGTAGAAAGCGCGTTGGGAAAATCGGAAGCTTTTATTGAACAAAACATCAAACAGCTTGGTATCGGAGTATTGATTATTGCCGCTATCGTAGCAGGAATTGTTATTTTCCGTACTCAATATATGGCTCCGCGCGAGTTAAGAGCGCAAGAACAAATATTTAAAGGCGAAAATTATTTTGCTGCCGATTCTTTTCGTGTGGCGCTCGACGGTAACGGCGTTGACTACATCGGATTCAAATCAATTATCAAGCAATATGGCATGACTAATACAGCCAACTTGGCAAAAGCATACGCTGGAATTTCTTATTATAGATTAGGCGAATACAAAACTGCGTTGGACTACTTAAAAGGTTTCAAAGGAAAAGATAATCTTGTTTCGCCAACTGTTATCGGACTCATCGGCGACTGTTATGTAGAACTCGGCGATGTTAACAAAGCCATATCGCATTTCGAAAAAGCAGCCAAACGTGCGAATAACGACATTGTTTCGCCTATTTTCCTCAAAAAAGCGGCTATTGCATACGAAAGCCAAGGAAAATACGACAAAGCCATTGCTCATTACAACACTATAAAAGACAAATACCACAGAAGCAACGAAGCTTTTGATATTGAAAAATACATTCACAGAGCTGAATTGTTGAAAAAATAAAAACATTCAAAAAAACTTGGAAAGGAATGAAAAAATTTCATTCCTCTTATTTTAATAATCCTTTGCGCTCACGCTTTTTCTCTAAACGCTAAGACGCGGCGGCGACACGAAGATACAAAATTTTACTACTTATATTATATAATTATGGCTACTATTTATCAAAATTTATCCGAATATAACGCGGAAGAAATGCCCGATATAAAAAAGGTAAATAAACAACGATATGCTATTGCCGTTGCCGATTGGAATCCAAATATCACGCACGCATTACTGGAAGGTGCATACAATGCGCTGGTAGAAAATGGCGTACAGGAAAAAAACATCAAAGTTGTGCACGTACCCGGTACATTTGAATTGACTTATGCGGCAAAAATATTGCAAAGTCAATCAAGACACGATGCTATTGTTGTTCTCGGCTGCGTCATTCAAGGCGATACACCGCATTTCGATTACGTTTGCCAAGGCGTAACACAAGGAATTGCTACATTAAATGCCGGTAACCTATCAACTCCCGTTATTTTTGGAGTACTCACTACCAATACATTACAACAATCTGAAGAAAGAGCCGGCGGAAAATTAGGAAATAAAGGCGTAGAAAGTGCAATTACTGCAATAAAAATGGCAAATTTATTTTGACAATAAAAAAAATATATTTATCTTTGCATCGCAATTAAGGGTAGTTACCAGAGTGGCCAAATGGGTCTGACTGTAACTCAGATGTCTTTCGACTTCGGTGGTTCGAATCCATCACTTCCCACAAATTTCGCGAAAGTAGCTCAGTTGATAGAGCATTAGCCTTCCAAGCTGAGGGTCGCGGGTTTGAGCCCCGTCTTTCGCTCTAAGAAGACCAAAATTCATGATGAATTTTGGTTTTTTACTGTATCCGAACCTTTAATTAAAAAAATATATTAACTTTGTGTTCAATTTTAGAAAAAAATATAATCAAGATATGGGAAAAGAAGTAAACGCCGTTTCGCACAGTTTTTTTGCGAGCGGTTGTATCATTAAGGGAGAAATTATTGCAGATAACGACGTGCGTATAGACGGAATTGTAGAAGGAAACGTTGATTGCAAAGGAAAAGTGGTGGTTGGTCCAACAGGCAAAGTGATAGGAAATATTGTTTGCATCAACGCCGAAGTAATCGGTTCATTGACAGGAAATATGAAAGTACATGAAACATTAACATTACAATCTTCGGGAAAAATAAACGGCGATATTCAAACATCTGTGTTGGTTATTCAGCCGAGCGCTGTCTTCAACGGTTCTTGTACCATGGGTGGACATAACAAAAACGAGAGAAATCAGAACGAAAAGAAATAAAAAGAAGTCTTTTACCACAAGATTCACAAAGAATTCTCACAAAGAACACAAAAACTTTTTTGCTTTTGTGTTCTTTATATTTTTTAGCACATATTATTCTTCCAACAAATCAGGTCTTAATCTCTTGGTTCGCTCATACGATTGTTCCATTTCCCATTCATGTATTTTTCGCTGATGTCCCGACAATAAAATTTCGGGTACTTTCCAACCTTTATAATCTGCCGGGCGAGTATAAACCGGCGGCGCCAGCAAATTATCTTGAAAGCTATCAGACAGCGCCGATTGTTCGTCCGAAATAGCGCCTGGTATTAAACGGACAATAGCATCGGACATTATTGCGGCAGCCAACTCACCACCCGTCAACACAAAATCGCCGACAGATACTTCTCGCGTAATCAAATGTTCGCGGATTCGATGGTCAATTCCCTTATAATGACCGCAAAGGATAATAATATTATTTAATAATGACATTGAATTTGCCATTTTTTGGTCAAATTTTTCTCCATCAGGCGAAGTGTAAATTATCTCATTGTAAGTGCGTTGACTTTTCAAAAACGTAATCGCATTGTCTACCGGTTCTACTTGCAATACCATTCCCGCACCGAAACCAAAAGCATAATCATCTACACGACGGTGACGCGTGTCTGTCGAGAAATCTCTCAAATTATGAACTTCAATCTCAACCAACCCTTTCGTTTGGGCACGTTTTAATATGGAATGATTAAAAGGACTTTCGAGCAACTCAGGCAAAACGGTTATAATATCTATGCGCATAAATTCAGAAAATTATAATATAATCGACAAAAATAAACAACTATTTTATGACATACAAATAACTTTTATCTTGTATCTTTGTTTTGCAAAAATAATTGATGTAATTTATTCGTAACGCTCTGATAATATGCTTCTTGTCATTGTAGAATATCTTGGAACATTTGCTTTCGCCATCAGCGGAATCCGTTTGGCGTCTTCCAAAAAATTTGATTTATTCGGCGCGTTTGTGGTCGGATTTGCAACGGCAGTTGGCGGCGGAACAACAAGAGATTTACTGCTCGGAGTAACGCCTTTTTGGCTCGCAACGCCAAGTTACCTCGTTTGTACAGGCTTTGCATTGATTTTCGTTATGATTTTCAGCCAATACTTGATACGAATGGAAAACACATTTTTTATATTCGATACCATTGGATTAGGATTGTTTGTGTTGGTCGGCATCGAAAAATCGTTGGCTCTTGGGCACCCACTTTGGGTTTCCATCATTATGGGAATGATTACAGGCGCAGTTGGCGGCATTATCCGCGACATTTTAATCAACGAAGAACCATTGATTTTCAGAAAAGAAATTTATGCTTCAGCGTGTATTCTCGGAGGAATTATATTCGGAATCCTGCATTCGTTGCAGGTAAATGTAGTTGTTATTCAAATCGCAACCATTGTTACCGTTATTGTAACACGCATCATTGCTGTTCGTTTTCGTATTGGATTGCCGGTATTAAAAGGAGAAAGAAAGTCTGAACCATGATTTTAATAAGATTTTCAAGATTACCACGATTTTATTATAATCTTAGGAATCATATTAATCTTATTAAAATCATAGTTCAAAACATTTAATCCGGCTCATAAATCATTTTTTTCGTCATTCCGCCGTCTATCACGATGTTTTGAGCACTGATAAAATCATTTCCTTTTTGCGTTAAAAACACACAAGCGCGGGCAATATCATCAACCACTCCTACTCTATTTGAAAAATGTTGTTTGTGATCAATCTCGCGCAAATTTTCGTAATTTTCTGTTTGTATCCATCCTGGACTGATGCAGTTTACTTTGATATTATCCGGTGCTAATGAAGCCGCCAACGCGTGCGTCAATGCTACAATTCCACCTTTTGAAGCGGCGTAAAGTTCTGAATTTGGTTCCGACATAAAAGCGCGTGTAGAAGCAATATTTACAATTGAACCGCCATTTTTTCTCATCACTTTGGCTGCTTCGCGCGAACAAAAGAAAACGCTTCGTAAATTGGTATTTATCACTTCGTCCCATTCTTCGAGCGTGATGTCGTAAGGCGATTTCCAAGTGCCGATACCAACATTATTTATCAAAATATCAATTTGTCCGTATAGTTCAACGGTCTTTTTTATCAGATTTTCTATATCGGACAAAACGCTTACATCGGTTTGAATAAAAACCGCGGTATTGCCTTCCGACAAAATTTGCTTTTCGGTTTCAAGTCCTAATGACGTGATTTTTTCCGCGATAATTACGTTGAAGCCCGAAGCGGCATACGTTTTGGCTATGCAACAACCGATTCCTTTGCCTGCCCCTGTTACGATAACAACTTTACTCATATTCAAGATTTAAAATTCAAGATTTGTGTTTAAACAAAAATCCTAAAGCTTGAAAAACTCGCTTTAGGATTTTTAGTTATAAGAAAAAGTTTAATCCTCTTATTTTTTAATAACTATTTCGGTATAAGTTTTATTACCTACTTGTATAGTTAACACATAATTGCCACTTGGTAAATTTCCTAACTCCGTAGAAGCAGTGTATGCGCCTTCTGTTTGTTTTGCATTAACCAACACTTTCAACTCTTTACCTGCCAAATCAAATATGCTGATTTTTATTTTAGCGTTGGCTACCATTGTATAATCTACTTTGAATTCGTTTTCAAACGGATTCGGATGTATTTGGTAAGCAAAGCTTGGCGTTGCCACTCCCGGTTTTTCTTCCGGCTCTGGTTTGTTGATGCCTGGCACTACGTTTTCGTTGAAACAAGCAGCATAAGAAGTAGAGCTACAAGCGCAACTGCAATTTCTGATGTCTTCGGTTATTTGCATAATCGCATAGCGAGATTCGGGCGTATAGAACAAATATCTATTTACGGTTATGTGATATAAATTCCCATAAAACATTTGAGTATAATCTTTTACATATTTTACGCGCAACACGTTATTAAACATCACGCCGTTTGGTAAAATAAGTGTTCCCCATGCATCTGCTGTTACGCTGTACTCGCCTTCGATGACTTCAACAGCACCTGTTTCTAAAACGGTATAAGTACCGTCCATTTTTCCGCTCACTTGCGAATTGAAAGCAAACGGATAAACCATTTCTTTAATCGGCGTACTAAATTCTATTTTGGCTCTTTCAGTAGTTATGCCGTTGTACAGTTTTTGCGTAGAAGACAAGTCAAAATAAACTGTCATCTCGCCATCTTGCTCACAAGCAAAAGATTTTCCGTTATCATTCGAGTTATAATAAATGATATGGTCGCCAATCACTTTTGTATCGGAATAATCCCAAATTTGATTTGCACCTGCTGCTCCAGGTTTTACACCTTCCAGTTTTTTCAATGTCAACACATCGTTTACACCCATTGCGTGAGTAGAGTAAGTCAATACTGTCTGCGCAAATGCTGACGCTAACACAATCTGCGATAGCAGAAAAACGAGAGTAATTTTTCGTACCATGATATTTTATTTTTAGTTGGTTTCAATTATTTATACAAAATTAAGTAAATAAAATCATTAAATAAAAATAAATGTTGGTTTTTTTTCAACATTTAAGTTTATTTTAGATTATTGTGCTTGAAATTCGGGTAAAAAACTTCAACAGACATTATTATTCTGCACTTACAAGCATTCCGTTCCGCCATTTTCCTTTAACCGTTCATATTGTACAAATTACCATATCCATCGGGAATACTGTTATTAAACTCTTACGATAGCTTTCTACCACATTTTTATTAGTCTTACTTTCATTGTAGCAAGGAATAAGAACTGCTATTTTTTTCTTTTCCATATTTTCTTTCTTGAAGCAAATATCAAATATAACGAAAAAAAGCAACCTTTTCAAAATACATTGAAAAGGTTGCTTCAAAATTGGCGGTTACCTACTCTCCCACAAGTATGCAGTACCATCGGCGTAAGT
>Ga0099364_10007096_pt1 | contig 16107 bp, 18 predicted proteins | sample TergutTh196P3_FD_73070 | JGI IMG/M metagenome (GOLD analysis project Ga0099364, IMG submission 73070) | Microcerotermes parvus P3 segment gut microbial communities from Pointe-Noire, Republic of the Congo - Th196 P3 | ecosystem: Host-associated > Arthropoda: Insects > Digestive system > Gut ...
AGGGAAAGAAAAGGAATATAAAAGGCTACACTCACGGCAGTTATTATTGTTCGATTAGCAAGGCTCGCGATTTTTTCGATACCCCGCAGTCTCTGCTGCGGGGTAGTTCATGTAGTGAACCGGAGCTTTAACTCACCTCATATCATCATTTATAATATCGACGGCATTGTCACATTAGGTTTTTATGTCAAAACTAAGGAGGTAATTTAGTTGTCGAAAAAACTCATTTTGTTGTTGGCAGGAGTTTTGTGCTGCTTTGCTTTTACGTCGTCGGTCAGTGCCGACATTAAGCTGCCGGAACCTCTCCGCGATGGAGGAGAGGGGATTTTTACTCTTATTGAAAGACGCGCTTCGGGGCCGAGAAGCGGCTTCCCGAGTGGAGCGATTAGCGACGAGGAGCTTTCAACAATCCTCTGGGCGGCAAGCGGTCGCAACCGGAAAGATAATGGCTGGACCGTACCGACGGCCTTTGGTATGCCGCCGTATGTAAAGATATTTGCGGTAAGACCAGACGGCGCGTTTCTCTACGACTGGCAGCAGCAGTCCTTAATCAAGGTTACCGACGAAAATATCCTATCAATGATTTCTGATGACGGGTTCGTTCAGACAGCTCCTTGCGTCCTGGTTTTCGTTACCGCACCGGACGTACTCGGCGACAGGGCGGGAATGTACGAAGGAAACACACTTGAGTATATTGCAACCGGAGCTATGACGCAGCAGATATATCTCGCTGCGGACTCCCTTGATATTAGTGTGCGGTACATGATATTTATGAAAGCGGACGCGATAAAAAGCGAGTTGAAGCTGGAGGAGTTAGAAGTGCCGCTTTGCATACTGCCTCTCGGTAAAAGATAAAAAAACTACCTCTTTGATAATACAAAAGCAGGGGGCATATCAGAGGCCACCCTGCTTTATCTTTTTGATATGGAAAATTCGGCAATAAGAGAGATAAAAAATGGCGAAACTGGAATGTCAGGTCTGTGATGGGAAACTAATCGTCAGCGCGGATGGAAAAAACAAGGGTGAAAATCCGGCGAGGCCGACAATTCAGAGGACTATGAGATCGACAGCATATGTTTTTAGAGAAGCGTCCTGATATACTATTCTTTCGTAAACATAACTACATTCTGCGTTTCATTAAACCGCAGCTTGTCGGTCGGGAAACCGAAATCGTCAAGATGTTCCCTCGTAGTTGGAAACAGGAGCTTGATTGAAAAGAAGTCATTGTCTGCGTGCCGGGCAATGATTTTTTTCGCTTCATCTTCATTCGTAGCTATCAGCCCGTTTTTGTAAAAATAGTTTATCTTGTTCGGGGCGCATTTGGGATAAAGGGTGGTATCGAAACTGTGATCGGCGGCGATGTCCGCGTCGCAGAGGTTGAAATAATCATAAGAGCCGATGCCGGCAATCGTGTCCCAAGTCACATCGGTGTGTGCCGTTACGTCTTTGATACGGGTGATGTTCCAGGCGTGGGCTTCGCGTTTGCCGTCCCTCGTTACTTCACCGCTCACCACGATAGAAGCTATCCGCAGATAATCACAGAGCAGCTTATACGCTTTGGCGAACCCCTCACAGACGCAGGATCGCCGGATCATAGCGCCGATTACGGAATAGCTGTCACGGTCTGCGTTATCTTTCTGCGGGGTGACGGTGTTTTGCAAATACTTGTGTACGGCAAGCTGTTTGGCAAGCGGGGTCATTTTCTGCTCGATGTACTCACACATAAACTCTACGATTTTTTCTTTTATTTCGCCGGAGAGTTTTTCGGCTTCGGCTTGCGTGTAGTCGTATTGGAAGCAAAGCTGAATGTACATCGGCGTTTGCTTGGTAACTATACGGTTCTTGTCAAGATAGAAAAACGCGGGGTTGTCGAGCAGAACATACGTCAGGATTTTCTTTATATCAATCGTAAAATCCTTGCCCGTTCCGGCATGGATGGACAGCGCCGGGTCAAAATGTCCGAGCGCGTCAGTTATGCGGTTATACAGATTTTTTTCGCCGTCCGTCAGCTTTGAAAAATAAAATTTTGAACCCGCCCGGAGCATACCGTCGCCTTGTTTCATTCAATGTAAAGATAAAATGTGGTAGTCACCCACTCCGGGTGCGGTTCTTTTGAATGGGGGTGAAATATCTCCCGATACTCCTTTTTTACCGTCGCAAAACTGTTTAGATAAACCTTGATTTCCTCGCCTTCAAAAACGACTTTGACCCCTTCATCGAACTGCTCCGTGAAAAAATCCCCGACTTCGACTATGCCATATCTGCTGTACGGTTTGCCGTACTTGCCAATGTCAATTGCACCCTTCTGTGCAGCGAAAGACCGCTTGATATACTTGTGCGTCCATGACGCTTTGGATTCCATTGTGATTTCAAGCATATATTTGATTTCTGCCATGATTTCCCCCTCCTATTTCATATTTGCCGGATAAAAATTTCGGAAAAATCTTTGCTTTTTAGTTTTTCTTCCTTTACGCAGAAGCAAAGGGCGTTTTTGTTCGCAAACCGGACGCTCACCTTTTCGGTTTCAAAGGCTCGAATTTGCAGGATCGGCCGCCATTCGTCTGGGAACGGCTTGCCCAGCAGCGCGTGAGATTGCCCGCCATCGCTCTCCGGTGAAGCAAAGCGTATCTCCATTTCCGGCAGGCTCATATTGTTTCCCTCATGGTCGGTACGCAGCATTTCAAATAAGGTCGATACGTCGCCGTCATAATACAACACCCTTGACACTTTCGGGTTGACGGATTCCTTCGGCATTTCGTCCATGTCGTAGAAGAAATAGAGCATACCGTTCCGCGGAAGCAGGCTGTCTTTGTCGAAGGGCACGGCGTCGGCGCAGTTGATTTGGCACACGAAAGACAAGTCGTAGCTTTCATCGCCCTCGGTAAACTGCGGCCACTTAAAGCCATCCCACACATCGGGGTTGCCAAAAACTTTACTCGTTCCGATGGGCAGCTTCTTTTTTTCTTCCGAAAAGGTCAGGTCAATCCCGTTCATTATGCTCCCCTTTCAATCCCGGCTATTGAATATATTATAATCACAATCTATTATCCATTTGGTCGCCGCGGAAGCGACATTTTTGATTTTATCGAAGGGAGTAAGCGCGCATGGCAGAGCGGAACGCCGTCAAATGCAAGGGCTGCGGCTGCGAGGTTTGGGCCGGCTCCAAAATAATCGACGGCTATTGCCATGACTGTTATGCCCGCGGGCGGCACTTGCCGCCGATTGTCGAAGATCCGCCGCATCAGCCGCAAAAGAAAAAGCCGCAATCTGTTCCCGATATAAAACCATCATCACCCGAACGGAAACCGCGGAGAGCGGAATTGCGGGAAGGCTTATTGGACAGATTGCGCTTAGGGCGTCACCATTGGTCTAGGCGGATACTTGCGCTTATCCTGTTGGTTTTTGCCGGTATTGTTTTCGGCCTTGTGTACGGAGTTCCGGCATTGAAAGATTCCAGGGGAGGCTCCGAAAGCGAACCGAACGAGATAAGGACGCTACGGGCTATGCAACAATCGGACTTTATCGACAGAGGCGGCCGCATACCCGATGAAACCCTGCCGGTAAACGCCGAAGCTATTGCGGCGTTTATAAGCAGCGGCGAAAGCTATCGAATGAGCGGCATATTTGAATATGCTTATTACGATTACACGGATACGGGACAACTAAAGAAAAACCGTACCGAAGTTGAAATGTCATACAACAGCGACACAGACGTTTATAAATTCGCGCTCGCGGGCAGCGGCGATATTTCCGAAAACCTTGAGGATTTGGGAACGTATTACATTGTAAAGGAAAACGGCATGACGCACATACTGCACCACGGCGACGGCAGACGGACGATAATAGGCATTGATGAGGGCGTGGAAATTTATGAATTTCTGTCGCAATACCTTATGGAAAACATCGTTCGGACGGATTTTTTCACCGGCGCGAACACGACAGCGCTAAATTACGGGGACGGCGGCTTCTATTCAGTTCCGCGCAATGATGCCGGCAGCGGCGCGGCGGTATACGTCGGTCAGCACCGAACCGAACTGCGGACATATCAAAACAAACCGATTATCTGGTACGACTGCAACGGGGACAGTGAAACCACGATTGAGTGGCAGATCAATGTTGATTTTTACTACAACGACATACCAACGGACGCGCCGAGCGTCGCGGGTTGGAGATAAGTTTATTGGAGGACAACAAAAAATGATAACCAAAGACTTTTTGCTGGAATGTGAACTGTACATAAAAAACGGCGGGATTCTTTCCGGCGCAATTTTCACGCCTGTCGATATACCGTCGCATAAAGCAGTGGATATGACGGTCGCAGAGGAATATCTGAAAAGCAACCGCGATGTGTTTTTCGTCCAGCAGCTATTCTCGCTGATTGATAAAACCGGCAAAAAAGACAGCGACGTTTACAAAAAAGCGGGCATAGACAGGCGGCTGTTCTCAAAAATCCGTTCAAATTTGGAATACACACCCGCTAAAAAAACCGTGATCGCCCTCTGTCTTGCGCTGGAACTGCCGAGGGACGAGGCCGATCTGCTGTTATCTTCCGCCGGATACAGTCTGTCACGCGCCGATGATTTCGACTTGGCGATAGCGTTTTGTATTGAGAAAAGTATGTATGACTTCTTGGATATCAACGAGGTACTTGATCACTTCGGCTTTGAGATTTTTTGATCCGAAAGGTGCGTGTTTCATATGGATGAAAATAACAAAATCCAATTATTCGAGGATAAACGCATACGAACGGCGTGGGACGAGGAAAATGAGGAATGGTTGTTTTCTATCGTTGATGTCGTGGGTGTATTGACGGAACAATCGACACAGCGTAACGCAAGTACATACTGGGCTGTTTTGAAAAAGCGTCTTAATAAAGAAGGCGCAGACCAGTTGCTTATAAATTGTAAGCAACTGAAAATGAAAGCGGCAGACGGCAAACGCTACAATACGGACGTTGCCAATACGGAACAGCTTTTACGCGTCATTCAATCAATACCGTCACCGAAAGCGGAACCGTTTAAATTATGGCTCGCGGCAGTCGGTCGAGAACGAATTGACGAAACGATAGACCCGGAACAAGCTATTGACCGCGCACTTGAAACATATCTTAAAAAGGGTTATTCCGAAGATTGGATACATCAACGTATTTTAACTATCCGTGTCCGAAATGAATTAACTGCGGAGTGGGACGCTCGCGGAGTGCAAAAGGGAGTGGATTACGCGATACTGACCGATGAAATATCTAAAGCATGGTCGGGCATGACGACGCGGCAGTATAAGAATCATAAAGGCTTGAAAAAAGAGAATCTACGCGACAATATGTCCACCCTGGAACTCGTGTTGAATATGCTTGCCGAAGCTACGACTACGGAAATATCGAAATCATCAGAACCGAACACTTTCGAAGAAAATAAGCGTGTCGCCCGGAGTGGCGGCGAAGTAGCTGGAATCGCAAGAAAAGAAGCGGAAAAGCGAACAGGCAAACCTGTCATTACTTCACAGAACGCCGCACAGCTTAATACATTGTTTACGGACATGATAGAGGGCATAGCCGATGGTTCCGGCGAAGATAAAAAATAGGCAGTTTTGATACCTTTTCGTTACGTTTTCACAAATAAACCCTACGAGGTAATTGATCACTTCGGTTTTGAGATTTTTTGACCCGCTCAATAAAATGTCCCCGCTGCGGCGACCTTTTTGGATTCTGACTGATTTATTATAGACGCACAAACCAATGGGAAGCGAGGGCAACGCATGGAAAACAAGAAAATTATTCGTGTCGCCGATTATTTACCCAAACCGGGCGGCGAAGATAACGGCTGTGATTTTGCGTTGCCGATGGCAGACAAATTGCTGTTTGCTCTGTTTGGCGGTATGCCGGATTACTCTAATCCAAAATTTGAAGAACTCTGGCAGGAAATTCACAACGCCGAATCAGAGAGCGGAATCCGCTATTGTTTGGAAAGAAGCGTCGATATTATCGGCGACGATGGAGAACCGGTAGACGGATGGCGTGATATTGCCGTCATGCTGAAAGCCATTGAGCTCGGCATAATTGAATTGGCGGACAAGAGCGATGATTGAGGAAACCCCATGAAAAAGAAGAAGGGTTTAAAAAGAGATCCGGTAGAAAAATCGCTGAAATATTTTCTCATCAAGCGGAAACTTGAAAAGAAAATTTCAGATAGAATGAGCGAACTCGAATACAGCCCCCGCGAACGCGGGCGGTTGTATGATGAAATAAAGCAAGAAATACTGTTGGAAGATTACGGGATCGAATGGCAATCCCCGCGCGAACTAAATCCGCGCGTCAAATTCGATTAACCAATGAAGCGAGAGTCGCGCCGTGCTTGCGCGAGCATGACCGAGCGAGGCTTGTTAATACGCAGTATTAAGGAGGGCGCGGCATGAAAGGTTTGGAAATATTGGATAAATTGCGTAACACGATTGAAGCGGCGGGAGAATCCGTGTCGGTGACTTTCACATACGCGATGCTTAACGAAATGGCGAGAATGGTGGAGTATCGCGAGAATTATCAAAGTGCATCGCCCGAAGATTTGATGCAGGCTTACCTCTACATCGCTGATGAGTATATGTATCAGCGGCATTTCCTGTTTGCAGTACAGTATTACAACAAAATCCTCGCGCTGTCGGAAAACTGCCCGGACTTTCATCTCAAAACCGGGTACATCGAGCGATGCCGCATACAGCTTGCCCGGATTGACAGCAAAGAGGACGGCTTTACCGGGAATGACCCGGTGGAATATTCCGAAAAATATCTGAAAATCCTTATTGAGCTTGAAGCGAAAATCGAGGAAGAATTACGCGGCGAGCCGATGGGTGACGGTTTTTGTTACGAATATTGGAGCGTGAAGAAAAGAATCTTGAAAGAGAATTACGGCATCAGATGGGAGTCGCCGGGTGTTCTCAATCCCGATGTACACTTTGATTAAAGGAGATTGTTTTGGCGGCGCGTTGGGTTAAAAGGTTTGTAAAAATAATAGCCGCGTTTTTTGCTGTTGTGTTTGTCATATCTCTTACCAACTCTATCTTCGGCGGTTGGTGGGACGATCTCATGATCCCATTTCGCGAGCTCGTCGTAGATACTATCGGCGCGGGGAGCGCGATGTCCGCCGCCCGCGAATCGCACGACTATTTCCGCAGGCACGGCGAGCGCGTTGACTTTCTGTTTGAGGACATCGACGCGGTATCGCTCAAAACGAGGGAGCTTGACGTTTACAGAATCGAAATCACGGAAATGTTCATCGGCGATTTAAATTTGTTCCGCTCCATCGTTTACGAGCAAAATAAAAGCGTAATCAAGGTGGAAGTAACGCCTTACAGGGGAACTGTCAGTTGGACGGCTCAGATTGAACCGCTCCCCTTCGGCACTTATTACGTCGTCACCGAACTCACTGAAAGCGGCGAAACGTATATACTAATGGAAACAGACGGGAAAAAATCCGCCGCGAGAGCGCGGGACGCTCCGGCTCTATACGATAAATTACTCTCATACGGGATAGAGCGGATCATCGACTACAACGCTTTCAAAAAGGACGGTATTTCATGCTATGAAGCCGCAAGGGTGCGCGAATACTCCACGCCGTCCAATGTATCATACTACCCCGGCATCTTTCTGCGGGAGTATCAGTCCAAACCGGGCGGGTATTACATGGAAACGAACAACGGCTACCGGCATATTATCGAGGCGTATTTCCACTATTCAAATGTGAACAGCGCAGTCCCGCGATTGGGCGATTATCAATAAAAAGAAGGAATGGCCATGAACATTTTAGACCTTATCGAGCAATATTTTGACGTTGTGGAAACAACACACGATGTCATTGACACCGCCTACGCCATCAAAAACGCCGGGAAAGCGGGCAATCCCGTACCCCCTCCCAAAAAAAAGCGGACTTTCATTACCGCCTGCGAAGAATTGAACAACCAGCTAAACGCAAGCAGGGAAATGAGAGCCGTAAGGTTGGAGCGAGGGCAGTCCTTTCTTTCCACAGTTGCAAAAACGGACGCGAAAACGTCGTTTTTGAGCCACAGCATTTTTGTAAGCGACCCTCAAACCGGCCTTGACGTTGAGGGAATGGACGCCGAATCGCTGTTCAGAACCGGCTTGGAATACTTGCAGGGCGAACAAGGCAAACCGCAGGAACTCGACACGGCGGCAAAATATATCGAAGAAGCGGCGTACCGTGATTATGCGGACGCATATACGGCGATGGGGCTTTTTTACATGAACGGGGTCGGCGTGCCGCAAAGCGACGAGGAAGCGTTGAATTGGCTCGGCACGGCCGCCGCTGAAAAATACAGCATGGAAGCCGCCGTGCATTATGCGGATTTACTGCTCAAAGTCTATAAAGAACACGGGCATAATACGGCGGCTCATTGGTATGAAATCGCGGCGGCAGAGGGAAATCAAACGGCGCGGGCCGCTTTGGTCGGCCTGTACATGAACAGCGCAGTGATGAGGGATCACGATAAATGCGCGTATTGGATGCGGGTATTGGCCGATAACGGCGCGGAGGAAGTCGGGACGATTCTGCGCGGCATTGATACATCCGGGAATGAGGGCAACCCCGCGAGGCTCGGCCCCGCGTTTTTCTACGGAACGGACGGCATGGATCAGGATTATGAAAAAGCCTATTACTTTATGCTGAAATGGGCTGAATCCGGCGACCCCAAAGGGCAGTATGAACTGGCGAAGATGTGTGAAACCAACGCAAGCGACGACTTCGGCGATTATCAGGCCGATATTTGGTACAAAAAAGCCGCCGAGCAGGGTTATACGGGCTGATGGCGCAGTCCCGCGATTGGGCGATTGTCAATAAAAAGAAGGATAGCCATGAAAAACAAAAATATCACCAGCCCGGCGGAGCAAACCGAATTGGGCGACCGGTACCATGAAAAGGGGGACTTTGCACAGGCAGTACACTGGCTCAAAAAAGCGGCGGAACAAGGTTACGCGGAGGCGCAAAATAAATTGGCGTTTTGTTGCCGGCAAGGAGAAGGCGTGGAGCAGGACAGCGCGCAAGCCGCCCATTGGTGGAAGCAGGCTGCCGAACAGGGCTTTGCAAAAGCGCAGCGCAATTTAGGCTATTGCTATGAGGACGGTGAAGGCGTTGAGCAAAGTCATGAGCAAGCGGTATTTTGGTATCACCAGGCTGCGGTGCAGGGCGACGCCGCAGCGCAGCACGCCCTCGGAGGATGTTGGTACAACGGGCAAGGCGTAGAGCAGGATTCAGGCACGGCGCTGCACTGGTTCGTGCAAGCCGCCGAGCAGGGTCATGCGGGCGCGCAGTTTATCGCCGGGTTAATGTACCGTGACGGCGACGGCGTAGACGCGGACTACTACGCCGCCAAAGAGTTTTTTCAAAAAGCTGCCGAAAACGGTGATAAAGAAGCCGCCAGTCAGCTTGAATCCCTGGAGGAAGAAATCGCCGCCGCTGATGATTATGAAAACGAAAATTTCGACCTCGCTTTGACATATCTCAAAGAAGAAAAATACGGAGAAGCCCTGCCGCTTCTGAAAAAAGCAGCACGAGTATGTAACAGTACGGCGCAGTATTTGCTGGGGATGTTTCTTTTTCAGGGAGAGAACGTAGAAGAAGACCTTGAACAGGGCATAGGCTGGCTTGAACGGGCGGCCGAACGCGGAAATGAAGACGCGCGGGAGTTATTGGACAGCAACAAGGAATATATAGAGGATTACTGGAAAAGAACATCTTTCAAAGAGGAATGGGTTAAATCCCATACCGCCGTTGCCCGTGAGCACTACGAACGGGGAGAATATGGTCTTGCTCTGGAAATGCTTAAAAGCGCCACTATTTTAGGCGACGCGGGCATGAAATTTCAACTTGCATTCATGTATTATAACGGTGAAGGAACAGAGCCAGATTATGAAACCGCCGAAGAAATGCTTGACGATGCCGTAGAGCGCGGCTGGCAGGACTATGCCCCCTTGTATTATGAAATCGCCAGAAAATACCATGACAAGGGAGAATATGAGGAAGCGTTGCGGCTATGCAAAAAATCCGCCAAGGCGGAATATCCTGATGCGCAGTTTATGCTTGCGGTAATGCACTATCACGGCACAGGCACTCCGGCAAATCAAAAAACCGCCGTGAAATGGCTGAAAGCGGCAGCTAAAAATGGCAGCGAGGCTGCCGCCCAGGGGCTTGAAGCATTCAAAGAATTGCATTCTATGGAAAAGCGTTCCGCCGTTTGCCCGTGGTGTGATACGGCATTGGAGGCGGAAAAGACATTTTCCAAAAACAAAATCATTATCTGTGCCGAATGCGATAGGCCGTTCGCTCGCGTGGACAGCAATGAAAGCAGGCGTATCGGTGTAAAACTGTCCGGCAAATATCCAAAAATCAAATGTGAGTTCTGCGGCGGGCGTATGGAGCAACCTGCTGCCTCACTAAAATACGGCGATCAGGTACTGTGCAAAAAATGCGACAGCCTTCCCGATATATGCCGGTACTCATATATCAGCGGCGGCGTTTTCCACAAATTGGCTCGTATAGACTGTCTGCATTGCAACAACTACAATTTTGTGCCTGTGGATACTGGCGGCGCGGCATTGGAGCGTCTATGCGGTGTCAGCCTGAAGCCATATTGGGTTGTGGACGGCAAAACATACGCGAAAAAACCGTAACCGCTGCCCTGCTGGTGTAAAATGTCGCCGCAGCGGCGACCAAATCCGACGGCGGGTTGTGTAATGGCGGAGGTGATGCCCGCCTTCTTATGCTTGCCCAATATTTATCTCTGTGGCTGCGGCGGCAGGCGGTTATGCGAGCGGAGGCTGGTGGTTTTAAATTTGGTTTTGATTTTGATGTTTTGGAGGTCTGCCAGGAGGGTTTTCCGGTTTTCGCGCCCCTTGCGCCAGTTCAACTTCAATATGCTTCGCCAGCACGTCAAAATCCACCTCCAAAGCGCGGGCAATCTGTATCAGGGCGTTTGTGGAGTCACCACGAACGCCGCGCTCCAAACAAGAGAGGTAGCCTTCCGAAAGCCCGGCAAAATCAGCAAGCTGCCCTTGAGTTAATCCCCGAGACTCTCTGAGTTTTTTGATAACTTGGGCAGTAGCCCACTTGAGGCCGGGGATTTTTTCCATCCTGTCAAACTATCGAACTTTGGATAAAAAAACAGAAACAATCGTGTTGATTACTTTTTACGTCCTTGATACGCTTGGCCTATAGCTTCCATCCATACTTTGCCGATGGCGGGTATTTTGCAAAAAACCAAATGAGGATGAGCAACGCAGAGATACTTGAGATATATTGAACAGCGGCGAAAAGAGGCAGGCTTTTATAAAATTAATAATGTCGCCGTAGCGGCGACCAAATCCATCAGCGGATTATGCACACTGGTCTCCTAACGGCTGGAACTGGCTGAAAAAAAACGTCAACACCCATAACCGTGCAGGAGGTACAGCTATGCACACTTTTGCCTCAACACCGTTCATTCGCCTTTTCGTGTTCGTCCTCGTTTTTTCTTTGGGCTTGCCTGCCATAGCTGGCGCTGCTGAAAAGTTGCCCAAGGGCTTCATCGCTTTGTCCGAAGAGACACTGAACTGGAACGATGCCAAAGCTTTTTGCGAAAGTAAGGGTGGGAAATTACCATTGCTTAACAACTTAACAGACTCAGGCAATGGGCTGGGGAGCAGACCTGCTGCCATAGACGGATTTGGGGTGGAAGACGGCCCTTGGCCTGACGGGCTGCCCCAAGGCCAATACTGGTCAGGCACAGATGAGCCTCGCGGAAAAGGCGTGGCGTGGAGGATCCAATATTTTGGCCCCCCCAATAACCCCAAAAACGCCAAAAACGATATTGGCGCTGTTTCAAAGGGCAGCAAGTTACGCGTGGTCTGTGTTCCAAAGTAGATTTTGCCGCTGCATGAGTTAGCAGAATAATAGCCTACCGGTTTCTAACCTGGATATTGCATGAGCAAGCACAGAAGGGTTTATTTTATGCTTGCTCATGTTTTCTCGCTGAAAAAATACGCACCCACTGACAGATTTGGCCTAATGATAACTCGGCGCTGTGTATCGCGCATGACTTCACTATGATATACTTTTATTCCGGCAGCACCCCTTCCATGCTCTTGAGCGCTTGTTCCAGCACCTCATCAGCCACCGCGTAGGAGAAGCGCACGCAGGCATCGTCGCCGAAAGGCGCGCCGGGCACCAGGGCCACGCCGGCTTTTTCAAGGAAATATGTACACAGATCCGAGGAGTTGGCGATAGCGTTTTTACCGAAATAGCAGCTCATGTCCGCAAAGAGGTAAAACGCGCCTTCAGGCTTCGGGCATATCACCCCTTTCCAGGAAGACAATATGTTCAGCGCCAGATCGCGGCGGCGTTGAAAGGCTGCGGTCATTTCCGCGATGCAGTCGTAGGAGCCTTCCAGCGCTGCCACCGCGGCTTTTTGCGCAATGGAGCAGACATTGGACGTGGACTGGCCCTGGAGTGTGTCCATGGCCTTGATGAGATGCGGATGTCCCACGCAGTAGCCCACGCGCCAGCCTGTCATCGAAAAGCTTTTAGCGCAGCCGTTGAACACGGTGACAAGTTCCGGGCAGCTCTGCCACAAGCGGATGGCGCTTATAGCCCTTGCGGGCGCATAGACAATACGGTCATAGATTTCGTCGGACGCCACATACACGCCTTTTTTTATGCAGCAGTCAACCAACGCGTCAAGTTCTTCCTGGCTGTAGCTGACCCCGGTGGGGTTGGACGGCGCATTCAAGATGAACAGGCGCGTTTTGGGCGTGAGCGCTTGAGCGAGTTTTTCAGGCGTCAGCCTGAACCCCTCTTTCGCGCTGACAGGAAGGGAAATGGGCACCCCCCCGGCCAGCATCACCATATCGGGATAGCTCAACCAGTACGGCGCGGGGATAATGACCTCGTCACCGGGATTGAGCAGTGCCTGGAAATAATTAAACAACGAGTGTTTACCGCCGTTGGAAACCAGTATGGACTCCACGGGCGGCTCCAGATCGTAGCAACGCTTGTAGTAGGTCCCCACAGCCCGGCGCAGTTCAGGAATGCCGGGCACAGCGGTGTAGCGCGTGAAACCTTCATCAATTGCTTTTTTCGCAGCCGCGCAGATATGGACGGGCGTCGGAAAATCCGGTTCGCCAATAGCGAGGCTGACGATCTGTCGGCCCTGCTCCTTAAGTTCCAATGCTTTGGCGTTTACGGCCAAGGTGGCCGAAGGCCTGATGCACGAAAGACGATCCGCGATGTTCATAAGTACCCCCATCGATGTGACGTGCGTTACTCATGCTACTACCGGCAAAAAAGTCGGCAGGCAAGTATTTCTGCACTGTTATTCAACAAAATCACAAGCGCCGGACATAGCGAAAGAAGCCGCCGGGCAGTTTTGCCCATCGTCAAGATTTTCTGCGGAGAACACAGGCGGTAAAATTTTCTTGACAAAAAATTATATAGCTGTATAGCTCTGAAATTACTGTAAAGAAGGCTGCCTTGGCATTTCCATGCATTTCGTTTCTTGCATTTTTTAACATTATCTTTAAAGATTATTTAAAGATTGGAGGCAATATGCGTTTACATAGCGTACCCGTTCTTTTAGCCGCTCTTGTGTTTTCCACAGCACTGATGTTCGCTCAGAGCGCCAAGGCGCTTGAGCCGGGATATATCACGCCGGAGGCGGGAAAAGCGATAATTCTAGAGAAAAAAGACCTGGTTATCCTTGATGTGCGTACTCCCGACGAACATGCCGCCGCGCACTACCCCAACGCGCTGAATATACCCGTCGATGAGCTGGAGGCGCGTATTTCTGAAGTGCCGGCCGGCAAGCCTGTCCTTGTGCATTGCGGCACAGGCAAGCGGGGCCAACGCGCCTACGAGCTGTTGAAAGCGAAGCGTCCGGACATAAAAGAGCTGTATTGCATCAGTGGCAATACAATTTTTTAGGAGTAGTCCTTGTCACAGAACATTCTTGTCATCGGCGGCGTAGCTCTCGGCCCCAAGGCGGCCTGCCGCTGCAAGCGCCTTCTGCCGGATGCCTCTGTCGTCATGATTGATGAAAATCCCCTTATTTCCTACGGTGGCTGCGGCATCCCGTATTATATGTCCGGCGAGGTGAACAGCCTTGATGCTCTGCGCGCCACGCCTTACCATACCGTCCGGGACCCGGCCTTCTTCGCCGCGCTCAAAGGTGTGGAGACACGCATCCAGACCCGCGCCCTGTCCGTGGATCGCGAAAAGAAAACCGTGTTGACGCGCAATCTGGCGACCGGCAAAGAAGAAAGGCTGCCCTATGACAAGCTCTGCATCGCCACGGGCGCTTATCCCCGCATGCCGGACGTGCCGGGGCGCGGGCTGGACGGCGTGCTGTCCATTACCCGCCTTGAGACGGCCGAGCGTACCCGCAAAGCCTGCGAACAAGGCGAAATCAAGGAAGCCGTAATCGTCGGCGGGGGCTTTATCGGCCTGGAAGCCGCCGTAGCACTGGCCGACATGTGGGGCGTGAAGACCAGTGTGGTGGAAATGCTGCCGCATATCCTGTCCGGCGCATTGCCCTCCAATATGTCCCACATGGCGCTCCACGACTGCCAGAGCCACAAGGTGGCGGTATATACCTCCGAAAAACTCATACGCCTTGAATCCGAAAAGGGCGGCGAAACCGGCAGGGTAGGCCGCGTTGTCACGGACAAACGGACCCTGCCCGCGCAACTGGTGATTTTCGCCGCGGGCTTCATTCCCAACGGGCGGCTTGCCGCGGATGCGGGCCTTGCCTGCACGCCTTTTGGCGCCATCCTTGTCAATGAACACATGCAAACTTCCGACCCGGATATTTATGCCGGCGGCGACTGCGTCAGCGTGCCCAATCTCATCACCGGCAAGCCCGGCTATTTCCCGCTCGGCTCCATGGCCAACCGGCAGGGCCGCGTCATAGGAACCAACCTCGCGGGCGGCTCGGCCCGTTTCCCCGGCGCTGTGGGCGCCTGGGCCGTCAAGCTGTTCAACCTTGCTTTCTGCGGCACGGGCCTAAGCCTGGATAAGGCCAGAGCCGAAGGCTTTGACGCCGTATCCATAGGAGTGGAACAGCTTGACCGCGCCCATTTCTATCCCGAGAAAGACATGATGCATCTTGAACTGGTGGTCGAACGCGGCAGTCGCCGCGTACTCGGCGCACAGGGCGCGTCCGCCGCGTCGGACGCGGTCAAGGCCCGCATTGACGCCATCAGCGGAGTGCTGCAATACGCAAAACCCACAGTGGATGAGATAAGCAACCTGGAAATAGCCTATGCGCCGCCCTTTGCCTCGGCCATGGACATCGTCAATGCCGCGGGCAACGTGGCGGACAACACCCTCGCAGGGCGCGGCAACGGCCAGGATGCGCTGGAATTCATGGAATCCTGGAATAATCGCAAAGAAAACAAGGTCTTTTTCGTAGATACCCGTCCCGCGGCCGGTTCGGCACAGCTTGCGGCGGCCTATCCAGGCGAATGGCATGCCATTCCACTGGAAGAACTGGAACAACGGGTAGGCGAATTTCCTGAAGATCGCCCGGTTTGCCTGATCTGCAACACCGGCCTGCGCGCGTATGACGCCCAGCTCATCCTGGCGCGCCACGGCATCACGGGCGTCAACACCTTCGGCGGGATGCAGGCAATGCTCAAGTCCGGCCTGGAGCCGTAGGCAGCGATTTTTGCCTGCCGCATATGCTTAAAATTTACCCCATAAGCCTTGGCTGTCCAAAAAACCTAGTAGATACGGAACGCGCGCTGGGTTCCCTCGGTTCCGTGCGCGTGGTGAAACACCAGGGACGGGCAGACCTGATCTTTATAAATACCTGCGCCTTCATTCTGCCCGCTGTGGAAGAATCGGTACGCACGGTGCTTGAGGCCGCCGCGCACAGGAAACGCCTCAAGCGCAGGCCACTCCTGGCTGTAGCGGGCTGCTTGGTGGGCCGCTATGGAGCAAAGGCGCTGGCGAAGGATTTGCCCGAGGTCGATCTGTGGCTGGACAACCGGAGACTGGCAGCCTGGCCCGCGATGCTTGCCGGAGTTCTGCGGCTGGAGGAGGCCGCGCCGAGCAGATTGTTGTCTACGGGGCCGTC
>Ga0099364_10007097_pt1 | contig 16104 bp, 12 predicted proteins | sample TergutTh196P3_FD_73070 | JGI IMG/M metagenome (GOLD analysis project Ga0099364, IMG submission 73070) | Microcerotermes parvus P3 segment gut microbial communities from Pointe-Noire, Republic of the Congo - Th196 P3 | ecosystem: Host-associated > Arthropoda: Insects > Digestive system > Gut ...
AAACAGTTCGCTCTGCGGCTCCTCGTCGCTTTTGCGGCGGTAGTACTCGTACTGCTGCGCAGCGCGGTCGTACTCGCGGATTATGAACTTCAGCAACGGCGAAATCATTTCCTTTCGCAGTCCTGTCTTGTACTTTTGCAGTTCTTCGTGCAGTTGTTTGTTGATTTTTTCCTTGTAGGTAAAATCCTGCACCTGCGCAAGTATCGTCTTCACGTTTGCGGCAATTTCGGGTATTTCCGCAATTTCAACCGATACGGGAGCCTGTTTTTCTTCCGTTTCTGGCTTCTGTTCGGCATTTTCGGCAATCGTATTTCTTACAATTTCCGTTATCATCGGTCGCAATCCTTCGCAGACCTTATCTACCAACTCATCGTGAGTTTGAGAATTTTCCTTGTTCGGCATAATTTTATTATTTTAATGATACTTAACACTTTAATTCAACTTACTATCTATTACTACATTATATATATACAAAAGGCACGAAACTCCTCCACCGGCATCAAGGTATAGCCAAACACCCACTGTCGCAGTAAAAAGCCCATGCCTAAACATGAGCGCTCCACTTGTTACTACAATGCGACAGTATCTTAAAGGCTATTTTAGATGCACATTAGAGCAAAAGCAAACGCTTTATCCTAAAAATCTCATTCTCTTTTGTTTATCCATACAAAATTGATTATAAAATTCGCAACAAAAGTACGAATTATTTTTGTGAATAAAACAAAAATTTTACGCAAAACGCAAAAAGATTTTTTGTCGTAGGACATGGGCTTCGAAATTTTTCACAAAAGTAGTTGGTTGGGAAATGAAAAAATATAGACAAATCTGGATTTTTTAGTTTTTGGGCATTTTTTTGTAGAAAAAGTTGTAATTTTGCGTTTTTTTTAGAAAAATTTTAATTATTAAATGAATTTGACTGATAACGCTGATAATGAACAAGAAGAAGGAATTGTAACATCGGAAAATGATTTTTCCGGCTTATCTGGCAATTTGTATTTTGACCCAACGGGGATAGTAACATTTGCCGACCTGTCAGCCAATATGGTCAAAAAAGTTTCAATCCAAGTCAGAAAACAGGGACTTGAAAATTTTCTCGCCAATAATAAATATGAAACGCTTGAATACAAGACAAAGAGCGGATTAACGACAAAAATTTGGATTATGGAAGGTGCAGTATACAACGAAACGGAATTTCATATATCCGAAAAATTGGCAAAATCGGGGCAGCACGTACTGTTCCCAAATCAGGGCGAGTTAGGCTCTGGAAGGAAAAACGACGTCTATCTGTACGATGCAAAAACCTACATTCAGCAAAAAGTTGAATTGAAGGCGCTATTTGGCGCATCGCCGGAAACTTTGAAAAGCCAAATTATAAGCGGTTCGGGTCAAGCCGGCGTTATTGCCTACGATATACAATCGAATATCAGGAAAAAATGGCTGATTGAGGGTTTACGTGGCGGTTGGAACAAAAATTTGAAAACGCTGCTGCTAAACTACAGAGGACAATGGTATCAAGTGGATTATTACCTGCTGTTTTCCGATAAAATATACACGTTCATAAAGTAAAAAGCGACCCGCAAGCCGCTTTTCGACAAACAGCCTTTCGACCGTTTGACATTTTTCTCAACGCTCGCTTTCGCAGGGCGTCCGTGGTCACTCGTCGCGTCGCACGTAAGGGCTGTTTTGTTTAGCGGCGCCCAGTAGCCGCTGCATTTCTACGGCACAAAGATACAAAAATTTTAATATCCAACAAAAAAAATATTTTTTTTCACAAAATTATTTGAAAAATATCATCTTCCGCAAATTTTTTCCTGATGCGATACCTCATTGTGTGAACGCTCGCTTGCTTAACGTTGAAAAGCGTACTAACGGTATTCGTATCCATCTCGATGGCAAAACAGATGATAAATTTTACGTCTTTGGGACTAATTTTCACTTTTGAATTTTTGTAAGCGTTTTCAAGTAATTGTAAATCAAGTTTTGACAATCGCTCGATATAAACTTTCTTTTTATTTTCTTCGATTTTAGAACTTGATATTGACTGCATTATGCCGTCGAAGATATTTTTCATTGAAAAACGTTTCAAACGTTGCGTAACGGCTCGCAGTCTTTCGTATTCTTCCCGCGACAATTCAGCCATTAACGCCAAATCATATTCGCGCAGCAGGTTTTGGTATTTCTGTGCGTCTTGGCAGCGGTTTGTACTTGCATAATAGTCTGACATAAAATGATATGCAGCGTAATTCAGTATGCACGGCTCATCAAGGGCGTCTAACATTATCAACGCTTCATTCATTATTTCGCAGGCTTCATGCGGTTTGCCGTCGCGCATTAAAGCGTAAGCAATGATTATATAAACGAAAATCTTCATTTCCGTTGCTGTCTGTCCCGATTTTTTGTCTTTATTCCTATGGTTTTTCATACGGTTAAAAAATTTTGGCAAAAATACAATCGCGCTAATCTGAAAAAAATAGACAAATCTGGATTTTTTTTGCATAAAAAAAGGAACCGAAGACGAAAAGTAAAACTTTCCAAGTGTTTGAGGAACTTTTTTAGTCTTCAATTCCGTAAAAAAGGCGAAGAGTATTGGCATTTCACAGTTACCCGTGAGATATGAGGAACTCTTTTAGCCTTTATAATTTGTTCAATACAAGCATTTTATAACCATATCTTTACTTAAAACACATTCTTTTGATTTTGTAACCGTAAAACCCGCATCGTTGAGTATTTGTTCCAAAGTCAATAGATGACTGTGGATTTTTTTCAAATATGTCATTTGCAAGTCGGTTATGCTTTTTTCGGAAACGCGCTGATTTTTTTGCCTGAAATTGCAGAAAATAAACTTGTTGTCGGCAAAGACGCCAAGTATTTTTTCTTCCGAAATAGTATCATCGTATTGATAGATGATATTTTCAGGGTTTACCATGTAATTTTTTTCCAATTTCGATATTTCTTCCTGTGCAAAAAACACTTTATATTTGGCGTTTGGTCTGCTATTATAAGGATTTACCTTAACGACGCCTTCAAAATCGCTTTCGCTTTCACGATAAAGGATTTCAGTTGCTTCGGGGTTAGCAGAGGTCATATCGCCCGAATAGACAAAAGATTTCTTTTCATCGTAAAAATCACTGTTCCAGCCGATTTTGTAACCTCTACTGTCAATCATAGACAAATCCAAATCATTGGCGCCATCTTCGCCACGCCAATATATACCGATGATAGAGTTGGTTTTCAGTTCCACGTAGGTATATATCGGGATTTCACCCATAAAATTCTTTTCGGAAGTTGGCGCTAAAACTACCAAATGTTCGGGCAAAGAAATTTCGCATCTGTTTTTCTTTATAGAATGTATAAGCGACTGATATAGAATATCAAAAACCTTTTTCAAATAGGTCAATCTGTCCGCTTCTGGCGCATTTTCAAAGTCGGCATCTACCCACAATTTTCCGTTGCGAATTGCGTAAGGTTTGATTTTTGTATCGTTGTGAATAGTTTGCAAAATAGTATTTAAAATGCTTATTTTCTTGAAGTTATTCAAATCGTCCACTTTCTTTTCAATTTCTGAAAAATCTTTTTGTACTGCCAGCACGTTCGACCAAAACGTTGGAACGAAAGGCTTGTGATTTTTCTTCGCCAACTTTCTGATTTTATTGATAGTAGAACGATTTTTGGGATTAGATTTGAACGAAATAAAAATATCTTTGAAGCGATAAAAAACTTCCGACAATCGTTCCGACAGTTCCGCAGGGATTATTGTCGCGTCCGATGAGCATGCTTCAGCAATACCGCGTAAAGTTTCTTTATCTTTGATTAACAGCGTTTTGCCCGTAGCCTTGTAAACCAAAACTCTGACAATATCCTCCGTATTTTGAGGATAAACCTCGTTTTTGGCGCAAATAATGCAAAGCGCTTCTTTGTTCTTAATGCGCTCAATTTCAACGTTATTAACGAGTATCAACAATATGTTTTCTATTGTTTCCTGCGACAGCGCAACGCCCGAATACAGCATGTTTTGACAACGTTCTACAACCTCCTTTTCCGAAATTGTGTCAATAAAAATCGTTTGCGAAAGTTCAACAGGATTGTCGTTCACTATAAACGGCTTTCCCTGAAAATCAGTTCCATAAGTAGTAAAATAATGACAAATCTGGTCTATCAGCAATTCCAAGCGCGTTTGGCTTGCAACGTCCCTTATTGTTTTGTAAAAAGTTGCGTTCGGGTTGATTTTCTTGCTTTCAACGTATTGACAAACAACCTCAAAATCAAGATTGGGACTGCACACCACGCCCAACTTCAACAAGTCATCAAAGCGATACCCGTCATACAGCCTGTCTTCCTCAAATAACGCCTTATTGAACAGGTTTAGGATTGCCAATTTTTGCTGTTTATTCATAATATATATGAACGTTTATTTATTTGCTGTCAATAAACAAGTTTTCCGGTGAGCGAGCCGGCGCGCGGATTAACCAACATTACGGGAATTTTTGCACTATTGTCAATTATTTTCTGTTCGCTGGCGCCAAACCAATAGTCTAAGAAACTGATATGCTTGGTGGTTGTTACTATTATCATATCGGCGTCTATTTTTTCGGCAAAAAGAACTGTTTCCTTTTGAAAAGACCTTTTTTTAGGAGCCGTATGTATTTCGTACTCAACGTTGTGTTGTTTCAGAAAGCGAATTGCAAAATTCAGATTGGTATTCACTTTCTTCTGCAAATCACTGTCGGAAACCGGATATTTGAACAGATGAACCTTTGAGTGAAAATTTTCGCCAATATATATAGCCCACTGAAGTTTTTCCTTATTTTCTGATTTGAAATCTATCGGAAAAACAACATTTGGTATCTTCACTCCCTCAGATGGTTTTGATTTTACTACAATGAAAGGAGTATTTGAGCCGATAAGCACACGCAAAGCCGTGCTTCCGAACATTTTTTGAACGCCTTTTCGACCGTGAGTGCCCATCACAACAAGTTTCGTGTTGGATTCTGAGGCATATTCGGAAATTGTTTTATTCACTCTTCCTTCCATTACCACAACTTTGCATGTTACTCCGTCATATTTCGATTTATCGGCGCAAACCTGCATCATTTTACGACGCGCTTCTTCAATTTTTTCAGAAGGAGCGCCGGGTTTGACGATATGCAGCAATTTTATTTCGTACTTCCTGATATAGGCGATTTTTATCGCATGTGCCAGAGCATACTCCGACACATGCGAAAAATCCCATGCTACTACAATTACATTATTATCTTGGTCTTCTTTCATTTAAAAATTATTAAGTTGGATATTGACATTAACTGATTTTCCTTGCTCCGTCCTTGATTACAACATCATAGATTTTTGCGTCTATTCCGTATTCGTTTTTATAAGCCGTCAGTGTTTTTTCAAGGAACGAATCATAAAGTTCATCTTTAACCAAATTGATTGTACAGCCTCCAAAACCGCCGCCCATAACACGCGAGCCGGTAACGCCGCAGCCTTTTGCCATAGTGTTCAGATAGTCCAATTCGGGGCAACTGACCGAATATTTTCGGCTCAAGCCTTCGTGAGTTTCATACATTTTTTTGCCTACGGTTTCGTAATCACCTTTTTCCATGGCTGCGCAGGCATCAAGCAGACGTTGAATTTCTTCTATTACAAATTCAGAGCGCATGTAATCTACCGGATTCACCTTGTCCTTAACGGCTTGCAGCATATCCATAGTGGCGTCGCGCAGCAGTTTCACCTGCGGACGCGTTTTGGCGATTTCGGCTACTACACGTTCGCACGATGCGCGACGTTTGTTGTATTCGCCGCCCGCAGCGAGGTTGTGGGCTACGCAGGTGTTGATGAGTACTACCCTGTAGCCTTTGGGGTTGAAGGGAACGTATTCAAACTCAAGCGAGCGACAGTCAAGGCGCATCAGAAAGCCTTCCTTGCCGTGCATGGACGCAAACTGGTCCATTATTCCGCATTTGATGCCTACGTAGTTGTGCTCGGTAGCCTGTCCCATAAGCGCTATTTCCATGCTTGTGAAACCCAGATTAAACTGTTCGTTGAGCGCAAATCCGAAGCAACTTTCCAATGCAGCCGACGAGGACATTCCGGCGCCAAGCGGAACATCGCCCGCAAATACCGTGTCGAAGCCCTGTACGCTTTTGCCTTTTTTTGCTATTTCGCGACACATGCCGAAAATATAGCAAGCCCATTGATGTGCCGGCTTATCGGCTTCTTCGAGTCCAAACTCGCACGATTCGTTCAAATCTAACGCAAAAGCGCGTACTTTGCTCGTTCCGTTAGGTTTGATTACACAATACATCGCCTTGTCGATAGCCCCCGGTAAAACGAAACCTCCGTTATAGTCCGTGTGCTCGCCAATGATATTAATACGACCGGGCGAACTGTACATAGTACCACTGCTTCCGTAGAGAGAAGCAAATTTTTCCTTTATCTTTAATGTATCCATTTTTTTTGAATTATGAATTATGAATTATGAATTATGAATTGTTGTTTCCTCGAAGGAGGGAAATCTTTAGTCTACCGGAATATCCCTGTTTACGTTTTTGCTTCCTATGAGCGCATAGTAGAGCAGAAAAGTCAAACAGACTACTATTACCCAGTAGCTCGGCATGTATCCGGCAACGTCGGCAACATATCCCTGAATAGCAGGCACTATTCCGCCACCACAGACTAATACCATGAAAATACCGGATGCTGCTGCGATGTATTTGCCAAGACCCTCAACGGCAAGGTTGAAGATGCTGCCCCACATTATAGAGGTGCAAAGACCTACCAACACAAGGAACATAGCATTAATAGGCACTTGCTCCATTTCAAATGGAAGGTTTCCGGCTGCTGAAGTCTGAAATACGGGTATTGATACCCTTATCGCCGTGCTTGTGAAAATAGCGCACAGCACTAATAAGAGTCCAACTGTCGAAACAGTGGCAAGCATTGCTCTGCTCGACACTTTTCCGCCCAGCGAAGCTCCCAACAAACGTCCACAAAGCATTAAAAACCAATATGTTCCTGCAACAAAACCGGCTGTTGTTGCGTCTAATCCTCCTGCTGCGGGGTCGGCAAGGAACAGGTTCATAGTTCCGGCAGTTCCAATTTCAACGCCTACATAAACGAAGATAGCGATTGCGCCAAGCACAAAATGACGAAATCTCAAAACTCCATTTATCAGAGCTCCTATAGGTTCGTCCGATTTGACAAGATGAGGCTCCGGAATGGCTACAATGTTCAAAACGATGAAAACAAGCCCAAAAATAGTCATCGCAATATACATAACGGGATAAACGTCGGTAATATTTGCTTTTGTGACCTCGCCCACTAATGCGCCTACAAGTATAGGCACCATCGTGCCACACAATGAGTTGAACGAACCGCCCATCTGTATCAATTGGTTGCCCTTGTTGCCGCCTCCGCCCAAGGTGTTCAGCATCGGATTGACTACCATATTTAGCAAACACATTGAGAACCCTGCTACAAAGGCGCCCAATAAATACACTCCGAAACTTGCAGCATGTCCGGAAAGATATTGTATCAATACGCCTATAAAACCGATAGCTACAGCAATTAGCGCTGTTTTTTTGTATCCTCTTTTTTGCAAAAGCAACCCTCCGGGAATACCCATAACGGCATAAGCTATGAAATTAGCCATATTCCCCATCATGCCCATAGCATTAGTTGCTCCGAACTGATTTTTCAATACCACCCCCATCGGAGCCGCAAGGTTGGTTACAAATGAAATCATCCCGAAAAGGAAGACCATCATCACTATGGCAACTATTTTGCCTCTTTGATTTTGTTGTGAATTGTCCTCTCTTTTTTTAGACTTTACATTTCGCGTATCCTTATTGGATGATGTGCCATAAGATGATTCGGATTTTTGTTTTGAGGCTAAAAGAGCGTCAATTTCTTTATCCAAATCATTTTTTATCGCAACATAACTCCCAACCATATCATCTTCGGGGTGTTTTACTTGCAATTGCTGTAACAATTGCTTGGCTACGTCAAAATATTTTTTTATTTTTTCGGCATCTCTCAATTTCAGATAAATTTTTGAAACACTGATGCACGAAACACTGTAGCCAATGGCATAATCAAATTGTTGAGGGTTTTTTTCGTAAAGATATTTCCCTATTTCAAAAGCTTGCAGGCTGTATTCAAGTCCATTCTCTATACGTCCCGCCTGCTCATAAAATAAACTGATTTGACCTAAGGAAGACATATATCCTTTAGCAATTCTATCATCAGTTTTATCTTGATGATATATGCTTGCCATCGTCTCTACATGCTTCTTCATGTTTTCTTCAGCCTCTTCAAATGTACTCGCCGCTTTAGCTTTTCCCATGTAGGATAAAGCTATTCGAATTTGCATTTCCTTGTCCATTTTTTTTATTTTTATTTTAGATTAATTTATGTATTTATTTATGTATTTATTTATAGATTTGTCATTTTATCAAAATATATAAAAGCATTTTCCTTGTCGCCTTTTTGCGAATAGTAGTTACCTAACTTATAATATGCCATTGCTAAACTATTCTTAAAGATTTGATTTTTTTCATCATTTTTAAAATGTTCAACGCATATTTTGTGGCAATACTCTTGTATTTGAACAAAATATAGCATGTTTTCATAATCGTTTACATGCTCGCAATTAGAAGATAATCGATGTGCCATTTCCCCAATCCATCTCGTACTTTCGATGTCGCAATTTCTATAATCTATTGAATCTATTGTTTTAAAAAGAATAAAAGCCATTTGAATAAGAGCCGTTTGATTCGTTCGTGATATTCTATCATCAAGTCCTAAAATCAATTTGCCGGCAAATAATATTGCATCTTCGTTGTTTTGCGCTGCATTTATACAATTTGCCAGATAATCAAGAACAGACTTATCGTTTCGATAAAATTGAATTATAGCAGCAACAGTATGTTCTTCCAATAAATAATCATTACCGGATTCGATGCAATACTTCACTATTTCTTTTTTCAAATCTCCTTTTATCAGATGATACATGGTCTCGTGCTTTCTTACCATGTCATTTTTCGGAAGAGATATAAGATATTTCGCGATGTCACTATGTAGAGCAATATTTTCATGTTCGTTCCATGATATCAGAGATTCAGACAATTTTGCATGACCAAGTCGCCATTGTTTAGATTCTGATTCTATTATCAAGTATCTAAACCAACGACGTAGCGATGTAAATCGTAATAAATCCCAATGGGAGCATAGCAATGCTGATAAATCTTTTTCGCGTAATCCATTTTGAGATAATGCGATGTATTTCATAGTTTGCATTGTTAGCTCCTGTCCAAAAATTTTACTCGCTCGCGCTAACAAAGTTAGAAATAGCTCTTCTGTATTTGCGGAAAAACTACCGGCTAAATTACAAAAGAACTTTTGTATTTTGTCCACGTCACTATCTCCGCCTTGGATTTCTATTTCTTCAAAATCATCGGCATTTAATCCAAAAAGAATATTGCCTACTAAAGATAGCCACAAAGGCGATAAATATGCAAATGTTCCATCTGTTGCCTTCTTTTGCAAAAGGATTTTTACTATTTCGGGATTGATGTCTTTGCCGTATAATTTGCATATATGAACAAGCATATTTTGGGCATCTTTTTCGGAAAATAAGGGCATTTTTTCGACCTGCAACGAAGAATTGGTTTTTAAAGGATTTAGTTCATACCCCGGCGTAGTTGTGCACAACAATGATATATTGTTGGGCAGCCATTGCATATATTTTGCCATGTTATCCTGCCTAAAACGGTCTAAGGCATCAACTAATAAAATAACCTTATACCCCTTATTTTTAGCCAAATCAATTAACTCCAAAAATTGTTTTCTTACCTGATTTGAAAAAAAATCATAATCCGAATTATCTTTTTCCTCTATATATTCTACTTGCAAATTTTCGCAAATCAACCTGCTCCAATTTTGCAACATTGATTCTATCTGTTGCGCAAATTGACTAATTCCGGCAGAATGGAAAAGAACAATTTGACGGGAATCTCGTATCGAAGACAGTCGCTTGTAGAGTTCGCACATAAAAGAACTCTTACCGGCGCCCGAAAAGGCTGTCATTATTTTTGCAGTATGATTATTTTGTAAAAATGCAATCGATTCTGATAATAGTTCCTCTCGTCCAACAAATCGCTGCGTCAGGTAATAAACAAATCTATCAAGCTTGTATTGCTCCTGTTCATACCAATTATTGGGCTGAATTGAACTCGTTAGTTCAATCTCTTCCTTAACTTCTCTACATAAATTTTCGAAAACTAATTTACCCCAATCTTCTATTCCTTCGAATTTACTATTTTTCCAAGTTAACTTGTATTCATGCACTGCCTGCGAGTGTCCGTTTTCTTCGCAAATTTGCATGATTTTTTTTTTCAAAGCTGCAAGTTTGGGCTTGTTTTCAAGTTTTTCTTCCAAATATTGAGTTCTTTTACTCTCCTCAATTCCTTCGTATGAATCAGGCGTTCGAAAAAAGAAAAGACTTCGGGAAAGGACTTCACGAACATTTCCTAAGGCGCCAAATAAAATCTCAAGCTCTGTTACACTTTTGCTTTCGATGTTACCCAATAATGACTTTTCTTTATGGTTTAATGAATTATATGTATTATTCCAACGTTTTGCAGGTGGAATCCAGCCGTATCTATCGCCAAGCAAGGCAATAAAAAATGGACGATTGTTAGAAATAGCATCAAGACAGACCTTTAAAACTTGTGCCTCGCGTTCATTTTCGTCCATGTTATAGGTATCAACTCCCCAACGCAGGTCAATTATCTTAAAATCAATTTGATAAACAGCAAACTCTTCATTCAATTCATGCAGCAAAAAACTATTCAGATAATCTCTCTCTGCTTGCATGTCTTTGAATGTACTACTAACAAAGACAGGTATGGTCCTCCAACTATCTATCATATTTCGTCTATCAATATCAACGTATCAATTTCGCGGCAAAATTACAACATTTTTTTGAAATAGCAAATTTATTCGAAAAAAAACGTTTTTTTTATAAAAAAAAATATTTATCTTTGCAACCGCAAAAAAAAATCGAATAGCATGACAAAGAAAGAATCCGTCTATCGCAAGTCAATAGAAGAGATTGAAGCGATTTTGGCAAAAATAGAGAGCGGCGAAACCGACATTGACGATTTGGCAGTACAAATCAAACGCGCTTCATCGCTTTTGCAAGAGTGTAAGGAAAAACTTTTCCAAACAGAGCAAGAAGTAGAGAAGATAATGAAAGATGAAGAATGAAAATTTAGATTTTATGATGAATAATGATAGCAATAATTCTGTTTTTCAACTTGCTGCCGACTTTGTTAATCAAACTTCGCAGCATATTTTCCTTACCGGAAAGGCTGGTACGGGTAAAACGACCTTTTTGAAGCATATCAGACATTCTACGCACAAGAATTGTATTGTTGCCGCACCCACGGGTGTTGCCGCTATTAATGCGGGCGGGGTGACGCTACATTCGCTGTTTCAGTTGCCGCTTGAGCCGTTCATTCCCGGCATGGAATATCGGAACTCAAAGGAGCGTTTCAGGTTTTCTAAGTCAAAGCGCGATATGCTGCAAAAGATGGAACTTCTGATTATCGACGAGGTTAGTATGCTGCGTGCCGATACGCTGGATAGCATAGATTCCGTGTTGCGCTATGTTCGCCGTAGCGACAAACCCTTTGGGGGAGCGCAGATGCTCTACATTGGCGATATGTTTCAGCTGCCGCCGGTAGTGAAGGAAGATGAATGGTGTTTTTTGCGCGATTACTATCAGTCGCTTTTCTTTTTCCATGCAAGAGCGGTGAAGCGCGTACCACCGGTCTATCTCGAACTGAAAAAAATATATCGCCAGCGCGAACAATTCTTTGTTGAACTGCTCAATCGCGTTCGCAACGATGAACTGACGGCAGACGACCTGCAGACGCTCAACCGCCGGTATCAGCCTAATTTCAGAGCGTCCGACAGCGAAAAATATATCACGCTAACCACGCGCAACGCCAAAGCCGACGCTATCAACAGCCGTGAATTAGAACGATTGCCAACGCCTATTTTCAGGTTTGAAGGCGAAATAAACGGCGAATTTCCTGCCTATTCGCTGCCAACCGAAATGACGCTCGCATTGAAAAAAGACGCACAAATAATGTTCATCAAAAACGATTCGGGCGAAGAACGACGCTACTTCAACGGAAAACTCGGCACAATAGCAAATATAGAAAAAGACAGAATAGAAGTAAGGCTTGAAGGCTCGGGAGAGGTAATTAAGATAGAAAAAGAAAAGTGGGAAAACATTCGCTACACGCTCAACAAGGAAACGGCAGAAATAGAAGAAGAAGAACTTGGTTATTTTATCCAGTACCCCGTCCGTTTGGCGTGGGCTATTACGATACATAAAAGTCAGGGTTTGACTTTCGAGCGGGCAATAATAGATACGGGCGATGCTTTTGCCGCCGGACAGTCATACGTGGCGTTAAGCCGTTGCACATCGCTCGAAGGCATAGTTCTGCTTTCGCAGATTACCCAAAGAAGCGTACAAACAGACGCACACGCAGTACAATTGTCGAAATCGGAAAAGGAAGAAACAGTGTTGCTGAAAGAACTTGAAGAAGGGAAAAAACGATTCTGGGCAGAACGATTATTAATGTATTTCGACTGCGCCGAACTGATTGATGTACCGCGTAATCTCAACAAGATGCTCGAAGACAAAACTTCGGAAGACTACGACGTTGCGCGAAAACTTGCAAAAGAGCTGTTTAAAAAAGCTTACGAAATACAAGAAGTAGCCGGAAAATTTCAAAAACAGTTGAAAGGCATTGTTGAACAACAACAAGAAGATATAATAAATCAACTCGGCGAACGTTGCAGCAAGGCAGTGGAGTATTTCCACAAAGAAGTTGTAGAAGGAATGATGAAGCCGTTGCAACAATATATTAATGTATTCAGGATAAAAAAGGCGAAAACTTTTTACAACAATCTATGCGGCTTGGAGCTCGACCTGAAACTGTTCGTTGAGAACATGAAAAAAGCGCGCTACAACGATGTTCCATTGGTCAAAGGTATCGTTTTGTCGGTTCCGGCTCGTGAAGGACTGTATCAGCCGCAGGAAAAGGAAAAGAAAACAGTGGTCAGGACTGAACGCACTGCCGACAGTTCGCCCCGTATCCCGTCGGCAAGGCAAACATTAGAGATGTTTCGCGAGGGGCTTCCCATCAAAGAAATTGCCAAAATGCGCGGAATAAATGATATAACGATAGCGTCGCATTTGGCAGAATTTGTGCAATCGGGCGAATTACCGGTCACCGCTCTCGTTTCGCAGGCAACAATAGACGAACTCACACCCTGGATACAGTCGGCAATAGCCGAAGACAATTTTAAATTATCGCCAATAAGAGAAGCGGCAGGAAAACAGTTTTCGTATGATGAAATACGTTTTGTGATGAGCCATTACTTGTATTTGCAGAACGCGGTATGAGGTTAATCTCATAATCAATTATATAATGATAGCAGTAGTTCTTGTTTACGTTCTTTTCCTTTTCCTGATAAGCCGCTACACATCGCGCAAAGCAGGTGATGCAGCGTTTTACACGGGTAATCGGCAATCGCCCTGGTATGTGGTCGCTTATGGCATGATAGGGGCGTCGCTATCGGGAGTTACTTTCTTGTCACAGCCGGGCTGGGTGGGCAGTACGCAGTTCTCGTACATGATGATGGTGTTCGGATATGTGGCAGGATATGCGATTATTGCGCTGATACTTTTGCCGTTGTATTACAGGCTAAATCTAACTTCCATTTATACTTACCTCGAACAGCGGTTTGGCGCTTTCACTTACAAGACCGGCGCATCGTTTTTTATCCTGTCTCGTGGAATAGGCGCGGCATTACGCATGTTTCTATCGGTTTATGTACTCGATTTGTTTGTTTTTGGTCAATTGGGTATTCCGTTTTGGGCGGTAGCGCTTGTGTCTGTTATATTGGTGCTGCTGTACACTTTCAAAGGCGGCATCCGAACAATTGTGTGGACGGATACCATGCAAACGACGTTTATGCTGCTTTCAGTAGGAATTACTATATACTTTATTTGCAAGTCGTTAAGTTGGAGTTTTTCGGATGTGTTTTCAAATGTGTGGCAAAGCGATTACTCAAATATTATTATTATCGATTTGACTCATCCGCGCTTTTTCCTGAAACAGTTCCTTGCCGGAATTTTCATCACCATAGCCATGACAGGGCTCGACCAGGATATGATGCAAAAAAACCTCAGTTGCCGCAATCTGCGCGACGCTCAAAAAAACATGTTCACTTTCAGTTGGATATTGATAGCGGTTAATTTTATGTTTTTGCTGCTGGGCGCTGTTTTGTTCATCTACGCCGAAGCCAATCAAATAGCTGTGGAATCGTCTGACAGACTTTTTGCTACCGTTTCTATCCATCATTTGGGAGTTTTTGCGGGAATAGTGTTCCTCATAGGGCTTATCTCTGCGGCATGGTCAAGCGCCGACGGTGCATTAACAGCGCTAACAACCTCTTTTTGCATCGACATAATCGAATTAAACAAGCGCGAATTGCCCGACAAGCGAAAATTACACATCCGTTATGCAGTGCATTTTGCATTTGCAATGCTGTTTCTTGCAGTTATCATGCTGTTCAAACAATTGGACAACAAGGCAATAATAGACCGATTTTTCACCATAGCGGGCTACACTTACGGTCCATTGCTGGGGATGTACAGTTTCGGACTGTTCACGCAAAGGAAAGTCCGCGACCGCGCAGTTCCGGTCATTGCCGTCATTTCTCCGGTTGTCACCTATATATTAGACAGCAATTCAGTAGAATGGTTTAATGGCTATCAATTTGGTTTTGAATTGCTGATTTTAAACGGGTTGATAACATTTATGGGGTTATGGTTTTGTAAAAAAATGAAATTTCTAAAAAAATTAATATGATGGAATTATTGAAACCACGCATTTTCGCAATAGGAGAAACCGTTTTTGACATTATCTTCAAGAACGGCAAGGCGATAAATTCTACTCCGGGCGGCTCTATGTTGAACACTGCCGTTTCGCTCGGACGTTTAGGATTAGACGTATATTTCATCAGCGAATACGGAAAAGACAGCGTAGGAGAGATAGTAGACGGTTTTCTTCGCGCTAATGGCGTTAAAACTGAATATGTCTGTCGTTTTGACGATTATCCGTCGTCGCTGGCTCTTGCTTTTCTCGACGACAACAACAATGCCGAGTACAGTTTCTACAAGAACCTTCCCGAAAAGAGATTAGATATTTCTTTTCCCGAACTAAGCGCTGCCGATATTATCATCTACGGTTCGTTCTACGGTATAGAGCCCGACATTTATGCCCGTCTGCAACCTTTTTTGGAGATTGCGCGCCAAAAAGACGCTCTCGTAATCTACGACCCCAATTTTCGCAAGGCGCACCTATCGGGCATAGAAAAATACCGCCCAATAATGATGGCAAATTTCGCACATGCCGATATTGTGAAAGGCTCTGACGAAGATTTTGAATATATATTTGGCGCGCGGACTGCCAAAGAAAGTTGGAAATCTATAAGCGGACTATGCGATACATTGATATATACGGCAAACAAAAACAATGTGGAACTATTCATGCCGGACGTTCACGATTCGTATCCAGTGCCGCCAATCAAGCCCGTAAGTACTATTGGCGCCGGCGATACATTTAATGCCGGCGTGATATACGGACTGATAAAAAACGGCGTTGCCAAAAAAAAATTGAAATGCCTGAAAAAAGAACAACGCGCTGATATAGTTGAACGTGCAATAAATTTTGCCGGACAAGTATGTATGAGCTATGAAAATTATATTTCGGGATAAAAAAAAATCACTTTTTTTTGTTTTCTAAAAAAACATAATTATCTTTGCCGCGTTTTTTGAACCAAAAAAATTGATGTAGAAACAACGATGAGCAGTGTTTGTAGAATAGCAAATTTCCCGATAAGCCGCGATTATCAAGGCGCGCTAAATTTTTTCAATTATTTTTCCGATTTTTGTAAGTTTGGCACGGTTTTTGCACACACACACACACACACACACACACACACACACACACCTCCCACAAC
>Ga0099364_10007098_pt1 | contig 16103 bp, 7 predicted proteins | sample TergutTh196P3_FD_73070 | JGI IMG/M metagenome (GOLD analysis project Ga0099364, IMG submission 73070) | Microcerotermes parvus P3 segment gut microbial communities from Pointe-Noire, Republic of the Congo - Th196 P3 | ecosystem: Host-associated > Arthropoda: Insects > Digestive system > Gut ...
AAAGTACATGCCTGTGGGCAGATGTCCCAGATAAATGGTTTCATCAGGATGATTGATCGTTTGCACATGGACGATTACCCCCGCAACATTAACGATTTGTAGAGACGTGGCGCGCCACGTCTCTACTGTAATATGTATCACATCCGTAAAAGGATTGGGATAGATATGTAAACGGGCGTCGAAAATATCTTCTGCGCCGGTAGTAATTCCATAGAAGACGATGTCGTCGCCATCCACCGAAATATTGAAGACAACGTTGGTTTCTTCTCCCGAAACGTCAATTTCATCAGACGCCTCCTTATCTAAATCATCCACCTCTACTTCAATCTGATAGGATCCTTCCGGCAAATTTTCAAAACTATACTTTCCATCACTGTTCGGAATGGTAGTGGCTAATAATATGTATCCTCCCACGATTCCTTTCTTCGTGTCCGACGAATCGTCTACCTTGATGTAGAGGTTCACTCTAATGTTTGCGGGGTTGGGATTGCTTACAGTTCCTTCAATGGTCGTCTTTCCCGGCTCAAGAACCGTTACCAAACAAATTGCCTGTTCGGAGCCAATGGTTGCTGTTATTGTGGCAGAGCCAATATTGTTAGCCTTAACTGTTCCGTCGGAGGCAACCGTAACTACATGCGGGTTATCGCTCGACCAATTGACCACGTTGTCGCCAATTGCCTCTTCCGGCAGCATAACTGTAAGTAGCGCCGTTTTTCCTGTCAACAGGCATATTGAGTCATGGCTTAATGCGAAGCCGGCTTCAAGCGATACAATGTTTTCAAAATTCATCCATACAGGGGTATTGCGGTAGAGGCTGAGCGAAGCTTCAGGCACCATGAGTATACAGGTATTGAAGTTGACGTCCATAAACACATAGGCAGAAAGATCCTGGGGGGTTGTACTGAAATTAATAACTTTAGACAAGTTATAACAATTGAAAGCATAATCTTTGATGGTGGTTACCGACGGGGGAATACTAACGGAATTCACGTGGCAATAATGAAAAGCAAAAAAATCGATGGTTTCAACAGATTCAGGAATGATATATTCTCCCGTCTTTCCGCCGGGAAAAAGAACAAGCGTCGTTTTGTTTTTGTTGAAAAGAACTCCGTCTAATGAAGAGTAATTCATATTGTTTTCATCCACTGTAATGGAAATCAAAACATTCATATAAAAAGCGATGGAGTTAATATCAGTAACCTTTTCGGGAATGGTAATGGACTGCAATTTTGAACATTCCCAGAAAGCATAATCGTCGATTTGCTTCAGTGAAGCGGGAAGGGTAACAGAAGTCAGGTTGCTGCAAGATGCAAAAGCGGAACTGCCGATTGTTTCCACAGAGGCGGGAACTTGAATGGATGTCAGTTTTTGGCAATACGTGAAAGTACTTTTGCTGATATGTTTTACAGAGACGTCGGGCATGGAAATAGATATTAATTCGAAGCAGCCCATGAAGGCGCCATTGCCAATGGAGGTTAGTGCAGTGCCTTGTATGGATAAAGAAATAAGACCGCTGTCCAAAAAAGCAAAATTGCCGATGGCAGTAACCGATTGTGGAATGTCAACAAACGCCATATTGATGCACTGACTAAAAGCATAATCGCCGATTTCAGTTACACCTTCGCTTATGACAACTGTTTTAATCAAATTTTTATCATCAAACCAGGGTGGGCGTTGGATACTGGTAAAATTCGGAATAGCGCCATTACCACTGATGGTAAGCGTTTCATCTTTTAACTCCCATCTAAGAAGTCCGATATTGCCCATCTTTTGCGTACCGTCAATTGCCTCGATAATTTCAAAATTTTCCCATTCGGCAGTTTCACTGTACAACTTTACCGAAGCGGCAGGCACGCGGAGTATACGCGATCCCCAAAGAGCGCTTAATGACATGTCGACCAAAGCAAAAGCATTGTCAAGTTCTTGCGGCGTGGGATTATAATTTACAAATTCGGTCAAACGGGTGCATAGTCCAAAAGCCATGTTCCCGATGGTAGTTACAGATTCCGGAATAGTAACCGAAGCAAGATAGAAACAGGAATAGAAAGCCAAATCGCCGATGGAAGTCACGCCGAAGGGTAGGGTTATGGTATCCAATTTTGTGGATATGAAGGCTGTACTGCCAATAGATATTACCGAATTGGGGATTACTACCGAAGTCAACTTTTCGCAAAGTGCAAACGCAGATGCTCCAATAGTTACTACCGTATGGGCAATGGAAACAGAGGTAACTTCTCCACAATCTTTAAAAGCTCCTTCACCTATGCTGGTAACGCCTTCTTCAATAATCACGCCCATAATTCCGTCCTTCAACGGATACCACGGGGGTGTTTCAATCACAAAATCATAATCTATCATGTCGCCGGAACCAGAGATAATAAGACAACCCTCGGATATACTCCATGTGACAGGATCGGATTGAGCATACGCGATCCCGATTCTTAATAAAACAAATAAGGCAAGAAGTGAAAAATGCTTCATTGAACTTTTATTAGTTTTATGGTTTTTAACATGACGCCGTTTTCCAAACGAACAAAGTACATGCCTGTGGGCAGATGTCCCAGATAAATGGTTTCATCAGAATTAGTGATTTTTTGCGCATGAACGATTGCCCCCGCGGCATTAACAATTTGTAGAGACGTGGCGCGCCACGTCTCTACTGTAATATGTATCACATCCGTAAAAGGATTGGGATAGATATGCAAACGGGCGTCGAAAATATCTTCTGCGCCGGTAGTAATTCCATGAAAGACGATGTCGTCGCCATCCACCGAAATATTGAAGACAACGTTGGTTTCTTCACCCGAAACGTCAATTTCATCAGACGCCTCCTTATCTAAATCATCCACCTCTACTTCAATCTGATAGGATCCTTCCGGCAAATTTTCAAAACTATACTTTCCATCATTGTTCGGAATGGTAGTGGCTAATAATATGTATCCTCCCACGATCCCTTTCTTCGTGTCCGACGAATCGTCTACCTTGACGTAGAGGTTCACTCTAATGTTTGCGGGGTTGGGATTGCTTACAGTTCCTTCAATGGTCGTCTTGCCCGGTTCAAGAACCGTTACCAAACAAATTGCCTGTTCGGAGCCAATGGTTGCTGTTATTATGGCAGAGCCAATATTGTTAGCCGTAACTGTTCCGTCGGAGGTAACCGTCACTACATGCGGATTATCGCTCGACCAATTGACCACGTTGTCGCCAATTGCCTCATCCGGCAGCATAACTGTGAGTAACGCCGTTTTTCCTGTCAACAGGCATATCGAATCATGACTTAATGTGAAGCCTGCTTCAAGCGATACAATGTTTTCAAAATTCATCCATACAAGGGTATTACGGTAGAGAAGGATAGAAGGTTCAGGTACCCGCAGTATGCAGGTAGACGTGTTTACGCCTAAAAACACGCCGGATGGTATATTTCGCGGGTCAGGATTAAAATTGATGATTTCAGCCAAATGGGAACAATCAGCGAAAGCGTAATTGTTGATAGTGGTTACAGAAGTAGGGATGCTTACAGAAGTCAATACGGAAAACATAAAAGCCGATTCTTCAATGGTTTCAACTGCTTCGGGAATGGAATACGTTCCCGACTTTCCGCCGGGGAACACGAGCAAATTCGTCAGGTTTTTGTTGAACAATACGCCGTCCGATGAAGCATAATTCGCGTTTTTTTCATCCACTGTGATGGAAATCAAAGCGTTGACAAAAAAAGCGCCATGACTGATATGGGTTACCCGTTCGGGAATGTTAATGGACTGCAATTTTTGACAATTAGCGAAAGCATAGGAGCCGATCTGCGTCAGCGAAGCGGGAAAACTTACAGAAGTCAAGCTACTGCAATGTGCAAAAGCGTCCATGCCGATAGTTTCCACAGAGGCGGGAATTTCTATGGAAATCAGACTTTGACAGTAAGAAAAAGCAGAATTGCCGATATGTTTTACAGAGACGTCGGGTAAGGAAACAGATGTTAAATCAGAACAGTACGAGAAAGAATGACTGCCAATATTTGTTAATGTTGCACCGTTTACGGTTAATGATTTGAGTCCGGCTTCCAAAAAAGCGCCTTCGCCTATGGTCACCAACGATTGAGGAATAGAAACATCGGTCAATTCCAAACATTGCCAGAAAGCATAATTGCCTATTTCTGTGACGCCTTCTGCAATGACAACGTTTTTGATGATACTTTTGAGATCATGCCAGGGCGGAAATTCAAGCATGGAATAATTAGGAATGACGCCATTACCGCTGATGGAGAGCGTCTCATCGTGAAACTCCCACGTAAGAACTCCGATATTGCCCCTTGGCGACAAATCGTTTATCGACTCGATAATCCCAAAGTTTTCCCATTCGTCAGCAACGCTGTACAGATCAACCGAAGCGCTAGGAACGTAGAGTTTACGCCAGCCCCAAGGAGTGTATAACGATAAGTCGACGTAGGCAAAAGCATTGTCAAGTTCTTGCGGGCTGAGTCTGTAATTTACAAATTCGGTCAAACGGTCGCATAGCCCAAAAGCCATGTTCCCGATGAAAGATACGGATGCCGGAATAGTAACCGAAGCAAGGTAAGAACAGGAATAGAAAGCCATATTGCCGATGGAAGTCACGCCGGAGGGTATGGTTATGGTATCCAAATTAGTGGATGTGAAGGCTGTACTGCCGATGGATACCACCGAAGAAGGTATTTTTACCGAACTCAGTGCATCGCAAAAGGAAAAAGCGCCATTGCCGATGGATATGACAGAATTGGGAATATCTACAGAATTCAGTTTTTGGCAAAAATTAAACGCATGTGCGCCAATAGTTTTCACTGTATTGGCAATGGATACGGACGTAATTTCTCCACATTCTCTAAAAGCCCATTCACCAATACTGGTAATGCCTTCTTCAATAATCACGCCGATAATTCCGTCCTTCAATGGATACCATGGAGGCGTTTCAATCACAAAATCATAATCTATCATATCGCCGGAACCGGAGATGATGAGGTAACCCTCGGATATACTCCATGTGACTGGATCGGGTTGACTGTGCGCTATTCCTGTGTTAAACAAAACGAATAAAGAAATAAGAGATAGATGCTTCATTGAATTTTAATCAGTTTTATGGTTTTTAACATTATGCCGTTTTCCAAACAAATGATATACATGCCTGTGGGCAGATCGCCCAAATAAATGATTTCATCAGGATTAGTTATTGTTTGCGTGTGGACGATTGCCCCTGCGGTATTAACAATATGTAGAGACGTGGCGCGCCGCGTCTTCATTATCGTGGCGCCTGTAATATGTATCACATCCGTAAAAGGATTGGGATAAATTTTCAGATTCGGAGCAAAGATTTGTGCAGCGTCGGTAAAAATTTTGACGTCTACGATAATGATACCGCTTGTGGTGTCTATCGTAAAGTTGACGCCTGTGCGTTTTTCGTTATCTGAAAGCGGTATTTCATCCGTTGCTTCAGACTCGAAATCATCTACCTCTACCTCAATCAGATATATTCCTTCCGGCAAATTTTCAAAAATATATTTACCGTCACTGTTCGGAATAGTGGTGGCTAAAAGTATATAACCTCCCATGATGCCTTTCTTTGTTTGCGATGTATCATCCGGCTTCATGTATAGATTTACCCTAATATTTCCTGTTTCGGCATTATTAACGACGCCTTCGATGGATGAATTTCCCGGTTGTAAGACAGTCACCGTACATTTGGCTTCGTTTTCCCCAACGGAAACGGTGATTTCAGCTGTTCCCGATCCTACGGCTGTGATATTTCCGAATAGGTCTACGGTTGCTACGGCAGGCTTGTCGCTTGTCCACGCAACGAGTTCATCCGGCACCAGGACATCGAAAAAGACGTCAAGTTTTGCGGCGTCGCCGGCAAGCATGTGTAACGACGTTTGGTTGAGCGTAATCGTTACCGCAATTTCGTCTTTCAGCCCTTCGATATGCACAAAATTTTTCCATACTTCAGCCTTTCTGTACAGATCAATCGAAACGGCTGGAATCCGCAACGTACAGGAAGCAAAAATCAAGTTGTCGAATGTCCCTGTGGAAATAGATTGTGGATTTAGACCGGTATTGATAACTTCGGACAATGATCTGCACCCCATAAAGGCATAACTGCCAATAGAGGTTACCGTATGAGGAATAACAACAGAGTTCAACTGATTGCAAGTATAGAAAGCTTGAATACTAATGGATTCCACAGTTTCCGGAACGACATAATTCCCCGTTTTTCCGGCGGGAAATGCAATAAGTTCTTTTGTGTTTTTATGGATGAGTACGCCATCTTCAGCGTAATATACCGGATTGTCACTATCCACTACAATATGTGTCATTTCAGCGCATCCGCCTACGACGCCTGAACCGATAAAAGTTACCGAAGCCGGAATGATAATTGAAATCAGTTTTTCGCAAAATCCAAAGGCGTTTGCGTTGATGGTAGTTACTGAAGTGGGTATACTGACAGAAGTCAATTGACGACAATACTGGAAAGCGAAATCGCCTATGGTCTTGATGTTTTCGGGAATGTGATAGCCTCCCGTTTTCCCTGAGGGACAGGTGATCAACGCTCCGTGTATGTTGAACAGCACGTCATCTTCCGAATAATAAACCGGATTACCCGTCTCTACCGTTATGGACGTCAATTCATAGCATCCTGCGAAAGGCGCAATTCCGATGTTTGTCACCGAGGCGGGGATGGTGACGGAACTCAGTTTTTGGCAAAATTCAAAAGCGCGGGTGCCAATCGCTGTTACCGTACCGGATATGGATATGGAGGTCGCATTATGGCAGTTCGCAAATGCGTAACTGCCAATACCGGTGATGCCGTCGTTAATCACGATGCTGCGGATGTTGCTTTGGATACTGTTTCCCGAAGAAAGGTCTCTTATAAAATTTCCCGAAATAACGCCTTCGCCGCTGATGACGAATACGCCATTCTCGTCGAGCGACCATGAAAGCGCGCCCGCTTCGCCGCTCTGGGCAAATATGGTACCGGCATAAAACAAGCCGTACAGGAAAAAAACGACCAATTTTTTCATTGTATACACTCAACCAAAATAGAGTATACGTAAATTATTCTGATAAGATACATTTTTTTTCAATTTGATTTGTAATTTTTGAAAAGAATAGGGGGGAAGTTGATTGCGGCGCTGGAGAAAGTGCGGAGGAAGTTGAAAAAAAGAGTATCTTTGCGGGCGATTTTAGCAATGAAAAGGATTTGACAGATAAAACAAAACATATCAAAGAAGCGAGAGCAAAATACGATTCGTACAATACCGACGAATGGATTAAACATTATTAACATTGCAAACGAACAAACCATAAGAAATCATTTCAAAGATGCAAGAAAAGCAAACAATGCCATATTTTATTTCACAAAAGACCGATTTTCAGATTTGACCTGTGCAATAAATCGAGAAGTTGGAAGATTTTCAAAAGAAGGTAAAATAAATGAATTGCCGAATGTTTACTTTATTGAAGAGAAAGGATTTTTAAAGCTTCTTTGGGAAAAATAAAAAATCAAGAGAGACTAACAAGTCCCTCTTGATGCGTATTCGTGTTTTCACCCCCCCCGCCGGACTGGTGAACGAAGTAAGGAATTGCTCCCTTACAACCCTCGTGAATGATTCGAGATTTGAACCCGACTTTTGCCTCAAACAAATTCATCCAAAATGATGTTGCAAAGATACTACCTTTTTTTAAATAAACGCAAAAAAAAGAAAAAAGTTTCAAAAAAAACGTATCTTTGTCGAAATTAACAGCAAATGGCACGGAATGAACAAATGATGATAACTGATTATATATCAGATATTAAAGTCAATGCAACGCCCGAAGAAATTGAAGCGGTTCAAGTATTTTCGAGGCAGTTGGTAGAAGATTATGGCTACCCGAAAGAGCATATACAGACACGACCACAGCACCGCGTAAAACTCCGTCCGTCTGACACAAAAAAAGAATATCCTGTGGATATTGCCGTATTTTCGGGTTCGTTAAAAATCGACGAAACCCTGTATATTATTGTTGAATGTAAAAAGAAAAATCGTAAGGACGGCAAAACGCAACTCGAAAATTATCTAACGCTTTCGTCTGCATATATGGGGGTGTGGTTTAACGGCGAAGAACGCATTTTTATTCGAAAATTTGTGAAGCATAGCGGCGAAATTTTTTTTGAAGAAATCCCGAATATTCCAAAATTTGGACAACGAATTGAAGATATTGGACAATTCAAACGTTCTGATTTAAAACCAACCCACAATTTAAAAGCCATTTTCAAGTCTATCCGCAATCATTTAGCCGCTAATACCGTCGGGGCTACCCGCGATGAGGTTTTGGCGCAGCAACTGATCAATATCATTTTTTGTAAAATTTACGATGAAAAGTATACCGCCCCGGATGAGATTGTAAAATTTCGTGCAGGAATTGATGAAAAGCCAAAAGAAATTGAGCAACGGATTTTAGGCTTGTTCAAAGAAGTAAAAACCAATCTTCCCGAAGTAATTGATGCAGAAGATAAAATTACTTTAGATACGAAATCCTTACTGTTTATTGTCGGGGAATTGCAAAATTATTCACTGATGGAAAGCGAACGCGATGTTGTTGCCGACGCTTTTGAAATTTTTATCGGACACGCATTAAAAGGGGGGTTAGGTCAATTTTTTACGCCGCGAAATGTCGTAAAAATGATTGTTGAAATTTTGCAACCCAACGAAAACGACAAAATCATAGACCCTGCCTGCGGTAGTGGCGGATTTTTGATAGAATCCTTAAAATTTGTTTGGGAAAAAATTGAAAACAAGTACACAAAATTAGGTTGGAATAAAATAGAAATTGCTAAAAAACAGATGGCAATTGCCGCAAAAAATTTCAAAGGCATCGACAAAGATTACTTTTTGAGTAAAGTAGCCAAAGCCTATATGAACTTGGTAGGGGATGGAACAACAGGTATCTTTTGCGAAGACAGTTTGGAAAACCCTGAAAATTGGCGCTCTGACGCCAAAACAAAAATTGAATTGGGAAGTTTTGATATTTTGCTTACAAATCCGCCTTTTGGTGATAAAATAAAGGTAAAAGGAGAAGATAAATTGAAGCAATTTGAACTTGCTTATCATTGGAAAATGAAAAATAATGTATATACAAATGAAAAATTGAAAGAAGAACAACCTCCTCAAATTTTGTTTATTGAGAGATGTTTACAATTGTTAGAAAAAGAAGGACGAATGGCAATGGTATTGCCTGAAGGAACTTTTGGCAATCCTTCTGACCGATATATATGGAATTATTTATTGCAAAATTCTCAAATAGAAGCAATTATAAGTACCCCTACGGATACTTTTCAACCACACACCCATTTCAAAACAAGTGTTTTGGTTTTGAAAAAATGTAAACCGGAAAAAGATTATCCCATTTTTATGAGCATTCCCGCTAGTTGCGGACACAACAAAAACGGAAAAGAAATTTACAAATTGAATAGTGATGGTTCTTTTGTTTTTGACGAAAACAATAATAAAATCATTGATGATGAAATTCCTCTTGTTGCAAGCCAATATCAAAAGTTCAAAGAAGGAACATTAAATGAAACTTCTCATTTAGGATTTACATTAAATTATTCGCAAATAAAAAATTGGATATTTATACCGGATTATTACGATCCGGAACTGCGACAAGAAATAGATCATCTTGTAAAAACAGAACAATATGAAGTAAAAACTATTGGCGATTTATTAAAAAGTAAAGAATTGCAAATTAAGCGCGGAAACGAAATAGGATCGCAATTTTATGGCAAAGGCGACATTCCGTTCATAAGAACAAGTGATATTGTTAATTGGGAATTGAAAATAGACCCGATAAAATGTGTGCCTGAAGAAGTTTACGATCAGTACAAAAAACAACAGGATGTGCAAAAAAATGATATTCTATTTGTCAAAGACGGTACTTTTTTAATTGGCAGAAGCGCTATAGTTACAGAACAAGACGAAAAAATTATCATTCAAAGTCATTTGTTAAAAATCAGGGTATCAAAAGAAAGTAAAATCAATTCGTTTTATTTGTTGTATTTACTGAACACGCCAATTGTACAAAAGCAAATTGCAAAATACACTTTTATTCAAGGCACCATTTCTACGATTGGAGACCGATTTAATGAACTGCGATTGCCAATTCATAAAGATTCGGATAAAATCAAACAAATTTCTGAGGAAGTGAAAAGCATCATTGATACCAAACGGATTTTGCGAGAAAGAATTGATAATTTGCGAACATATTTTTTTTATTAACTTTGCGCCATCAAATTTTTTCCCGAATCAAACATGAACATCAAAGTAATTTTTTCCCGAAGGCAGAAGATAGCGGCTATCACGACGGCAGGCATCATTTGCGGATTATGCGCGTATACCGCTTACGCTTTCCGCTTGACAAGTTATCTGTCGGACGAGCCTGCAACTTGCATGAATTGCCACGTCATGGAGCCTTATTACGCTACGTGGAGTCACAGCGCGCACGCCCGTAATACTACCTGCAATGACTGTCATGTTCCGCAGGAGAACGCCGTAAAGAAGTGGCTTTTCAAGGGAATGGACGGATTGAGGCATACATCGGTATTTTTGACAAATGGCGAACCGCAAGTCATTCAGACGATTGACGGAAGTTCTACCGTCATTATGAACAACTGCATTCGTTGCCATGAGCAATTAAACGCCGAATTTGTCAACACCGGCAGAATCAATTACGATTTGGCAAAAATGGGCGAGGGTAAAGCCTGTTGGGATTGCCACAAGGAAACGCCGCACGGTAGAAACAGCCTGTCGTCAACGCCCAACAGTTTAGTTCCCTATCCGAAAGGTATTGCCCCCGAATGGCTGAAAAAATCAACTCGAAACAAAGAAAATAACATAACCAAATAAAATAGAATAATATGGCAAATAAATTGAAATCGTGGCAAGGCTGGCTGTTGTTTTTAGGAACCATGGTCGTCGTTTTTTTATTAGGGATGATTGCCGCTTCCGTTACCGAGCGGCGAGCGGAAGTTGCAAGCGTTTTGAACAACAAAAAGGTGGATATTCAGGGTATTGAGGCAAGAAATGAAATTTTTGCCGACAATTATCCGCGTCAATACGAAACGTGGACGCAAACCGATGACATGAGTTTCCACTCCATGTTCAACGGAAATCATTTTGAGGATGTGCTGGAGGCGCGTCCCAACATGGTGATCCTGTGGGCGGGCTATCCTTTTTCAAAAGATTACAACGCGCCCCGCGGACACAAATACGCCGTTGCGGATGTGCACAACACCCTGCGAACAGGCGCGCCCATGACGGCAGACGAAGGACCGCAACAGGCTGCCTGTTGGGTTTGTAAAACTCCCGATTACCCAAGACTCTTGCACGAATTGGGCGTCGAAAATTTTTACAAGAATAGGTGGGCTGCATTTGGCGCCGAAGCGGTTAATCCTATCGGTTGCGCTAATTGTCACGAACCCGTTAATATGAACTTGTGCATCAATCATCCGGCTTTGGTTGAGGCTTTTGAGCGTCGCGGAATGGACGTCAAAAAGGCGACGCATCAGGAAATGCGTTCTTTGGTATGCGCGCAATGTCATGTGGAATATTATATGGAAGGCGATTTAAAAATCCCGTTTTTCCCATGGGATAAAGGGCTGACAGTAGAAGAACAGGAAGCGTACTACGATGAACTTGACTTTTTCGACTATATTCACTCATTGAGCAAAACGCCGATTATCAAGGCGCAACATCCTGATTACGAATTGGCTTTAGAAGGCATTCATGCACAGCGAGGCGTTTCTTGCGCCGACTGCCACATGCCCTACAAAAGCGAGGGAGGAGTGAAATTCAGCGACCACAAGATCATGAGTCCGTTGGCAATGATCGACCGCACCTGTCAGGTATGCCACAGAGAAAGCGAAGAAACCCTGCGCAACAATGTCTATGAACGTCAGATAAAAGCAAACGAAACGCGCAACCGTTTGGAAACGGAATTAGCGATTGCGCATATCGAGGCAAAATTTGCATGGGACAAAGGCGCTACGGAGGCGCAGATGAAGGACGTACTGAAACTCATCCGCCAATCGCAATGGCGCTGGGATTTCGGAGTGGCGTCGCATGGCGGCGCTTTTCATGCCCCGCAGGAAATACAGCGAATCTTGAGCAATGGATTGGATAAAGCGTTACAGGCGCGGTTGGCTGTTTCAAAACTGCTGGCAAGTTTAGGTTATACCGACGATGTACCGATCCCCGACATTTCAACAAAACATAAAGCGCAGCAATACATAGGCTTGGATATTCCTGCCGAAAAAGCGGCAAAAGCAAAATTTGTTGAGACGGTAGTTCCCGAATGGCTGAAAACGGCAAAAGCAAACGAACGATTGGTAGAAAGGAATTGACCATGTGGAAACCACCCTGGCGCTATTTTGAAGGTTGGTGCATTTGCATCGGATTATTGATCACAGGGTTAATGCTGCAATTCTCTTTCGGAAAAGTAGAACCTGAATTATTTCGCTTTCCTGTGAATTTAATGACAGGGGCGGGGTTTCTGTTGTTTTTACTGATGTTTCATATCGGTTCTCGAAGAATAAAATCGTTACAATGGTTTTCGGGGCATACGGCGGGAATCACCTCGTTCGCTTCGTTGTTGTTTTTGATGATTCTCATGGGACTTACAAGGCAATTGTCTTCTTCGCTTGATGTTTCGCATGAGAGCGCATTTGTACGCATGGGCTGGATGCAGATGACCGTATCGTGGCAGTTTTTGCTGCTGTCATTTTATTTTCTCTTTGTTTTGGGATGGGTCATCCTGCGGAGATTGCGTCGTTTTAGATGGAAAGACGCCGGTTTTATACTGAACCATGCCGGATTGTTCATCGCCCTTTTTGCCGCGATTCTGGGCAGCGCCGACGTACAGAAATTACGCATGTCAGTCCCATTGAACGAGCCTGAATGGCGCGCAACCAATGAAAAAAACGAAATGGTGGAACTTCCGTTGGCTATCGAGTTAAAATCCTTTACCATTGATGAATATCCTCCCAAATTATTGTTGGTAGATAATCTCGCAGGCATACCGTTTCCCGAAACAAAACCTGAACATGTATCCGTAGACGATTGTCCGTTGGTTGCCCGATTAGTGGATTGGGAATTGGAAATTGTACGGTATTTGCCTTACGCTGCGGTTATCATCAATCGCGATACAATCAATTGCGTAGAATTTCATGCGGAAGGAGCAAGTTCGGCTATCTATGTAAAAGCCAGAAATTTAAGCAACAACGCGCAAAACGAAGGCTGGATCAGTTGCGGCAACTATATGTTTCCCTACGCTTCCCTGCGGTTGAACGAACAATTGAGTTTGGTGATGGCAAATCCCGAACCAAGACGTTATGCCTCCGATGTTACGGTATACGCGAAAAACGGTGAAACAAAGGATGCGATGATTGAAGTGAACAAGCCTTTATCCATAGCCGGATGGAAGATTTATCAATCGGGGTACGATGTAGTCAGCGGGAAATGGAGCCGGTACAGCGTTTTTGAATTGGTCAAAGATCCATGGTCGCCGGTTGTGGGTTTAGGTATTGTTATGTTGTTGGCAGGCAGCATATTTTTGTTTGTTTCAACACCTAAAAAAACGGATTGATATGCAGTGGGACTATTTTATCTTCTTTGCTTCTTCATCCGCAGTTTGTTGGATAACTGCCTCTATCTTTGCGTATCAGCCTCGTCATTACCGCAAATCCGTTGTTTTAACTCTTTTGGGGATCATCATTTTTTCAGTGTTTATTGCCGGAATGTGGCTGTCGCTCGAACGTCCGCCACTGCGTACCATGGGCGAGACGCGACTTTGGTATTCTTTTTTCCTGCCTGTAGCCGGATTGCTTACCTTCATCCGTTGGAAGTACAAATGGGCGCTATCGACGAGTACGCTGCTCTCGCTCGTATTCATCTGTATCAACCTGCTTCGCCCCGAAATTCACAACAAAACGTTGATGCCGGCTTTGCAAAGTCCATGGTTTGTTCCGCACGTTATTGCGTACATTTTTGCATATTCCGTATTGGGCGTTGCCGCCATCAATGCTTTGCACCTTTTGACGAAACGGGAAAAACATAAATTCGCCATGTCGCTCTGCGATAATTTGGTATATGTTGGAACGGCTTTTATTACCGTAGGCATGTTATTAGGCGCCATATGGGCAAAAGAAGCATGGGGTCATTACTGGTCGTGGGACCCGAAAGAAACGTGGGCAGCCGCTACCTGGGCAATGTATTTGCTCTATATTCATTTCCGTTTGGATCGTCCGGCGCAACGAACAACAGCGCTCTATCTTTTAATCGCAGCATTTATTGTTCTTCAAATCTGCTGGTTTGGGGTGAATTATCTGCCTTCGGCACAGGGAAACAGCCTGCATGTTTATGAATAAGGCGGGATGATATTCCTAAACTGAAGAGGGCGACTGCATGTGCGCCCCTACCTCAAACCTCAAACTTTCCATCGTTTGTCAAAAAATCTCAAAAAAAATGTTCCGATGCATCATTTTGTATTTTTTTTCAAAAAAAATGGCATACATTTGCCAGCAAATATAAACGCCCGAAAAGGGCTATCTGTGAGTGCAAGTATTTTAAATTGAATTAATTAATCATTATGCATCAAAATAATACAACAAAAGAAACCTTTATCAAGGAAATAAACGCATTGGATAACAAATTTCATCCCCAAAATGCAACCGATACGATAAACATAAGATGCTTTTTCGTTTACACCGTGTTATTTATCAGCAGCCTGTCTTTATCTGCGCAAACTGTTCACAATCTGAACAATACCGGCACGCAAGATACGATAATGCTCATAAATTCAAGTTTTTCTGTTTCTCAAGATTTTTTTAAAGAGGCAAAAGTCTCTCGTAGTTTTGCCATTAATCCCGCCTTACAAACTGCAAAAAATGTGAGTATTGGCGATATAGTCAATTTACAACTCTTTGAGGACAAAAGTTACACGGCTACAGTAAGTAATACGGTTACCGATGTGACCGGAAATTTTACGCTCACATTGAAGTTGCCCGATTATCCGATGGGCTTTGCCATTATCACAACCAGCAAAGAAGGAAAATCGCTTGTCAATGTGTCTATTCCCGAACTTGGAATGAGTTTCGGAAGCAGATACAATATCAACTCTCTCTACCTTATTGAAATAGACAACAACAAGGTTGAACGCCCTTTTATGGAAAATGATGCCATACCTGTTCCCGAAGAAAAATCTACGATGATGACTGATGGTATCCATGCAATCACGCAGGTAACGCAAAATATGACAACAAATAACGTTCCTGTAGTAGGCGATAATCCAAACACTCCTGCCACTATTACCTTGTTGGTTGTTTATACGCCTTCAGCAGCAAATTCTCAGTCTGCAAGTCAGCAGGGTGGAATTAATAATGTTATCGCCTCAATGATTGCTTTGGGAAATCTTAGTTTCAGCAACAGCAATACAGGTATAACTTTACAACTTGCACACTCGGCGCAGGTTTCTTATGCCGAAGACGGTAATATGCAAACTTCACTTTACCGCTTGCAAAATCCTAGCGATGGATTTATGGACAATGTTCATACGTTGCGCAAACAACACAATGCCGATTTGGTACAATTACTTTCTACTGATTCCAGTTCCGCTGGGATAGGTTTTAATAACTCCAGCACAACTGGAAATTATGCTTATGGCTTTTCGGTTGCCGGTGTATCTCACGTCGGTGGAGATTACCCTTGTTCAGTACACGAAATTGGGCATAATATGGGCTTGGGACATGGCGCAAATCAGAGTACTGATAAAGCAAGTGGATTATTCCCATATTCTCAGGGTTGGGATTGGACAGGCACACTTACAAATCCATATGGAACAAACAAATACTGCTCTGTAATGTCGTATTGGGGTAGTTATGCTGACGGAATATCCAGATACAATGTACCTTATTTCTCAAACCCCAACGTAAATCACCAAGGACAACCAACAGGACATGCAACTTATGCCGATGCCGCCCGTAGTTTGAGGGAAATGAAACATGTTATTGCTTTTTATAATGAAAAAGTGAATAATTTGCCCGATGTGCCG
>Ga0099364_10007099_pt1 | contig 16103 bp, 13 predicted proteins | sample TergutTh196P3_FD_73070 | JGI IMG/M metagenome (GOLD analysis project Ga0099364, IMG submission 73070) | Microcerotermes parvus P3 segment gut microbial communities from Pointe-Noire, Republic of the Congo - Th196 P3 | ecosystem: Host-associated > Arthropoda: Insects > Digestive system > Gut ...
ACGTTGCAATTTACAGTAAGGAAGCAATTGAAAATCTTATGCAGGAAGGCTTTCCCAATAACGCGGCGGTTATCAGTTTTTACGATCCGCCAACAAAAAGGAACGCTAAGTTTTACACGCCTCCGGTAGATTATTCCGGAAAGACCAGCCGCGTGTTTCAAATCGCGCTCAACGACCTTGACCCGAGCGCGCTTGAAGACGTAGGCTTGACCGTCGACACATTCTTCACCGAAGCGGATGATTTGGCGGATTTCATCTATGCTGCCAAAGCCGACTGCCTGGACATCATCTGCCAGTGCGAATACGGACAGAGCCGGAGCGCCGGATGTGCGGCGGCGATACTGGAGCATTTTAGCAAAACAGGCGTTTCGATTTTTACTGATTATCGGTATTATCCGAACCAGCTGGTTTTTCACAAAGTGTTTGACGCGCTCAAAATGCACAAAATCATGAGCGTTGGTCCATATTACTACTGCATTTCCGGGGAATATATCAAAAAGCAGCTTTCTCTATTTGAAGGCGGCGACAGGTTGATGTTGTCCTTTACTGATAAAAAGAACTGCATCCGGGCGAAGGAGCAGATTGAGGACTTTTTAGCCGTGGAAAATCAGTTGTGCCGTTCATGGTGGGGCGCGATAGACAGGTTCATCGGAAAAAATCCGGCGCAATACGTATCCGAAAGGTTTTCCGCAGATTTCTGGGATATGGATTATACTGACAGAACTACAAAACTTATAAACAAAGTCAAGTATGGCTTTAAGAAAATCGACCTTGTTCTTTATCATATGCATTTGATGCGCGATGATGAACCCTCAAATCCCGGCAGATTAAGAAATAGATGTATGTGCTTGACCTGCTGCGGAGGCAGAGGCTTTGAGTTGCTCGCAAAAATGATGTGGGACGATAAAAACAGCCGAGTTATTCTCACGCCGATGATCATTTCCGAAGTACAGCGGTGACAAGTATGGATACAAACAAAAAACTGCGGGCAATACTAATTAACTTACAGGCCAACGACCAATGCCGTGACCTCACTTTGGCCATTCACACAAAAGAGTTGCAAGAACATAGTTAAGGTGCTCAAAAAACATCCTCAAATGCTTTGATGTTTGGTCCGTTGGGCCTATCTAGGACGGCGAATAATATCCGTTTGAAAAACTTACAGTATTTTTCGTCGACCAGAAGCTCTTTCCACCACCGCGCCACATCATTCGGGTCGTTTCCGAACACGCCGCAGCCATAGGCGCCAAGCAAAATCGTACTGTTCTTCTCGTGCGCGAAAATCGCGAGGGCAATGCGCATGCGGTCTTTCATTATCTGCTTTGCGATATCCATATTCTCGCCCTTATTGCGCACCTGGCCCATATTGACGGCAGGGAGAGTCAAGATTGAGCAGGTTTTTGGTGCTTCTAGCAAGTTGAAGTCCGCGTCACGGAAAAAAGGAACTTTCGGTGAGTAAATCGCGTAGTCGGTGTACATCATTGTACCGCAGGCTCTGTTTTTTTCGTAATAGTCCATGTGGCAGATTTGAGCATTGTACAGACCGCCAGAGTACGCAAGCGCTTCTTCTTGCGCCATAGATCCGCCCAGAAAACCGCCGCCTGGATTTTTTGCGCTGGCGAAGTTCAGCGCCGCAACGGATTCGCCTGAGTTTGCGTTGTCAATAATGGATTTTACAGTCGATTCATTTAATATCTCGTAGATTGCGCCATGAGCGTCTACGGGGGGAGTTACTGATTTGACAAGCTGCCCGCCCTGCTTTGGGGTTATGAGGCGGCCATGAGCCTCCGCAAATTTCTGCATGTCGCGGATATCGACACGCTTGCCCGACGGGGCAGTGTAGAATCCCTGCTGTAGTATCGCTATCGTTTCTTGAGCGATTTGCTTTCTTTGCTCTTTCACTGAATCAACCCTCCTCGGCATGGTCATTTACAATAACGATTCTACGTATTGGATGAATGCTTATTGTGGTGTCCATAATGTATCTCGTTTAATCATTATTTTTAGAAGGTCGCTCTGTTCGCGTTGTATCTCTTTCAAGATTTCGTTTAACTGTAATCTTTCCATAGAATGCATGAGGGTCGTTTACCTGATGTGGTGGATTGTTTTCATGTACTTGAGGGGCATCTGTATCATCTACGCCTGTACCATGCCTAACAGGTACTTTGAATAATGCCTCTGCATGTGCGATATTGAAAGCATATACATCTAAGCCTTTTTCAATATCAGCTTTTGCGGCATCCTTTGTTAGCCTTATCAACATACACACGACTGCGCCGCCCTCCCTTGGAGTTGTAAATGCACCACGATATGGTCCAGCTGTGTCATCATTTACTTCGGTTGAAGCGCGATAATCAGTTTGTTCAAAATGTTTTCTTATATTGTAGAAATCCTTGTCTTGTTTCTTTGACAATTGACGTGGTGTCATTTTCTTACCAGCTGCTGTAACTGAACTAGCAATCGAATCATACGCAATATTGACACCTTCATCGAAACATTTCATAATGAAATCGCGTTCAGCATTTGAAAGCATGACATCCTCAATTGGTACTCTAGGGTCATACAAATCAGCTTTTGAAATAAGTATACCTTCTTTGCAAATTGTAAGCGAATACTCATTTCTTGCCCGCTTCAATGCTTTTGCAATAGCGAACTTGATGGTATCACGTTCCGTAGCTACCTTTAACAATCTTTTCATAATAAAGACCATTCCTTATATTTCTTAACGTAGAGTTCAATCATGATAAACTTCCTCCTCTTCTTGAATGGTCTCATCATATCACAAGCGACGGGGTAATAACGGTACATCACTCCGCATGGATCGTAATAGTATTCTCCGGTCTGGCGCGAACCCATGCGTCCGGGTTGATCTGCCTTACCCGCTCCAGCGCTTCTTCGGTAAACTCTTCGCAGAACATAAATGCATCGCAACTAATATCGGTCACACTGTCCGGCAGATCGATGTCTGCCAGAGGGCATTCCCAAAACGCCCGGATGCCGATAGTTGTCAGCCCATCCGGTAGGATTATCTTTTTAAGCGAACCGAAAGCGAAGGCCATGTCGCCGATTACCGTCACGCCGTCGGGGACGGTATACTCGTCCGGCTTTCCGTGTGGGTAATAGACCAGCTCTTTCTTGCACTTGGTGAACAGAACGCCGTCAATATCGGTATATTCAGGGTTATTTTCATCCATGGCAATATACTCAAGCGAAGAGCAATTCAGAAACGTGCGAACTTCAACCTTTGTCACTTTGGCGGGTAGGAATAATTTCTTTAAGTTTTTGTCTCCACGGTAGGCGCACGGACCTACTTCGGTCATGCTCTTGTGGTACTCGTGACCTACCAATCCATGCGGGACATACAGCAGTTTTGTTTTGTCTTTGTTGTATAGCGCACCGTCATGGGAAGCGTATTCGGGGTTATTTTCATCCACGGTTATCCGACGCAGTGCCTCGCAGCCGTCGAATGCGCCGAGGGACAGTTCGATTTTCGTTATACCGGCGGGAATATGTAAGGTTTCCAGAGATTCGCAGCCTTTAAGCTCTGAAATCTCGGTTACGCCGTCATGCAGCGTTATGCGTTGCAGATGACGGCATTTTTGCAATTCAATCACATTCATACTCTCCGGAATGGTCACACCTGTGAACACACAATTACGGAGAGCGTTGAAATGAATCTCGGTCACGCCTTCGGGGATAACATAATCTTCCGCTTTAGCGTCCGGGTGTCCCTGCGGGATATATATCAGCTTTGTTCTGTCCTTGCTGAACAAAATGCCGTCAACATCCGTGTAGCTTGAGTTATCCTCATGCACGTTTATCTGTGTAAGCGACGGACATTGGCCAATATGGACGTTCACTTCCGCCGCGCTGGCGGGAATATGTATTGTTTCAAGCAATTCACAATCCCAAAACGGAAGATATAGCCTCTCAATACCCTCGGGAAATTTTACGCTTTTAAGGCTGGAGCATCCGCTGAATTGCCTGCTCGAAAAATAAGCGTCAAAATTCACCACGGGAAAGTCGTCGATTTCAGAGGGTATCGCCACGTCTTCGCAGTTGCCTAAATATTTTACAATAGACGCTTTCGCATCCTTGATTTCATATAAATAATCACCGTTGATTTTTTGTCCTATATTCCTCGCTTCAACCCTTCTCAGGTACGGCAGCTTCTTTTCCGATCTGTTTCTCAGCCATTCCGGTATTTCCGGGATGGGGGTGTTAGAGAAATTCAGTATTTCAAGTTCGGGAAAGTCTAAAATCCACTCCGGCAGCATGTCAATACTGGTTTTGTGCAAAGTCAAGTAACGCAGCCACGTCAATTTCGCGGCGGATTCCGGCAAGGTTTTTATGTCGTAGCCATAGAAATGCAGCTCGACAATATGGCCGTCTTCGTCGCAGCGCGCGGTGATACCCTCGTCAAGCGGTGCGCGTTCTTCGTCGTGGCCTTTTATTCTCACCGCGCAGTTTAGTTCTTCGCCCATTTGCAGTACGATTTCTCTATCGGTCATTATGCGTTTCCCCCTCGACGCTGTAGTTGCTGTATCCAAACAGCCATCGCATTATGTCAGTTGACGGAGACTCTCCCCGTAGCGTGTCCCGCACCCTCATTAGCACTTTGCCCAGCAGATTTCTCCCCCTCCATTTGTCCGGGTTTTGCGCGTCGAGGTTGTTTTTGCCCATCCCGATGCCCCATTTCCGGTCGCGGGGTGAACACTCGACAATGATGTCGTCGCCGGTTGCGAGGATTTTCTCGCGCAATTCGGGGTTTTGAGAAAATTTTGCCAAACAGGCTGTGTACATGATGTCTTGGTCGATTTCATTCCACGCGCCCGCGTCGAAAAACCGGACCTGCCTGCCGAGTTTCTTTGCCTCGGCGGGCGACACGGACACCAGCTTCTCATATGTAACCGGGCCTTCGGGGTCAAACCGCATGGCTTTCGCATACATGAAATAATGCTCGCTGGTCGGGAATGTCCTACCGTCGATTTCAAACCCCGCCGGGTAGAAATTGCTGTAGATTTCCTTGTTCCCGTAAAATAAAACGAACCCCATAATGCATTCCCCCTTGTTTCTTATTATACACGAAAAACTGCTCCTTTATACAGATGAAGCTACAAAATAATCACACAGTCAAAAATTCGCCCAAAAGCCGCATATTTCAAAGTACTCAAAGCATACCACACCACATGTGACGTTTTTAGCTCATCCTGTGTGTTATGATGAGGATAATTCTATTATATGAGCGGGAGGGAATTGCTATGAGTATCAAAACATTTGGAGACTACAAGTGTAAAGTCACCGACAACAAGGAAATCACTATCTTGAAATACATGGGGGAAAGTGAAGAGGTAATCATCCCGGACAGTATCGAGGATATGCCCGTGACGGAAATCAGTTGCTCCCTTATTGGAGATGCCGGATTTTGCAATTCCGAGAGGATAAAGACGGTGATGATTCCGGAGGGTGTGCGGGAAATCGCAATGATGTCATTCGGGTACAGCAACTCTCTTGAAAGAGTGTACATTCCCGCCAGTGTGACGGAAATAGGAAGCTCCGCATTTAGCGGTAGCAGTTCGCTGACAAGCATAACCGTTGATGAAGGAAACAACTGTTTTGCGGACTCTGATGGAGTGTTGTTTAATAAAGAAAAGTCACAGCTTCTGGTTTTCCCCATCGGTAAGTCGTACAACAAGCCGGACGGAGGCAGGGTTCCGGATGGACATATTGAGACTTTGAGCTATAGGATTCCCTATGGAGTAACTTCAATTGCGAACAGCGCGTTTGAAGACTGTAATTTGGAAAGCGTATCGATCCCAAGCACCGTGACCGAGATTGACAGCAGAGCTTTTGATGGCTGCCGTTATCTGGAGAAAACAGCATTACCGGAAGGGATAAAAACGATAGAACGAGGCACTTTCGATTCTTGCGTTTCTCTTGAAAGCGTGCTTCTACCGGAAAGCGTAACGAAAATCGAACAAGGCGCGTTCAAGAACTGCTCGTCTCTAATAAGCATAGAGCTGCCCGGCGGACTCGAAAAAGTCGGGCCAGACGCATTCGCGGGTTGTACGGCGCTTGTAAGCATAAACATACCCAATGGCGTAAAGAGCATTCAGCGGAGAACCTTCAAGGGCTGCAAAACACTTGCAAGCATATCAATACCGGCAAGTGTTAAGCATATTGATTTATCTGCATTAGAAGGGTGCGAGTCCCTTGGAAAAATCGCTGTTGAAGAGAGCAATCCGGCTTACAGTTTTGTTGACGGTGTTTTGCTCGACAAAAGCAATAACAAGCGATTATATGCTTCCCCCGCAGCACTTCTTCGAAATGCCGATGTCATAGCAAACGCCTCCGAGCTTGCGGGTAAGAGCGACAAGGAGATTTTAGAACTGATTGGCGAGGCGTTGGGGATTGACTATGAAATCAAATCCGAGATTTGGAAATATGGGTTTTGCGGTGATGGCCCGCGGTTTGAGGTTGCTTTCGAAAATGAAAATGTTGTGCAGCTTGGCTCAACAAAAATGACAGCAAAGACGCTCGAACTTTGCGCCGCCTTGCAATCATTAGAGGTGCTGAACATCTGCTACTCAAACGTAGACGTTTTCCCCGAATCTCTCTGCAGCCTCTCAAAATTAAGGCTTCTAAACCTGTTCGGCACGAAAATAACCATCCTTCCCAATGGCATTGGTCAGCTCGCCTCGTTGGAAGAACTTCAATTTGGCGGCACTGAAATATCCGAATTGCCTGATGCGGTATGCAACTTATCGCAGCTTACAAGGCTCAGGGCGCAGCATTCAGGTCTCCAGCGGCTTCCCCGAGACATCGGCAAACTCAAAAATCTGGAGAGCCTGGACATTCATTACTCCCGCGTTGATGAGTTGCCGGAGAGCCTAGCTGATTGCACGAGACTGGAGAGCCTTTGGTGGAAGTTTAATGAGACCAATCCGCAAATCCCGGAAGCGGTTACGGCAAATATAATGGCAAATTTCGGCGAAACAAGTGAAATGTCCTCTTTTGCGCGTTTTAGAAATCACAGCCACAATACAGAGTTTGTGGTTCAAATTGTGACGGCAGACTATAAGCTTGTGCAAATTTGGAACGACTTTGAGCAGATTGCCGAAGTTGACGATAATTCTGTCTTAGGCTTCAATGGCGCTTATTTGCGTGTTTACGATGATGGGGAGCGATACCTTATTGATATGGAGGTGTCGAGTTCCGGTTCATGTCCTCTTGAGGATGATGAAGGGTTGAGTCCTACATGGCTTGGCCTGGGTATTTTCAGTTCAAAGTACTTGAGCAGTTTTTCGGAAATAACCAAAGAGGAAATGGAAAGCTGGATTCCTCTGATGTATGAGTTTTATTCCATGGATGAGAGCTTTAAGAGGGACTATCCCGCATTTTCCAAAAAATGCAAAGAGGATCTTGACCGGAAATTCAATTAAGGCTTCATGCGCTGCTGAATGTATTCGCTGTACTCATCCCTCATGGGCAAATCATAATCGACAATGATTTTCTTCCGCGTCGTGGTAACAGGCTCGTTGGTCTTCGGGTTGATGCTTGATATTTCGTAAAGCCCCCAATACAGCCCTATGCCTCTTTTCTGCCAGTTCGGAATGTCGTTGAAGTTTATCCCATGCTGAAACAGCAACTCGTTTTTATCCGCGACTGAGAGACCCAGCAGATAATCCGTCGCTGCTTTCGGTGATTCCCCTTTTTCCCTAAGCGCCCAATAGCAATGCGCATTAAGAGCGTTTCTATGGGCGTCTTCATTGCGCCAGCGAAAATAATCTATCACTAATGGTTCTGTAGGAAGCTCAGACAAACGAGCGTCAAAACATGCAGTGTCACCGAGCAGGAGCGAAAATTTTGCGCTGGCTTCGCCCGCAAGCACGGATATCAGTTTTCGGACTTTGCGCCCGAACAGATTCTCATCCCTGTGCAGCAATAAGGATATTTCATCGCTTTCGGTATACCCATAGACTATTCTTAAGCCGCATCTCATTAAGTGTTTTACTGTTTTCACCATGTAATCCCTGAAACGGGTATCAAAAGGAGCGTCAAATTTACACGTTTCCTTGGTGAGCCGTGTAAAACTCCTGCCGTCGAGGCGAACCACGATATGCACTTCCGGAAGCACGCAATAATCGCGTGATGTTTCAAACACCCTCATCTTAGCGTCTAATTCGTCAAACTTCATCCTTATAGTCCTCCACATAAAATGCGCTGTTGTCAATAAACACATAATACAGCCTATCGAAACCCTCGCTTTCTGCCGGTAACTCAAGTTTTGCGTGGCTGCCCCGGATTGCTGATGTCGGCAATTTCTCTTTGCCACGCCGAAGATCGTTGCGCCTAATTGATTCGCTGATGCTGGACTTGAAATAGTATCCGACGACCTCAAAGCCGTTGCTTTTCGCATTATCTATGTACTTCTTGCGATCTTCTGCCGTCAGGTTTGTGTTATCAACGACAAAGGGCTGTTTAGCAGCCAGACACGCTTCGATCAGCACATTTTCGCGATGCCTGGTCCTCAGCATATCAAGGTTAATTCTAATGTGCGTTTTATAGAAGTTTTCCTTGTAGAATTCGCTTTTCCCTGAAGCCTGAATCCCAATAAAAAGTACCATATTCATAAGGTGTTCACCTTCTTAACCGTAGTTCCCTATGGGAAGAGGATGAGCTTTAGGCATGATGCCTGTCAGCATTATCCTATTCTATCATCAAACATTGTCACGTTCAAGCCAATGATTCAACTAGTTGAAATGCTTTCTTTTTTCATCGGTTTGTGGTACACTGCTTGCGTATTGAACAGTACTTGGAAGCCATTAACATTAAGCCGAAAAGGGGTGTATATATGTATTCCGCAAGAAAAACGGATGGCCTTCGCATTGCAAGGGCTTTGAGCATAAAAGCCGTTCTGATATTAATTCTGTTGTCATTTGCCTTGGTGTCCGCCGGGGCTGCAAGCGAAAACGCGGCTTACGAGTTTGACGCTGACCACTACGAAGGCTGGGAGGACTACAACGCACCCCGCCGGCTGGAAGCCGGATCTATAACGGTGAAAGGGGGCGCGTTCGTAAGGCCGGGGGCATTTGCAGATTGGCGAAGCGTTTATTGGATAAGGCCTGCCACGGGTGCTACACACATCACTGTCAGGGTTACAGTAGCCAGAGGCTTGGATGTCGCATTTAAGCAGGACGGGGTAGCAAAAGCGGCCGTGCCGTGGAGCGGCGTAGCAGGGTTGCCATATAACGCTTCGTTCCGGATAGACGGCGAAAAGGCAATGACTGAAATAGAGGTCATTCTCTCCAACGGCAGGGATACGAGGAGCTATTATCTGGATGTATGCGAGCAAGACCCTCTGCGGCATGATGTGGCTGTCGGGTACTACGGCCTCCCGGCCTACCCGAAGACTGAGGACTCGACGCGCGTGCTGGTCGATCAGATAGCGGGGGGATACGAAATAACCCCGAAACGCATTGAGTTTATCGCGAACTATCTTGCGGGTTCGCAGAAGAACACAAGGAATCTCATCGACCCGGTGAAGGCGATAAACCCCGGCTGGCGTTCGCTGCATTATCATCTGGCAATCTGGAACGGCCCTGCGCAGATTATCATTGACAACGCATGGACGCGATCGGAATGGCAATACCTAACGGATGAATTGTATAAGCAGGACCCGCACATATTCATGTATGCGGTGGACAAAAACACGGGGAAGACCACCTTGCTCCATGACTTGCACTGGGGCGCGTACCTGATGAACATTAGCAACGAGACGTATTACCGGTTTCTGCTGGATAGCCTTGTTTATCAATGCAATAGCACCGGGTACGATTCGATTTTCCTGGACAGCTTCAGCCTGGCCACGGTGTATTCATTTACCGAGTTCAACTATATCGGCTTTGGCGGCGGGAGCAGTGTTCCCAATGAGTTCACGGCATACCGTAACCCCCAGCTTGGCGGGCTGACCTGGCTGCAGGCGTCGGAGGAGTTCGTTTCCAGGCTGGCAAAAGACCTAAACAAGCAGGGGATATGGCTTCTGCCGAACCTCGGAAACATGATAACCACGTGGGATCCGCTGGATTACGCGCTGCCGAACGGCGGCATGCTTGAAGGGATGCCGATCAAGCCTGACAACAGCAGAGGCGTGTCAGACCAGTATTACCTCCATGACTGGATACAGTCAATGTCCCGCACGATGTACCTCGCGCAAAAGGACAGGGTGATCATACTCCAGCCCAATGTCGGCAATGTGAACAACACTGACTACAGGCTTTTCGTTATCGGGGAGTACCTGATGGTAAGAGGCAGCCATACGTACATAAACATGATTATGAGCGGGCAGGCGCAAGCTTCGTGGTACCCCGAATATGAAATCGACCTTGGCGCGCCCGTGCAGACGCACCTTATCCCGGATGATGTGTTTTTGCCTAGGAAAGACAGCATTGACAGGGCGCTGCTGAACTACAGGGAGGGGGACTTGTATGTCAGAAGGTTCGAGAAAGGCATGGTCATCCTCAACCCGCACCGCTCGGCAAGGCAGTATACCCTGCCATCGGGCGGGGCATATGAGGCGGCCGTAATAAGCGGCGGCGGTACGGTGCCTGTTGGCGGGATCGACGATCTTGAGTACAGTCTGCGGTGGGTGGATATCGCGGCTGGTTCCCGGAGGGTGGTGCCTGCGGAGGGCGCGCTGATTCTGCGCTATAAACCGTGAACGTCTGCTTCGGGTTTGAACCCGGCCGTCGGCAGCGTTTCGGCATCACCCACGGCTTCGGCGGTAGTTGTCAATGGCCGGAACACGGTTTTTGACGCATATCTTATCAATGGGAGCAATTAATTTTAACTGCGCGACCTTGCGCATACGCTAAGTTGGACCGAAAAGCAGTTTGAGATAAGCTGTAGTGGAAGCAGAGGGGGAAGCAGGGGGACGGTTCTTCTGCTTCATCTTCCTTTAGCTTCAAGTCATGGGTAAAATTGAAGCAGAAGAACCGTCCCCCTGCTTCCTACGTCCAGATGACGAGGATTTTGTCAAGCAGATCGAAGGGGTTCTCAACAAAAACGGCAATGCAGCTAATCTGTATCAGCACATCTATCAAAGCACCCGAATTACCGGCGGTGAACGCGTATCAAGCCAAGTCCGGGAAGATAGCCTGCGGATGTACAATGTGGATTGGGTGATTAGGGAATACACGGGCTACCAAAGGCAGGACTTGGACTTAGTGGACGGCAAATTCCTGACAAAAGACGGTGTGGATATTGCTGAGTTTATAAAAAAAGGCGTTTCTAATCACTTCAATGATTCATCATCAAGCGTGGGGATTCTTACGGCATATAACTTGAATGAGATTGAATGGCTTGCGAAGGCAGGACCCGTAAATATCCCTGAAATGATCCTCTCCATAGATTTTGAAAACGGCAGCCTATACGATGTCGGGCAACCGCATGGTTACGGCTTGGGTCAAACGGACTGGCTACGCAGCTTGTTAGGCGGCAAAGACCCGCATGACAGCAATTCATGGCTGTAACTTCACATATGGGTTGACTGCATAGGATGGAGATTACACTTACATGATTCGAATTGCAATATGCGACGACGATGCAAACATCACTGAATACATTCGGGAAGCAGGGGGACGGTTCCTTTGCTTGACAGCAAGCAAAGGAACCGTCCCCCTGCTTCCCCCTGCTTCCCATGCCGTCCCCCTAGCTCCTTCATTAACACCACTTTAGAATTGAGAAAGTTATTACAAAAAACCTCTTGACAAGCGCAGGTCGAATGTGTTAAACTCCGTTCAGGTCTATTGTATTCGACTTTTCAGGGGTGCAAAAATGGATAGCATCAAGATATTCGAAGTGGAACACCGCTTTATGCTTGTCGTTTGGGAAAACGAGCCCATCAACTCGACCGAGCTAGTAAAACTGTGCAACGAACAGTTCGGCTGGAAGAAGTCCACGACGTACACGGTCATAAAAAGGCTGTCGGAACGTGGGGCAATAAAGAACGAAAACGCAGTGGTTTCCTCCTTGGTATCGCGTATGCAGATACAGAAATACGAGAGCGAGCAGATACTGGAAAAGACGTTCGACAACTCCCTGCCCGGTTTCATAACGGCGTTCTTGCAGGACAAAACGCTGTCGGAGGAAGAAGCGCGGGCGATAAAGGACATGATTGACGGGGTGACGAGAGTTTGAACAGTTGTCAGTTATCAGTAGACGAGAAAACGCAACAGAAGACATATGCTTCATTCCCGGTAGGCATCTTACGATGAAAGGTGGCTAATAAAAATGACATCGGCGTTTATTACCATTTTAAATATGAGCATTACGGCAGGCATTGTCGCTTTGGCTGTCATGATTGCGCACATACCTATGAAGAAAGCCCCAAAAATATACTCGTACGCGCTATGGGGCGTGGTGCTGTTCCGTTTGCTGTGCCCGCTGAGCATCGAGAGCGGATTCAGCTTTATGCCTACGCCGTCAGCGGTCATACCGCAGGATATTGTTTACTCGCAAACCCCCGCCGTGCAGGCAGATATGCCATTTGCCGACGCGCCTACAAATGCTGCAACCAACAACGCTCCGCCGCCAGTCCGGGCGGAAACAGGCAGCACAGACAGCATCGGCACTTATCCGGGGAGCAACGCGCCTGCAAACACTTGGAACGTCACGCCGTTATTCCCTGAGAACAATGCACCTGTCAGACCGGAGGTCAACACTCCCATTGTCCCGGAGTACAATGTGCCTGAAGGCTCGGATGAAGGCAGAACCCCCATTCACGCATTTTTCGACATAGCGGGGCATGTCTGGCTGTTTGGTTTTGCCTGTTTGCTGCTATATGCCGCAATAGGATACATACGGCTAAAACGGCGCGTGGACGACGCGCTGCTAGTTGGTGGAAATGTTTATGAAACAGACAAGATCAAAACGGCGTTCGTGCTTGGCTTTTTCCGCCCAAAAATCTATATTCCGATAGGCATCGACCCGGCGCCGCAGGATTATATCTTGACGCATGACCAGATACATATAAGGCGGCGCGATTATCTGATAAAACCCTTCGCGTTCATCGTGTTTGCCCTGCACTGGTTCAACCCGATCGTGTGGGCGGCATATTTCCTCATGTCAAAAGACATAGAAATGTCGTGCGATGAAGCCGTGATGAGAAAAGCGGACGAAGACATACGCGGCGCTTATTCGACATCATTGCTCAGCCTGTCTGTAAAACGAGGACACTTGCTGACTCCGCTTGCATTTGGGGAAAGCAACGTAAGGACAAGGGTAAAAAATGTGCTGAACTTCAAAAAGCCGTCGCGGGTGATAATCGCCGTAGCGTTGGTATTGGTGGTCGTATTGAGCTTGGGGTTTGCGGTGAATAGGGCACCGAATGAAATGGTCGATGCCGGCGAAACCCAACCTTATTCGTTCAGCGATGGTATTGAGCACAATGGCGATACAGAACAAAACAGCGAAACAGACCAGAACGGAGACACAGAGCAAAACAACGAATACAACGCTCAACTGGTTCAAAACACCTACAATTCAAATGGCAGTATTTTATCCGACAGCACAGAAATTGTCGTCGCGCTCAGAAATGGTGATTCTTTTAGGAAGGCCTATGACGGGTGGTATTTCCAAAGCAGTTATATACTATTTGCAGATTTGACGGGCGATGGAGTAGACGAAATCATCGTTGTTCTTAAAATCGGCGGCAGTAATTACGACGCAACAGATATTCATGTCCTAGGCGTTTACAATGGTGTTTTGGAGGAGGTATTGACCATATTGGATTCTCAAGGTAGTCTGCCTGAACGGGAAATAGCATATCAAGACAGCTTATTTGCCATTCCTCTCACTATTTCTGAGACTGAGGGCATCCCAACAAATGAACTCGAACACTATTATAGTATTTGCACAGGTGCTGAGATTGTGCAGACTTCCGATGGCGTCGGATTGTTGGTGCGACATCTGATTAAACACTATGATGTAATGCCGTACACGGTCATTCGATGGAGCGGTGCAGAATGGTTTGTCACGGAACAAGGAACACGCCCGTTGCCCGAATCATCGCTTCCAGTACTCGAAGTATTGACATCCCCACCCCGGTATTCACCGGCAATGTCATCCATGCCGGGTATGCTGATCAGCCCTTTGTACAGCGGGCATTACACGGACGTGCGATACCGCGCTGAATATGGCTCGTTTATAACACTGGTTGACAGTAGCGATTACAATGTTAGCAACGTGGTACAGTTGGGAACCGATGCTACTGTTTCAGCGGATACGCTTGTATATTGGGTCCCTTGGATGCTTTCTGGGGAACCCTGCGGTGATGATTTCGTGACCGTGACGATTATAGATGGAGTCCGTGCATTAGCGGAAACGGTGTTATCAGTTCAAAAAGAAAGCGATGAGAGCTTTGTGTGGAGCGCGTTTGTAGAAACGAAATTGCAAATTCAAGTACGCGCTGATGTAGGCACATTCTCGTATAACGAGCATTTATCCATGTATATTGCCGGGGAGCCGGGCGTACAAACAGATGGATTCAATAACACGGAAAGAATGGACGTGCCAAACAAAGAAGTTGCCATCGCGTTAGCGAAAAATGAAGTAAGCGCCTATTTCGATTACGACACGATAGCAGTCAGCCGTGATGACGAGAGCCAAATATGGATGGTTGCGTTTTTCAGGGAAGGCTTCGTTGGCGGAGGGCAAAGTGTGTATATGTATGACGGGAGAACAACCTTGATAGTTTTCGGGGAGTGATATATTGTCTGCGATTATGTTCAGTCGTTGGCGAATGATGCAAGAGCCGATGTGTGAAAACTGCACAGTAATCGGCTCTTTTATATGAGAAATGAAAGTATGTGTAGGGGATTTCTTTATACTGAATTAACAAGATTGGACTGCCCGTAGATGGAAAGCAAAGCGGACGGTGTAGGATACCGCCCGCTTTACTCGTTCAGACTTGTTTTTCAGGTTCATCTTGCCGCAACGCCCGTATGAGGTTCTTGAGTGTTGTCATAACAATCCGTTGTTCCTTTTCATCACAGGCTAATAGCTCGCGCATGAATTGATCTTGTTCCGTTGTGAGCGGAGCATTGTCAGGGAAGAAAATCAGGTCGGCTGATATTTCCAAAGCATGGACAAGCCGATAAAGAACGTCGCAGGTAGGATTCCTCTGATTTTTTTCAATAGCGATTATCGTTCGGATGGATACGTCAATCATTTCCGCTAACGATGCCTGTGTCAACTCTTTAGCTTCTCGGGCGCTGCGCAGGATGCTACCCATTCGCGTCATACCAATATGCAAATAGTTTCACCTCCACGTAAGTTTACCGCGAACAGAGGCGATACATAAGCACTGCAAGCGTTAGTAAGATATGAAACATATTTCATATCAATACCAATAGACAGTAAAAGCCAGACAGGGCGTAAAAAAAAAGACGACTTTGTTTGGTTGATTTGGCGTGTTCATCGAATCCGCAAGGTTGTCAGGAGGATACTTGCGGATGTTTTTTTTATATTTTTATTATCGAATAAATAAGTTCTATAAGGCAGAATTGGTTGCATCTAGCGCAAATCAGTTCGGAAGTGTGTATTTGTCAAAAAAATCAATGATACTTGTTGGGACATCCCGGCTTCGCAACATGACATTTGTGACATAACAACACGTCATCCATGTAATGAACGCAATGCAAAGAGAAACCTCACCGACATGATATGCTCTTGCATGATGGTGATGCTCACAACCCAAAAGAATAATGCTAACGGTAATAAATACAGTTCACACACTCAGATGAAATGGTCTTGTCTGAGTGTTTTTATGCTCAACAAAGAATACTCATCAAAAGGCGGCTGCCGCGACCCTCCGGTTCTATATTATATCCAGCGACACATTAAACCGTTGAAAGGAATAGGAAATTATGAGCGAAAACATACAAGAAAACGATTACCTTACCGTCTCGGAATTTGCGGAGGGTGTTGGCATGAATGCCAACACCCTCCGGCACTACGACAAAAAAGGCGTTTTCCACCCAATCACGCGCGGCGTGGAATTTCAAAACAAGTACCGCTACTATGCACCGACGCAGTTCATGGTG
>Ga0099364_10007100_pt1 | contig 16103 bp, 5 predicted proteins | sample TergutTh196P3_FD_73070 | JGI IMG/M metagenome (GOLD analysis project Ga0099364, IMG submission 73070) | Microcerotermes parvus P3 segment gut microbial communities from Pointe-Noire, Republic of the Congo - Th196 P3 | ecosystem: Host-associated > Arthropoda: Insects > Digestive system > Gut ...
TTCTTTTTGGGAAAAATAAAGAGCGTTAGCCGTTTCGCTGCAATCCGAATTTCCCGCACTTTCGATACAATCGGAAAACACAATACAATTTTTGAAAAATTGTACCTAAATGCGTCCAAATAATAGCAACAAAATGGATTTCTATACTATAATACCCAAGAATCCCATTTGTTTTGTTTGCGCCTTTTTCAGAAATAGGGAACCTCTAATAATTAACTTCAGAGCCGCGACCGGAAGGTCGCGGTGCTTAAATTTTAGCGTCGCAACCTACCGGTTGCGGCTCTGAACTGGATTTTTAGAGGTGCCCAATACTTATTCGATTACAATGAACGTGAGGAATACTACTATGACATCATTAGCAAATAGCCAACGAGATAATGTCTGTCCGTTAGCCGTTGTAGGTATGGCATGTCATCTGCCCCACGCCGCATCAGAAGATGCATTCTGGAAAATGCTGATTGAAGGAAAAGCCAACTATTCGGAACTTTCGGAAGATAGACTCAAGCAACGGCTTTATTTTGATTCCCAAAAAGGAGTTACCGGTAAAACATACAGCAAAATTGGTGCCGCAAACGATTTTCGCCTCTTGGAGGCGGATTTACGAAAGATCAACAACGTTTTTCAACTCGAAGATTTAGGATTTTTGCTTGCGCACTCCGTCGCTTTGGAAGCATGCCGGAACGCCGGATACCCGGTAGAAAACTTCCCCCACAAAAACGCCGGCGTTTTCATGGGGTTTACACGAGGAAGCAGTTTAGGATGCGACTGGACTTTCGCCCAAAATGTTGACCGCGTCGTGCGCCATCTGAACGAACTCGAACACTTTGCAAAACTTCCGCACCAAAAACGTTCACAGTACATCGAAAGAATCGTTGCCTCTCTTCAAGAGGAATACGCAAAGGCTTTACAGACCGATCCTAACAAAAACCATCCAAGTCTGGCGGCGAGAAGTATCGCTGCCGCACTGGAATTAGAAGGGCAAGCAATCGTGATGGATGCCGCCTGCTCTTCCGCCCTTTCGGCTCTTGCCCTCGCCGCCCGATCACTCGCTTTGGGGAAAATTGACGCGGCGATTGTCGGCGGTGTCTCCTATTTCTCCTACGACAGTCTGGTTTTGTTTTCCAAAGCGCAATCGGTGTCAGGCACGATGTCTTGTCCCTTCGACCGCCGCGCCGACGGGCTTATCTGCGGCGAAGGACATGTGTTTTTCGTTATCAAAACATTGCAAAAAGCCTTGGAAGACGGAGATCAGATTCGAGCGGTCATTCGCGGAATCGGTGTCTCCTCCGACGGAAAAGGAAAAAGTCTCTGGGCTCCCCGAAAAGAGGGGCAAGTCGAAGCCGTCCGCAGAGCCTACCGTAGCGGTGCCGACCCGCAACGGTTGCAGTTCGTCGAAGGACACATGACCTCGACACCATTGGGCGATCTCACTGAAGTTTCGGCGATCAATGAGGCGTTCCAAGAATTGCTTCCGCAGGGAAAAAAGATTCTCATCGGCGGAGTCAAGGCAAATGTCGGACACACCCTCGAAGCCGCTGGACTTGTCGGACTGGCAAAAGCCGTGCTGGTTCTCAAGCATAAAACCGTGCCGGCGCAGATCAACGTCGAAAAACTGAACGAGCAGGTCGATTGGACAAACATCGCCTTGAAGGTTCCGATGGAACCGACACCGTTGCATCCTGCCGAGGATGGTTCGCCGATTCAGGTTTCGGTCAATTCATTCGGTATCGGCGGACTCAACGTGCATGTGGTGTTGGAAGAGTTCAATGCCGACGATTCCAAAAAACTTCCAGCGAATAAACCGCCCGTTCAGGCGGCACCTGTTGCCGTCATCGGCTTGGGGTGTCTCTTTCCCGGTGCGAATGACGTGGACGCCTATTGGAATCTCATCCGCAGCGGTGCCGACCCCAAAACGGAGTGTCCCGCTGCCGATTGGGACAAGATGTTTTTCGTGCCGGAAGGCGATAAGTCCGAGAGCAGTCTCCTCGGCGGATATATCACGAACTGGGAGTACGATTGGAAAAAACATAAGATTCCGCCGAAGCAAATTGCAGGGGCGAATCCGTTGCAATTCATGATATTGGATGCGGTCGATCAGGCTCTTGAACATTCTGGGTACAGAAACAAAGAGATTGATCGGCAACGAACCTCCGTCGTCGTGGGAACGGCTTTTATCAGCGATTTTTCCTGTGCTCTTCAGATGGGACTGCAACTGCCGGAAATTGTTGATGCCGTTAGAAAAACCTTGAAAGAAGGCGGTCTGGAAGCCCCTGACATCGAAAAAACGGTTGCCGACTATCAAAAACTGATTCTCAAACGTTATCCGGCACTGCTTGACGAAACAGGAAGTTTTACGGCAAGTACGTTGGCATCGAGAATCACCAAGTCGTTTGACCTGATGGGGGGAGCAGTAAGCGTTGATGCCTTTTTAGTGTCGTCGATGGCGGCACTCAATACTGCCGTTGACATGATCCGTACCGGCGAAAGCAGTATGGTCGTGTGTGTCGGTGCGCAACGTGCAACAGCGAATATCCGTTATTCTTGCTTGAGGAATGACTACCTGGCAACGAACAACTTGGATCCTCTTGATGCCGATGCCGATGGTTACTATCCCGGTGAAGGAGTAGGCGTGGTCATCCTGAAACCGCTTGAACAGGCAAAAGCGGACGGAGATCACATTCACGCCGTTATTCACGATGTCTCATGTATTGCCGGGCAAGATCATATCGATGCTTCGGGGCAAGCAATCCGGTCGTCTTTACAAAAATCGGCACTGTCGGGAGAGGACATTGCGTTACTGGAAACATCGTGCGGTATCTCACGAAAAAATCGGGATCGGGCGATTTCTTCGTGGGAGCAAGTGTTGCCTCGTAACGACAAAAAATGCTCACTGGGCAGCATTTTTGCTCAAATCGGGCATCTGGGCGGTGCTTCTGGCATGGCTTCGCTGATCAAGGCGATTTTGTCCATGCAGCATCAGGAGTCGCCGGAGATTTTCGGAACAAAAAATGTACCGCCGTCGAAGTTCAATCGCGGTTCACACAAACTCGAACCGCGCAGCGACGGTCGGCTGTTCTCCATCGTCCTCAATACCGACGCAGTCGGAGATGACGATTACGGAGTATCGTATAGCGTTCTTCTCGAACGGGGAACACGAGTCGAACAAGCCGTGCGCCCTTCGGAATCTGTCCAGACTCCCTATGTGATCCCTTCGGCAACGCCGCGTTTGTGCGCCTTTATGTTTCCCGGTCAAGGTTCGCAATACAAAGGAAAGTTACGTGCGCTTGCCGACGTTTCCGAAGATTGCCGTGAAATCCTCGCCGGATTCGAAGAAAAACTGCGCCGGTTGGGATACCCGACGCTCGGCGAAATGGCGTGGGATGAGTCCGTTGAATTGTGCAAAAATGTTTTTCACACGCAGTTGTCGCTGTTGGTTGCCGATACGGTCTTTTCAGAGTTGTTGAAACGATTCGGCGGGAATGCTGACATGTGTTTCGGACACAGTTACGGAGAGTATCCAGCACTCATCGCCACCGGTGTCTGGGACTTTGAAACAGCGGCTCAGATCACACGAGCCCGATGTGATGCCATCAACGCACTCGCCGCTGGTACCGGTATGTTATCTACCGATGCGTCTGTGGAGAGACTCCAAGAAATTTTCCCGACGATTTCCACCGGACGGCTTTACATTTCAAACCGCAATTCGCAAGAGCAAGTGGTCGTCTCCGGCGACCATACTGCGCTGTCGGAACTCGACCGTATTCTCAAACAGGAAAAACGGTTTTCCTTGATTCTGCCGGTTCCGGCAGGTTTTCATTCGCCTTTGGTCAACGCCGTCAGGGAGCCGTTGCGAAATGCTTTGAGACAGGCACCGATTCGGTTTCCGGCTCATCCCTTTCTCAGCAGCGTCAGCGGACGATTCGAAGCCGAACCGGAAACGATTCGGGAAAACCTCGTCGAACAAATGGTTCAACCGGTTGACTTCGTTGCCTTGTTGCAGAAAGCCTATAAATATGGTGTTCGGCAATTCGTCGAAACCGGTCCTCGGACGGTTTTGACCAATTTGGCAAGGAAAATCTTTGCCGGATATGATGACGTTGAAATCATTCACTGCGATCTGCCGAAGGGAACCGGCGAGGAATTGCTCGACCATCTGCGAAAAACGGCGAAACGAACAGAGCCCGTATCGGTAGATACGAAGCGAACAGAGCCCGTATCGGTAGAAACGAAACGAACAGAGCCCGTATCGGTAGATACGAAACGAACAGAGCCCGTATCGGTAGATACGGCGAATCAGTGCGGACTCACCGGAGCTGCCGCTCCGGGCTCTGTTGATTTTTCCGATAAGGTGCTAACAACAAAATCGAAAGACCTGTTAGAGGGTCTCGCATTCGTCGAACATTGCGGCACGCCTTATCAGATCGGTTATGCAAACGGTAAACACTTTCGGCGTGAACTCCGCGGGATTCTCCATCGTTACGCTGACATTGCCGGTCAGCACCGCTTTCCTTTGCCGGATGTTTCTGCCGCCGTCGAAAATTTTGAGCGGTTCTTCGACGAGGATACGCTCCAAGAACTACAAGGGCTGGCAGAGGGTGCCGGCGTGCCGCTTCGACCGCTGCTCCGGCATAATTTATTAGCCTACCAACAGACCGCTCCCGGTACGGATGGTTTATCCGCCGTCCGTACAGGTCAAGCCTGCGTTTATTTTGCCGGAACCCTCGATTCCGCCGGTTTCGTTTGCGGAGCAAACGTTGACGTGCCGCTTTATCGCATCCTGCCCGGTCCCCATTGTGATCTGTTCCAATTACGTCGTCCAGAAGGCAAAATACCGCATCTTCTGGCAACCGGAGTCGGCTTTTTGGGAGGGATTTTCGGAATCAATGCGTCAGGACTTTGCATCACCACGGCTTCGTTAAGCGAATTTCCCTGGGATTATTCAAAGTCGCCGGGGATATTGCCCTTGTTTCTCCTCGGACGAATGCTCGCCGAAGCCCGAACCGCCGAAGAAGCGGTGGAATTGCTCAAAAATGTGCCGAGGGCGGGCGCATGGTCATTCGGTATTTCGGAATTAAACACCGGAAAAATTGTTCACATCGAATACAACAACGACTCGATTTCCGTACAAGAGAATGTTCCGTACATTATTGCGGCGAACCATCAGTTGGGTGCCGGTTTTCAGTCTGACGGAGCACCGCCGCAGCACCCCGCCCATTCCGTTGCCCGATATGAGCGGTTGAAAACATTGCTGAACCCCCATAACCGCTCACTCGGTTGCACTGCCGAAGCCGCTTTCAACGCATTGCGGGATAAAACTGACCTGACGCTCGGTCGGATTCCACGCCATCGTACAATGAATACACTGTGGCGTATCGACAATATATTCAGCGTTCTCGTCGATAGAAACGAAGGCGTACTGCGTTTGGCGGCAACGGATATTACCAAAACGGACTCTGCGGACGATCCGAGACGGCATTTGACTCTTCCGCTCGCCGAACTATTGCCGGAGTTGGAACTCATCGTTACGGAGAGCAAAGCAACAATTCGCAAACATCAGAAAACGGTGTTGGTTCCCAACACGGTTTCCAGAGAGGAGTACATTCAGCGCAACACGTCCAAAGAGGGTAAGAATCCGAATCCTTCGCCGACATCGTTCGAGCGGCATGTTTTGCGGCTGCTTGAAACTCCGGTGCCGGACATTGCCTCCTCAATGCTTCACGGTGCGGCACTCATTGTCGCCGACGAAGAGAATCCGGTCGCAGTTGCTCTATCGGAGCGGCTTGCTCAATCAGGAATGCGCACCTTTACGGTTTCGCCGCAACAGGAACCGGACGAACTCAAAAACGCTCTCGAACGTGTCTGGCAGACGGCACCGGTTTCGCATATCGTTTTTCTTTCTCCGCACGATCCTTCGGCGGCGATGGAGATCGGCGGCGAGTATTTGACTAGCCGCTATGCCCTGTCGAGCGTTACGCCGCTTGTCCTGTTACGTGAATGGGTGCCGCTTGCCCTTCGCACTTCGGCAACCTCGAATTCATGTGCGGTACTGGGCGCAACGTCGTTGGGCGGCGACTTCGGGATTGCCCACGCACCGTTTGCCGTAGAGTCGGGCGCAGTATCCGGTCTGCTCAAAGGATTGCGGATGGAATTTTCATTGACCAAAAATCCCGTCCGCACCAAAGTGATCGACCACGACCAAAACGACGCACCGGAGCGCATTGCCGACGATTTGTATCGGGAAATACACCATTGGGACAACGATGGGGAAGTCGGCTACTTGAACGGACGGCGGTTTGTTCTGCGTTCGTTGCCGTCGCCGTTGGACAATACCCGTTCCGCAACGGCACCTGTCGGCACGAAGCCCGTCTGGCTCATTACCGGCGGTGCGAGAGGAATTACTGCCGCCGTCGCAACGGCACTCGGCAAACGCTTTCAAGCGAAACTCCATTTGGTCGGTTCGAGTCCGATACCGGTCATCGACAAAAATTGGGCGGCGTTCTCCCCGGAGGAATTGAAGGACTTGCGTAAACAGGTCTTCCAAGAAGCCGTTGCCCGAAAGGAAGTGCCGATCAAAGCATGGGAAAAAGTCGAAAAGGCAATCGAAATCGTGCGGAATCTTCAAGTGTTGCAAGACGAAAAAATTGATTTCACGTATCATTCGTGCGACATGACCGATTCGGATGCCGTCGGTCAACTTTTGCGAAAGATCGTCGATGAAGACCGGCTCATCACGGGAATCATTCACGGTGCCGGTTTCGAGGCGGCATGCCGATTGGAAAAGAAGAAGATCGAAAATGTCCGCCGGACAATGGATGTCAAAGTCAAAGGAGCGGTAACGCTCTTGGAAAAATTGGAAGCGATGAAAGCCGTTCCCGAACATTTCGTCGGATTCTCTTCGGTGAGCGGTCGCTTCGGCGGGGTCGGTCAAACCGACTACTGCATGGCAAACGATATGCTGGCAAAACTTCTCGATTGGTATGCCGTGCGGAATCCGCAGTGCCGATCCGTTTGTTTTCATTTACCCGCCTGGGGAGAAATCGGCATGGCAGTCCGACCGGAGTCGAAACTTGCTCTCGAAGCGGCTGGGCTGGCATTCATGCCGCCGAGCGAAGGAATACAGCATCTTCTCGACGAAATCGAACTCGGAGACGGTGAACGTGAAATACTGATTACCGATTGGAACTACTACAAACGTTTTTATCCCGACGGTCTTTCCGTGCCGCCGGTCGTCGAACAGAAAGCCGCCGTCAAGCAAGACCGAGTCTCGGATTCCCGCCGGTTTATCATTTACGGACAGAACGCCGACGGCGACGCATTGTTCAATGAACTGACGAAACAAGGAGCCGAAGTGGGCTTTTACACCGGCGGGGACAAGCACGAAACGCAAAAGAAGGGAACCCTTATCGTTGCTGCGCCCCGCGATCCGCTGGGATCATGTATTTTCGGAGTCAACCACTGGAAGGTGAGATCGGCTGCGCCGCTTCGGGAAACACTGGACATCTGCAAAAATTGGCTCTCCGTACCGGACGCTGATAATGAATTGATTTTGCTGACGGCAACCGACACGGCAGATTGCACATTTTTCCCGGAGGGAGTGATCGTTGCCGATGCGCTGCGTACTTGGTTTGAAAAAATGAACGGAGCAAGTCCCGAAGATGCTCTGCCGACGATTCGCCCAACGATTCGTATCTTGGATTTTGCCGCCGACGCTTCTCCGAAAACGGTCGCAACGGAAACATTGCGTCGATTAGACTCCGCCGATTCGCCGGGAACATTCACGGCAAATCGCTGGATGGATCAATGGAACAACATCGACCTTGACGAGTTAGTAAACGTAAACGCCTACGACGTAAAGGAAATCGAAAAGATTCATCATGCCGTTTGTTCCGAAAAGGTGCCGGGCAACTGGCTGGTCATCGTTCCTAGTTTGGAGTCCCATCGGGAAGTCGGAAACGTGGATGACTATCTCAAAACGTTACTCAATGAGACGGTTCGGCAAGGTATTAAGATACACATTTGTACCGATTCGACATTTGATCCTTCGGCATTGAAGGATGATGATTGTATGGTCTATCAGCGATCCGGCGACACCGAGGCAGACTGGGCGGATGTGTTGCAGCAAATCAGGCGGAATGCTCCAGCAATGACCGGAATGATCCTGATGGCGTGTGAACCGGAAGATCAATCGCTGAAAAACCACGAAAAACTTTTTGAAAGAATCGCAAAGATAACGGATACGGCTGTTACCGTCGCTTCTCTGACAAAGAGAGACGGTTTGCAATTCACTGCTGTATTACCTGTTTTTCCCAACGGCAAATCGCTGTACGATCCGGCAGCCCGATCTGCGGCGGCACTGTTAAAAACAATGGTGTGCCGGTCAGTACACACGAAGGTATTCTTTATTCGGGACAGTGAACGCAGTTCGCTGACTCCGCCGGAACAAACGGCTCGTGCCGCGACGTTGCCGCTTGTCGATTCGGTTGAAAAAACAGACGATCATACGTTTGTTGCCAGAGGACGTTTCAATCCTGTGTCCGATACATTTCTCCTCGATCATCAATTAAACGGCAGACCCATTTTGCCGGCGGTGGTAACATTAGAGTGCTTTCTTGAAACGGTAAAAATGGCAAAGGAAGCACTGATTTTGAAGGAGCGGTGTGAAAACATATCACTTGAAAACTTCACTATACATCAAGGTTTCACATTCAGGAGCAAAAAATCGTTTGATTACTATGTCGCAGGAAAAAGCGGCGTTTCCGACGAGGACACTGTTTTATTGGCGATGTACGGCGATTACTATAATGCTCAAGGAAACCACATTAGGGCAGATAAACATTATTCCTCTGCCATTATTCGGTTCGATAACATGGCAAAAGGTTCTGAATTGAACTTCACTCATGGTCCAGAGCATTGTTACGATACATGGTATCCTGAAAAGGGAATTCTTCCCGTTTACCACGGACCGACTTTCCGTTGTCTGGGACGAATGAACTATCTTTCTGAATACCAAGTGATTGCCGAAGTAAGTGTTCCAGATTCGATGGATTTGTATGCAGGCAGAAAAATATCAATTGAGCGGGATGCCGATCCCTGTATCAATGCTGCCGTCCTTGATGCTGCCTTGTATGCTTGCGGCATACTTCACTGGTCAATTTATCGAGGGGTGTGCATTCCTTCAAAAATGAAAAGACTCCTGTTCGGCCCCGGCAGGCTTCAGAAGGGGGAGACCGCACGAGCGCATATTGAGAAAATCGGCTTCGACCAAACGGGACAAAAATCCGGTGCTGAATCCAAACTCGCGGTATTTGATTTTACGATTCGCGATCCTAGAGGTGCGGTCGTTTATGATGTACAAGGATATTCCGCGACGGTACTGAAACTACCTCAGGGAGAGTCCGCAAAGGATGATGTAAGACACCCGTTTGCGGCAGTGCCGAAGTAATTACGGTCCTGGCGGATAAAAAGTTCACAGAGCCCAGAGCGGGAGATACGAAGCGAACAGAGCCCGTATCGGGAGATACGGACTGCCGCTGCTACCGCACCGGGCTCTGTGAACGTTTTTGACAAACTGCCTATCTTGCCCCCCAAGTTAACATTTTGTTCATGACTTTGACTCCTTAAATAGATAGATTTGTAACGCTACGGTCCTATCATAACACACAAGCGGACGTTTGTCAAACGGAAAATGGGAAAATTTGGGAAAAATCGAGTTAGCGTCGTCGCTTGCGGCGGGCTGAAGGTGAACGTTAATCCAACCCGCCGCAAGCGGCGACGCAAACGCCGCAAAAATCGGGTACAATAACGTCATGGCATCCACACCGCTCCAAATACAACTGCACGCCATCAAACGCCGATGGTGCATAATAGGAACCGCCGCCGGACTCATCGGAGCAACCGTCGCCGCACTGCTCCTCATACTACTCGGAGGTTGGCTCGACCTACTCTGGGAACTCTCACCCGAAGGACGAATCAGCGTACTCATCGCCTCCGCCATACTCGCAACAGCATTCTTCGTCATCGCACTCATCCAACTCGCACAAAATACCCGACTCCCCGCTCTCGTACGACGAGTCGACCAAACCATGGGATTCGGCGGCGCAGTACTCACCGGTTGCGAACTAGAACAATCCTTTCACTCACAAACAGGAAGAACCGCGACACTCGCACACATCGCCGTCGAACACGCAACAAGACTCGCCGCCGCCGTCATACCCGCAAAAGCAGTACCCGCCAAACAAGTCAAACAATCCTCCATCGTACTAATGTCCCTCGCCGGTTTCACCGGACTCCTCACACTACTCCTGCCGGAAATGATGCAGACACAATGGAACCGATTCCTGCATCCCTACGGCGATATTCCCCGATTCTCCAACACCACCATCGAAATCGAAGAACCCCATAAACGAGTCATGTACGGCGAACCCCTCGACATCCGCGCCGCCGTGCGCGGCGAACCCGTCGACTCGGCAACGCTCGTCCTGGAATACGACTCCGGCAACATCGAAACGCTCCCGATGTTTCCCGAAGCAGACTCGCACTGGCGGGCAAGTCTGGCAAAAATGACCGAAGACGCAATCTATTACGTGCGGACCGACCACGCCCGAAGCACCCGACACTCGATTGAAGTCATTATGGTTCCCCGCATCGAAAATGTTCGCTTCCGCATCACGCCGCCGGCATACACGCACCGCACCGCCTACGAAGGTCCCCTTTCGCAAGAAGGAATCTCCGGTCTGCCCGGCACGACCGTCGAAGTTAGAGCGACAAGCAATCGCCCTCTTTCACGCGGAGAAATTGCCGTTACCACAAGTCATGATAACGTTGTTACAACGGTGCCGATGTTGCCGACGGCTTCCGGCAGTACCGAAGTGGTCGGCGAATTCACCATTACCGGCAACGGTAAATTCGAATTGCAACTCTTCGACATTGACGAGAATGGTTCCCGCGACCGATTCACCGGCGGTATCACTTTGCTTCGAGATGAGCGACCGATAATTCGCATTTCCCGACCGCCCGTAAGGTCTTTGGCAACGCCGTCGGTTACGCTGCCGATCACGATTGATGCGGAAGACGACTACGGCATTGCGGAGATTCGTATCTTTCGCAGTTTGAATGATTCCCGATTCTTGGCAACGAGTCATCCGCTCCCGGACACGCCGCTCCGCCGCTTTCACGGACAGGTTGACCTGCCGCTCGCCGCTTACAATTTGCAGCCGGGAGACAGTATCAAGGTGTTCGCCCGCGTTGAAGACAATGATCCCGACGGTGCGAAAGGAGCGGAGAGTTCCGTGATTCTCATCGACATCATTTCGCAGGAGCAGTTCGAGCAGATGGTTCGGGCGCGGAACGGAATGGAAATGATGCTCTCCCGCTATCGGGAGGCGTTGCGGCGTTTGGAAGCCGCCAAGGAAGAGTTGGAACGTTTGCAGGAAAAATTGGAAACGCTTGATCCGAATGATCCTGCTTCGGACGAGACGAGACGGGAATTGCAAAAACTTGCTGACCGCTTGAACAAGGAAGCCGAGGCGATTCGCAAATTGGCGCAGAATCCTTTGCCGTATGATTTGGATCGTCAACTTTCCGAGGAGTTGAACAAGGCGGCAAAATTGGCGGAGGATACTGCGGATGCTTTGGAAAAGATGCTTGAATCCGATCCGTTGAACAATGAGTCGGTTAAGGAGCAGTTAAGTGAACTCGGCGAAAAGTTAGCGTCGGGCAAGCAGTCGTTTGATCAGGCGGCGATGCCTTCGTTGGAACTGTTGGCGGCGGTGATGCCGTTGAAGCGTGCCGAAAACCGGTTCGTGCAACAGGTGATGCAGCAGAAGGATTTAGCGGAGCGTCTCTCGTCGCTCAAGGATAGAGAAGAGGAGACTGATCCTGTTGTGCGTGCGAGGATGCGTGAGTTGGAGGCGGAGCAGCGGGAGATTCGGGAATCGTTGTACACTCTTCTTCGGGAGATTAAGGAGCAGGCGGATATGTTGCCGGAGCAGGCGGAGTTTGAGGAGTTGCGAAAGAGTGCGATGGAGTTTGCCGATGCGGTCAACACTAGCGGTGCTTCGACGGCGATGACGATGGCGCAGTCGTGGCTTGCCGAGTATTCGGGAGCGAAGGGATATGCGAATGCGTTGGAGGCGGCGGAGATTCTCGAACAATTTCTTTCGCAGTGTGAGGGGATGGGGGAATGTGTGTCGCAGTGTCTTTTTGGTTTTAGTCCTAGTTTGAATTTGAATCAGACTCTTGACCAGTTATTACGGGACATGGGTTTTGGCGGTGCTGGCGGCAGTGGGATGATGGGGGCGGGTCAGGGTATTGGTGCGCAGCGTGGGGGTCCGAATGTAGGCTTGTATGGTATGTTGCCGGGCATGTCGGCGTTTTCGGATTCGCAGAGTGAGGGTCGCGGCGGTGCGGCGATGTTTGGCGGCGGCGGTGCTGATGGCGGCATCAATCCTGACATGGGCAGTGATTATGATCTTTCTGTTGAGGGTGCTGTCGGCGGCAGCAGCGGCGGAGCGGTGCCGTTGCGTTACCGTCAGGCGGTCGGACGGTACTTTCAGCGGATCGTTGAGGAGGGAGAGCGTTAGCGGTAATCTATGGATTGCGGAACAATGGGGAGTTAGTGTGATGTCATCATTAAACTTTCCGCCGATCCAGAAAAAACAAAGCCGCCTTCGCCGGGTTAAAGATTAGAGACGTTTTGTTACTCTTCCCACAGCATCTCAATGTCCACGATTTTCACGTTCCGCTCGACGAGAATCGTCCGCAATTCCTCCAAATTGTTACGGATAAAAAGTGCCGACTCCCGCGACGGCGTTTCAAATCGCAACGCCAGTTTGTCCGACTTGTAATAAAAACGCAACGTCAACGTCCCTAAATGATCCAAATTGATCTTCATCCGAATCGGCGCATGCTGCGCCGCCGCCTCACACGCCGCTGCTACGCGATTCAAATAACGCATATGCTCCGACCGACTCGACTCCTCCCCCTTCTGAACAGCAACATGATGCGGAGACATGTTCAAAAACTCATTCAACGTCAGAACACTCCGTGCCTGAGCCGGCTCGACCTCCTTCGGTCGTTCCCGCGGCTTTTCAGCAACCCGATGAACCTCCGATTGATTCGACGACTCCTTCGATTGCCGAAGAACATTCCGCTGAATAGGACGAGTCGTCTCCGCACGAATCGCCTCAAGCACCGCAAAAGGCTGTTTCTTCTTCGCCGGTTTGTCTTCGGCGGACTCCTCCTCCTTTTCCTCCTCCTCATCCTCCGGTTTCTCTTGCTGCTGTCCAAGTCGTCCCGATGGACTAAACACCGTAAAAGTTTGCGGTAGAGACGTTTGCGGCGCAACCGGTATCGGCATCGAAGCAGGAGTATTCGTTCCCGGCGACATTAATATCTGCACCTGCCCGACATTCGGCGCACCGCTATTCGGGGCAGCCGCGCTCACCGGCGCAGCCTGATTGTTCGCACCAGCAACCTCGACAACATGCTGCGGTTGCGATAAAGGTTGACTCCCATTCGACGGCACCGTTTCATTCGGACTAGCAGCGTCCGGCGACGGAACATTAGACGTTGTTTGCGGGGGAACAGACTGTTGAGGTTCACGGCGCACGACTCTTTCACGATAATCATTTTGCAGAGCCTCGCTGCGATCACGCCGGTGCTGATAGTCGGCATTCATCTCGCTATTTCGGAGTTCCAACTTGTTGAGCGATTTTTGGTCGAGTTGAGCGAAGTCCGTTTTGTTAGCGTTTTGTTGCGTCTCCCGCCGCTGTTGATTGCGATCTTCGTTATTGTCCGACGGAGCAGGTCGGAGAACTTCCAAGAGCGTGTTCGTTGGCGATGTTCCTTTTTCAGTACCGAAACTGCGCAACACCGCCGCAAACGTTTCTTGCAACGTTTGGACATCCGCCGGCTTGCCCGCCGAAGCGGTATGCGCCGGATATGAGGCGGGAAAATCAACGCTCATAAAGTTATACTATGGCACGCCAATCATTGTAGTTTATACCGTACCACGCCATAAATTGCCGCTTTTCTCTCCGTGTTCTCCGTGTAACCTCCGTGTCCTCCGTGGTAAAAGTTAACCACGGAGGACACAGAGAATGCACGGAGGGCACGGAGAAAAATGTCCATTTATTGGCGTGCCGCAGTATATTTTCCTTGCGACTCTTTGCGTCTCTTGCGTACTTTGCGGTTAAAAGAAAGAATTTAACCGCAAAGCACGCAAAGGGCACAAAGTCCAATTTATACCGTGTGGCAGTATAGCCCTCTCGCAAGCGAGGGTGCTAACTGTTAATCCAAAACACTTTCTTCCTTATGTTCGATTTTTTTCCAATAGGTATCGAAATCGAAGCCGGGCGAATTATCGCCGTCGTGACAAGTGATGCAGTGCCGCCTTGCCAATCCCCCTTCCACCGGCAAGCGAATCGCCAAGCGGAGTTGCTCCTGCAACGCCCTGTTCGAACCCGACTCCGCACGAACATGATTCTCCCCCGGTCCATGACACGCCTCACAACCGACCGAAACCAAACGCGGGGTCTCCTTCTCACTCAAAAATCCCCCTTGATACGGCAGTAATTCCCTCGCATTCCAACCGACAACATGACACGCAATACATTCAGGATCGAAGTCCCGAGGCGGGATCGCCGTCTCCTTCAACGAATCCCAAGCACGAGCATGTCCTGAACGCCGCCAAACACGATTCGACGTTTCATGACAATCCGCACAAGATTGCGAACCGACATAGTTGCCCAACGTCGCCGCACGAGTATTCGGAATCGGCTTGATTCCCAAACCTTCCAGTCCCGACTCCCGTAATTGGTCTTGATACATTTCCATGAGTTCCAAGATGAGCGGCGAATTATCGAATCGGGCATCCAGCGGAATACGTTCATACCGTATCGGCATCGCCGGATTGTCGAAGAGTCCTATCGCAATGGCGTAGCGTCCTTTTTCGCCGACTTCGAGAATCATGGTATTCCCTATCTTTTTCGGTTGGAGCGGCGGCTCCGCAACGGTATTACTCGGCAGAATGAAATCGAATCTATCGGCAAACTGATTGAGCAACTGAGTGATTTCGTTCTCTGAACCATGAATGATCAAGACTGTTCGGTCGCATTTTTCGGCTTCGAGTTTCGGCAGCACTTCTCGCAATTTTGCTGTTGTATTGGCAGTAACGATGTCTTCGTTGGTAATGTTTCGGAGCAGCGAATCTCCCATGACGGAAACGACTCCGATTTTCATTCCTGCTTTTTCGAGTACTCGGTAGGGCATCATTAGTTCCGGCGTGAATTCTAATAGGGAAACGTTTGCCGAAGTATATCGTTTGGGTGCGCCGGGCACATCGACGGTGTAGAGGAAGAGCGTTTCGGTTGGAAAGAGCAGTTCTCGGCTTCCGAGTCCGGTCACTTGATATTTCATCAATCGGTATGCTTCGTCGATGACGAAGTTGAATTTGAGTTCTTCTTGCAGTCCGAATCCTTTGTTGAGGTTTCCGGCATCGATGGGCAGTATGTTCCAGTCTTTTCTTTCGAGTTGTTGGAGGCATGTGTGTCGTCGGCTCAATCCTCCTTTCATTTGGTCGAGTCCGGCGCAGCCGCAGGGTTCGATGTATCCGTCGAGAAAGCCGGTGAAGAAGAGGAGCAGTTTAGGTTTTTCCCAATCTTCGAAGAGCGGCGGATGTTCCTCCTTTTGTTCGACCTGTACGAAGGTTTGTGCCGTTCCGATGGTCAGCGAAGCGGAGAGGAAAAATGTCATTAGTAATAACCGGGAAGTCATGACGTTAATCGTAAAGGAAAGCGGGGAAAAAATCAAGAGCGTTGCGCTGTGTCTTATTCCGTTTTTATGCTATAATCAACCCCCATGAAACTCTACGCCTATCGCACGCCCGAAATCGCCAAACACGCCGGCTACCTCAAAATCGGTGAAACACACGGAAAAGTCGAAAACCGAGTCAAACAACAAGGACACGAACACAACCTCACAAACGAAATCGTCTGGACCGACGCAGTCATCACAGACCGAACCAACATCGACAAACTACTCCACCGATTTCTAAAAGAACAAGGATTCCACGTCCAACAATTCGACGACACCGGAAAAGATAC
>Ga0099364_10007101_pt1 | contig 16101 bp, 10 predicted proteins | sample TergutTh196P3_FD_73070 | JGI IMG/M metagenome (GOLD analysis project Ga0099364, IMG submission 73070) | Microcerotermes parvus P3 segment gut microbial communities from Pointe-Noire, Republic of the Congo - Th196 P3 | ecosystem: Host-associated > Arthropoda: Insects > Digestive system > Gut ...
CCGCCGCTGGGTCGCATAGAAGCAAGCTCCTTCGCTCCCCCGCTCGACTTGCATGTGTTAGGCACGCCGCCAGCGTTCATCCTGAGCCAGGATCAAACTCTCTATAAATTTTATAGAGAGCCTTTTTCGGCTCTTAATCCGCCACCCTTTTGGGCGCCGGGCTCATTACTTGTTACTGGCCTTATTTTTTGTGAATTAACGAGTTTGTTTGTTCTGCACTGTTTAATTTTCAATGTCCAATTGTCCAATTGCGCCTGCCTGTCAAAAACAGACAGCCTATATATAATACAACGGTCAAATATGACAGTCAATCGGCATTTTCAACCGCCACGCCCCGATAGTATTAAATGCCACGCCTATACCGCTCGATCCTAGCAATTCCTCGCTCAAACTGCTTATTTCGCGCTTTTTATGATGAATAATGGATGCGGATACTGCGGTAATTGCGGCAACCGTGGCAATCGCATCAATCATTGATACCCATTATAAATAGCATTTTTCCAGTATAACCCAATAACTTCCCCGAATCCGACATAGCACTTTTACCTGATAATTGTAATTATGTATATATCTTTTCTAATTCACAGGCCAATTTTTCGTAGTTTTCCATCCACAAAATCGTCGCGCTAAAATGCTTTATGAAATAACGAGATGTGCTTTTCGTCAGCATGTCCAAGCATGCAAAAGCATATGGATCGCCATTTTCGATGTCACACATGAACGTATCGGGCAATTTTTGTGTGAGCCAAATTTTTTTATCGGGTCTTTTTTCTTTGTTGTCAAAATTATATTCATTTTTATGCTGGCTATTCAATAACCGGGCTAAATAGCGAAAATTGGGATCGGTGCCGGAAAAGCCTATACAAAGCAAATTGCTGCTATGCATTACATCCAAAATGCGCCTTTGGCTCCAGCTTAATAAATTTCGCTGGTATTCCAAATAACTATTTTCACTGAAAATAAGCGGCTGAAACGCATCCATGCTATCACTAGTAACATCGCGCGCTATACCGTGTACATGATATATGCGCAGCGTCCTTCGATTGGGCGTATTTTCTAATTCAATTGGTTTACGCTTTATCAAATTTTCAATATCAATTTTATCGTCGCTATACGCAAACACTTCGATATTGGGCCATTTATCCTTGCATGGCTCAATTTTCTTGCATACGTTTTCATCGTTTAATAAATTTTCGAGAATGGTATCAAAATTATAATTAATCACATACTCTACTTGGCTACTCAAACATATACCGAGTACATGTCGCAATGTGCTAAGCTTTCCATCCTCATATCTTGCAATAAAATCTTTTGATAAATTGTTATTTGCACGTTGATTAATATTATGATCTATAACATGATGTACTTGTTGCGCAAAAAATTTTTCCATCCAGTTTTGGTTTGTGTTTACAGTTGAAATATCAGACTCTTCGAAATCATAGTCGTCTTCCATTAGATATTCACCCTGTTCCAAAACATTAATATTGTTTGAGAACGATTCATATTTATTATTCAAATAATTCTCTAACCTTTGAATGTCCCCTTCATGATCGATACTGTCCTTCTCCCACTGATGTGATAATGTGTCGCCTACGCGTAAAATCATTAATTTTTTTAATAGCTCGTTCCAATTACCTACATAATTTTGCGTCACACCCGCGCCGATGCATAATGCAAGATTGCTTTCGCAAACCTCGTTCCAATTCGAATCTAGTTTAGCGATAAAATCATTATATTTATTTTTAACCAATTCGACTCTGTCGTCAGGCGCCATCATGCTCTATCCTTGGTAATCTACATATTATGATTAATATCCATTAAATACCGCCATAACGCATATATGCTCTGTGCCACATTATCAATTGATCTATCGTTTGTGCTATCCAGATTTTGCCATAAAAGACGAATGTTTATGAAAACTGGTTCGTCTTGCAATTCTGAAATTCTATTTTCTAAATGAATTTTGCATTCATTTGAATAATCAAGTATAGGGTCTATATATTTTAGCCTCTTTAGCCTGTACCAATCGCCTCTCAAACGATCTGCTACATTAGCCGGGATATGCCTTATATTTATAAATTTCTCAATAAATTCATCTATTTTTTTATTGCCAGACCAACCCATTGTTTCAGCAATTATTATTAATCGAAGCAAAAAATATTCGTTTTGTTCAAAAAAATCGTTATCGTATGTATCAAAAAACTCTATCAGCGCTCCTATATAAGTGTCAGCGCCCATATTGTCATCCAGTACCAATATTGCAAATAAATCGGAGTACACATCGTTAACTGTCTCACGTATCAGTTCATAATGCTTTGAACCATCTATGATTTCATCTTTTACTCCAGAATACCTATCTATCAGTTTTTTATTTGTATCGCTATCCTTGTACACTAACTCAAGACGAATTGCCTCTCGTACATTGCCGTTATTTTCAGATATACATCTTTGCAATTCGGATACTTTATCAACTAATTTATTTCTTATATCATTACTGTAATCATTAATTTTATTTTCAGTAAAAAATATTGTTTTTAAAGCATCTGGCACAAATTCATTAATATGCCTTAAATAAAACAACTGTATATTATCTCTGTGAATAATTTTATATTTATCATGCATATCTGCAGCATTTTTTTCGCTGGCTTTTACAATAAATTCATAAATAACTTTAAATAATTCATTTTTGTAATAATCCATCATATTATTTTCTAAACCGTAAAATAACATTTTTGGCGTAGGCACATATCTATTATGATTTTCATTTTCTTTATCATTGTCTTCATTTTCTGTCGCCATACGGATTAATGATTCGATGGGCTCATCAAGCCAATAACCGAATATTTCGGTAAAAATCAACATGCTCCACGCTTTAGCAAAATATAAAAATCTCTTTTCCATCAGCCTGTCCGTGGCATGGTGGGCGCATTCATGCAGTAGCATGAAAACTGCGTTTTTCTTAAAAAGCCTTGTATAGTCCACCTGTATGTTGCATATACGATTTTCAGGAGAAGATAGGGCATACAATATTTGGTTTGTCGGTTGCTCCATGCGAAATGGGGTTATAAGAACGACATGGGAGTTGATATTATGAGTTTTGAATTTTTTAATAATATAATGGAGCATCCCTTGATAAGCACACATCAGCTTTGATGATGCAGCCAATGAACGCATGCTGCTGCCGTAAGTTTCCATAAAAGTATGAGGCGATACGCCCAATACTGTGTAAACCTGTTGCAATCTGGTAATTAACACCCCCGTATCACGGACGCACTCATCTATCAATTTTGTCGTATCTTTACCATTATCTTTTGATTCGCTTTTATTAATTAAAGTAAAATAGGACTCGATAACTTTAACTAAACATATAAAGATCGGCGATATATATTGGTACAAATCCTGCTCATAACGACCTATATACAAACGGGCAAGGAAACCAAGCAAGCCATATATAGTACGTCCCAATGATTCAAGCGTACCCGTGCTGCTAGCAATATAACCAGAGCCGTATTTATCTTTATATTTTTTAATATTATGTATCAATGTATTAAAATTATCACGTAGGTTTTTATGAATTTGCATTATCTCATTTTGTATTTCTAGTATATAATTATTGTTTGATGAATAATTATTTTGTGTCCCTAGGTCATCTTGCAACCCGGGCCATTGAAACGTCGCCATAGTAAACGATGAACGCAGTTTTTTATTTATAATCTTCCCCCAATGCAAATTAATGTTATTAATGATCATATCAGCAGCATAAGAAGCTACACTGGGGTCATTCCATAATTCAAAATAATCCCATTCTCCAAATACGAATGAAATTTCTGGTTTGATTTTTTTGGGATCAAAGTATAAAGTATCTTTAGCCGGCACATCATATAGCATGTTTAATTGGAAACTTGCATTCTCTGTATTCGTGATTTTGCTTTCATCTTCTATCCATGTTTTGATATTATTTTGCCAGGATGAAGATTTCGGAAACCCATAATATGATGATATGGAAAGGACAGGGATACCAACTAAAGAAGCGATGCTACGGATGTTTTCCAATAAACGCGCGATGCACTGTAGATATTTAGCGCGGAAAACAACTGCGAGATCGGCCTCCCCAAGATTATAAAATACTTGAAATGAAAGATTGCTACAATCGAGATGATTATTACAACAGGATGCATTAGCGCACCCTTCGCAAGTTGGCAAGCTTTTTATGTAAGTTTGTATTGAATCACAGCAACATGATATGAACTCATCCAGTTCCTGCTTGGTATATTTCTTTTTATCGAGTTGAAACAATGTGATAACGATAGGAAAGGCTTTAACTTTACTAAAAATGCTATTTGAGTCATTTGGTATTTTATCAGAACTATACAAGAATAAAGGTTGGCGATCAATAGTCAAAAAACATGAGGTATCGTCATATAACCCTTCGTGCCTTTTTTCGTAAAAGAGCTTAAGTGAAGCAATGCTCTCCAGTTCTTCTGAGTGAACGAACATTCCGTCAAACTCGCCAAAAACAAAGAAGTCCATCTTGTCAAAAACTAGTTGACGTGCAGGCGGAGAAATCTGCCGGAATATTTCTACATAGGTGAAATATCCCAAATGACCCCCATAAACATAATCTATAAACTAATTGTCAATTTATAGAAATAATAAAAAAATGACTTAGTATTTATAAAATGAGGAAAACATTATTAAGAACCGCCCCCGCGCCGAATATTATGCGCTCGAACCATTTCAGGGTGTGGCCCGGGCGCTATGGAAGCTGACTCTTTTCGCATGACAAAAGAATCCCATTGAGGCTTATTATCCTGTATTAATGTCTTACCCACATCTTTGGCATATTTGTCCCAACTATCTTGAAAACCTGTCAGAGATTTATATTCTGTATTATTCTCATCAACTTTCCATTCACTCAAAATCTCATCTAAGGATTTTAACTGCCGCATTGCTTTTGCCATTTTTTGACCCTTCTTTATCCTGAATTAGTATGTTTAGCGATAAATATGAGTTACCCGTAAATTTCACAAGGAAACAAAAAACGGTGTTCACAATACCACTATCAAATTTATTAGAATGGATATATTATATATAAACATATAAATTTGTCAATTAACTATCAGGAAAAATAATATATTATATAAAAACATGTAAATATATTAAAATGTCAGTGAAATATCAAAAAACATTTCCAGAATATCCATTAATATGCATAATATTATATTTCATGACAACTATTCTTAAAAATATCTCTGAGAAAAAGTAAAGCTCCATGTGCAATATATGCGTTTTATTATAACATACATCCGACAACTATGCAATTACATAATATTTTACAGCATTATAAACAGATATGTATAATAAATGAATATTCAAGCGTTTATTATATCAGCATGCCCATTATTATATCAACGCTTCCAGGTAGGCTTTGGCTGCGGCTATGTCCTTTTCCCATACGTCGTCGCCTACGCCTTCGCGCTCTATTGTTATTTCGCCGTCGTAGCCGATGGTTTTGAGGATGTCGAAAAGCGCGGGGAAGTTGGCGTGGCCCTGGCCGATGGGGACTTCTTCACCGTGCAGCTTCCCCGGTTCGGGGCGGAGCGCGTCTTTGGCGTGCATGCTCATGAAGTACGGCGCGAAATAAGTAAGCGCTTCGACGGCGTTGGCCCGCCCGCTCAAGATGAGGTTGGCGGGGTCCAGGTTGACGCCCAGGTTGTCGAGGCCGGTCGACTTCATCATCTGTACCAGCGTGACCGGCAATTCCTCCCCGGTTTCGAACAGCAGGCGCTGCCCGTGCTTTTTCAGCTCGGTACCGATAGTCTTGAGCGCGTTAGCGATGCCCTGGTAGTCTTCCGTAAAGGGGTTGTCGGGGATATACCCGATGTGCGTGACGATGTCCTTTACGCCGAGCAGACGCCCGAAGGCCGCGCCGTCCATGAGTTCGCGCATGCGCTGGTTCCGGAGCCAGGCGGGGACGAGGCCGAGCGTCGTGTACATGTTGGGATAGTACCAGTCGACAGGGCCGGACCAGCCGCACCAGAGCGAGGTTATCTCAAAGTTGTTCGCCTCGCAAACGGCTTTCATTTTTGCGGCGTTGGCTTCGTTGTACGCCGCCATGTCCCACATGGACACCTGCCCGCTGACAAAACCCAGCGAGCGCACTTTTTTTACTTTTTCTTCGAAATCGGCGCCCCATGGAACCAATATGCCTATCCGCATTTATTTGCCTCCTGTTAATTTATAAAACGGGCCGCCGAGGGCGCGACCCCTACAATGATCGATAATAATTTTGGGCGGCCGCGCGAACACGGCCGCCCGTTATAACACAATGATATATTTAGTTTGCGTTCAGTTCGTCCAGTACGGACTGCACGCGCGGCATCATGGATTCAATAAACCTGTCCCATTCCGCCTCTACGTCGATGTTCGGCTGGGCTATCAGCGCTATCATTTCTTCTTTGACTTCCGAGCCGAACGAACCGTACCTGCCCTTGTTCGGGTAGACGGAGAACGACACCTCATAGTCAAACGGTTTTATTATCACAGGGATCCTGCCGGACGCCATCGTGTTGAACAGGCGCAGCGTCTCGTCCTTTGTGTATGTCGGGTTGCCGGGCGTCAGGTACGTCAGGCCGGCGCCGTTGACCGCCCCGTTTGCTTCGTTGAACTCGAACCTGTTTTGGAACGGGCTGATGAAATATTTACCTTCTTCACTGTACTCCCAAAGCATGTTGACGTCCGTGACTGCAGGCCCGGTCACCTCGAAGTGCTCGCCCTCGCCGCCCCACAGGCGCAGGCGGATGCCCTCGACCGTGAACAGGAATTCCCAGAAGTCCAGTATGCGGTCGATCTTTGCATCCGTGAGTTTGCCGTTCATGCAGGTGACCGTCCAGTAGTCCTCCGTCTGGGACATGTACCAGTTCCCGTCATGGCTCACTACTATGGCGATTCCGAAGTCCTCGCGGTTTTCCAGCACGCCGTCCTGCAGCATAATGTCTGTGTGGCCGTTCAGGCCGCCGGTCACGTTGTAGTTTGCAAATGCGAGGCCGGCCCTAATCATGTCGTCCTGCTCATTGCCGGTAAATACGATGTTGTCCTTGTAGATCAGGCCTTCCTGATACATGTCGTACGTCATCTTCACGCCCATCCTGTACTCGGGGAGGGACGGCGGCCAGACATACTGCCCGTCGGCGCCCCTGATGTACGAGCATGTCTCGTTGCCCTCGGCGGCGGGCGCGCTGATGAAGAGCACCGGCGCGTGCGGGAAGGCCCACGTGGGCATGACCAGCACGGCGTTGGCCGGCCCGTTCTGGCCCGGATCCTCGGTGTACACTGCGCGCAGCAGGTCAATCCACTCGTCCCATGTATAAATGTCGTCCTCGTTATATTTCCCGACGGCCCTCGCCCAGTCGCGGCGGTAGTCCCACACGGAGGTATAGCAATTCTGGGCCTCGGGCGGGTTGTCACGCAGCGACGGCCACGCGTACAGGTCGCCGTCGACGGACAGCGCTTCCACGGACGGGCTGTTCTGGTACACATGGCTGAGGTTCGGCCTGTCGGCGGTGAAGTACTCGGCCTTGAACGGCGAGAACGCGCCCTGCGACGCCCACGACTTAAACTCCTGCGCCTGCGCGCCCTTCAGATCCCACCAGATGAGGTCCGGCGCGTCGTCCGTGGCAATCCATGTGCGGATCTTCTCGTTCCAGTCGCTCCAGTTCACCGGGATGTAGTCGAACGTGAGGTTGAACTTTTCCTGGATAGTCTGGCTGCGGATGTCTTGGCCGTTGCGCTCCGCGTTCATAACGTTCATGGACACGACAATCGGCTCGGCGTATTTCGGGTCGAGGCCCGTCTCGGCCTCGGTCGGCGCCGCCGTCGTGGCGGCCGCCGTGGTAGTCGCAGCCGTTACGGTCGTCACAGCCGCTGTCGTCGTGGCGGCAGCGGTGGTCGTTTCTGCAGCCGCCGCCGCTGTTGTCGTCTCCGCTGCCGCCGCTGTCGTGGCGGCTGCTGTCGTCTCCGCCGCTGCAGCAGTCGTCACAGCAGGCTGCTGCGTCCCGCACGCGGCGAGCGCCCCCAGCAGCATCACTGCGGCAATGATCAAAGATAGTCTCTTCAATTTCTTCATGCGTTGTTGTCGTCGGGAAGTCCCCGACTCCTCCTTATATTTTTTATATAATCGCGCTTTAGACGCGCTGCGTTCACGCGACGCGTCCACACGTTTATATCAATATGATATGCGGCCTAATGAAATGCAGCCATGCGTTCATATTTTTATTAATCATATACTGCTATTGCGCCCAATGCTAAGCCGCAATAGCGGCCTGTCTTTCAAACGTCGTATTATTCAGTATTATTACTCTTTTACCGCGCCCAGCGTCAATCCACTAAGAAAATAGCGCTGTAAAAACGGGTACAGGCACATCATTGGAACCATCGACACGATGATCGAACTCATTTTTATCGCGTCGCCCTGTATGTCGGGGCGCTGCATGCCCGGTATGTTCTGCGTCGCCATGAAGTTGACGTCGTTGATTATCGTGCGCAGCACGTTTTGCAACGGCCAGTTGCTGACCGACTTGACGAACAGCATGGCGTGGTACCACTCGTTCCAGCGATCCACCGCGTAGTAAAGCGTGAATGTCGCGAGCAGCGGCAGCGACAGCGGCAGTATGATGCGCAACAGTACGGTAAAGTCCCCCGCGCCGTCAATTTTCGCCGACTCCTCGAGCGACGGCGGGAGCGAGTAGAAATAGTCCGATATGATCAACATGAACATGATATTGAGCCCGGTCGGCAAAATCATCACCGCGAGTGTGTCCATGATGTGCAAATCTTTAATCAACAGGTAGTACGGTATCAGGCCGCCCGTGAAGTAGATGGTGAATACGATAAAAAACTTGATGTACTTGCGCCCCGGGAAAGGCTTTGCCATCGCATACGCGCACAACACGGTCAGTATCATGTTGTACGATGTGCCGAACAACGTAACGAGTATGGAGTTTTTGTACCCGGTCCAGATCAGCGACGATTTAAACGTGAAATCGTACGCGTCCAGCGTGATGCGCGGCGGTAACAGCATAACGCCCTGGTGGCGCAGGTAGACCGTGTTCGGCACGAAGGACACCAATACCGCGTTATAGAAGGGGTAGAATATAGAGATGGCAAACACGGACAGCACCACCAGGATAGCCGCGTCGACGCCGTTAAACCTTTTTAGGCTGTTTTTCTTTGACTGCCCGGCGCGTTGCTCGCGCTTTCCGCGTTGGCTGCTTTGGCTGCGTTGGCTGCGTTGGCTGCCTTGGCCGCTATTGCCGCCTTGGCCGCCATTGCCGCCTTGCCCGCTATTGCCGCCTTGGCTGCCATTACTGCCTTGGCCGCGTTTTTCATTTATAGCTACATCTGACATCGTTTGGGCCCCCTGTCCGCAATTTGTTATCGTCTGACACGTGCGACTGCGACATGAACGTGGCGCATTGCATTACATTACAAAACGGACCTTTGCCCGAGCGCGCGCGTCATCGCGTTTGCGGAAAGCAGTAGAATGAAGTTTATGATGTTTTTAAATAGCCCGACTGCGGTGGGGAAGCCGAAGTTTATCCCGGATGCCCGCACAAACGAAATCCTGTATATATATGTATCGATGATGTCGCCCTTTGAGAAGACCGGCGGGCTGTAAAGGTTGAACACCTGGTCAAAGCCGCCCTCCATCACCGCGCCCACGCGGAGGATGAACTGGATGGCGATCATCCCGGCGATGCCTGGCAGCGTCAGATAGAATATTTTATGGAAGCGGTTGGCGCCGTCGATGTCTGCGGACTCGTAGAGCGCCTGGTCGATGCCGGCAATGGCGGCGAGATAGATAATTGTCCCCCAGCCGGCCTCCTTCCACATGCCCGAGAGCACCAGCAGCCAGCGGAACGCCCCACCGTCGTACAACAGGTTCCAGTTTTCGAACATCGGCTGGCTGAACGTGCCGACTATGCGGCGCACCATGCCGTTCGTGCCCAGCAGGTTGAGCATGATGCCCGAGAGCAGCACCCACGAGAGGAAGTGCGGGAAGGTGTAGACTGTCTGCAGCACGCGCTTGAAGCGCATCATGCGCACCTCGTTGATGAGCAGCGCGAGTATGATGGGAAAGGGGAAGCCGACGACTATGCGCATGAACGAGATGATGACCGTGTTGCGGAAGGCGGGTATGAACCCGGGCTCGGAAAACATGAATTTGAAATGCTCGAAGTCGTTCCAAGGGCTGGCGGAGACGCCGGCCAGCACATAGTCCTTAAACGCGAGCTGTATGCCGTACAGCGGCATGTACCTGAATATAAAGAAGTACGCGACCGGCGGGATGAGCATGACATATATCCATTTGTATTTTAGGAGCTCCCGTTTGAGGTTGCCTTTTTTCCGAACACGCGCCGCAGACGTGTTCACTGCGCTTGTTGACATAGGTCTCTCCAATCCGAACAGAACTGCCGCTTGTTTTCCCGTGTGTGCAAATCCTTAGAGTATTTAAACAACAAACGAGCATGATTACTACCCAATTAGTATAGTTCGTACAATTCGGTTTTGTCAATAATTTTTGTGGGCATTTCATATGTGAAATTTATGCATGTTTACCCAAAAATCATCTATGCTATTTGGTTTAGCCAATTCCATAATATTCCATGCCATTCTCAAAGTTTTTTAATAAATATAATTATATTATAATATGTGATGTGTCATTTGTTGGGATGGGGACGGAGACGGGAGTGGGGACGAGTGCGGGGGCGGAGACGAGTGCGGGCGGGACGCCGGGCTGGAAGCCTTTGTACCCAGGATGGGGCGCTTGCGTACTCGGCGGGCGGACGAAAATATATAGGGAGGGTGTATTGTATGAATATAGCGAACATTCGCGATAAAGTGCTGGGCTGCCTCGTTGGGGGCTTGATAGGGGATGCCATGGGCGCGCCGGTCGAGGGCTGGCGGTACGAGCGGATAGTGGCGGAGAAGGGCTATATCGACGACTTTGAAGGCAGCGGCACCGACGATTCTATCATCAAGCTCATACTGTGCGAGGCGCTGATTGAAAACGGCGGGCATGCTACAGCCGACGACTTCGCCGCGTCTTTTTTGCGGCACCACGCCGATTACAACTGGTTCTTTATACCGGTACGCAATATGTTCCACAAGATACAGGACGAGCACACGCTGCCGATCGAAGCGGGGCGGGACAACATGGCCAGCTCCAGCTCGGCTATGTCCATTGCCCCCATGGGCATCGTAAACGCGTGCGACCCGCGCGCCGCCGCGTCCGAAGCGTACGAAGTCGCCGGGCTTATCCACTCGGGCTGCTGCTCGTTTTGCCGCGACGGGGCGTCGGCCATCGCCGCCGCAGTCGCGGAAGCGTTCAAGCCCGGCGCATCGGTGGATGGCGTGCTGGACGCAGCGACGGCGTACCTGCACAAAAAGAGCGCAGGCGTCATGCGCGGGCGCATAGCAGACACGCTGGCGCTGGCGCGGGACGCAGGGGGGTTCGACGCTTTCCGGGAGCGCTACTACAGCACTATGCATCTGTACGGCACAGCCTGCGACTCGCGCGAAACTGTACCAGTGGCGCTGGCGAGCTTCTTCCTGTCGGGTGGGGACGCGTGCAGAGCAATCGAGTACGGCGCTAACTTTGGCAGAGACGCCGACACCATCGCGACGATGGCGGGCGCCGTGGCGGGCGCGTTCGCGGGCGCGAGTGGTATTAAACGGCAATGGCTGGATAAAGCGCTGGCCAACAACGGGCGGCAGGAGCAATTGGCGGACGATATGGTGGGGCTAATTGAGATCCGTTGCAAAGAAAAAGCCGAAACGCTGGCGCTCATAAGAGCTATATGAATTGGATGGGAAATCGCACGCTCCTGAGTATGCGGGGCGATATACGTCAACTTCGTTGAAAACGTCAACTCGTTGACGGGACATCGCGCCCTACGGATGTATAGGTATTTGCATGCGTTCCGCTCGCATGTACTGTTCCTCTATCGCTGCATCATAGTTAAGCGGCGGAGGTTTTTACCGGGGAGCGCCCCGGTGTGTTCGCCTTTGTCCAGTACGGGGACGCCGGCGACAAACACATAGTCCATGCCGCGCGTGTATTGAGCGGGGTTCGCGATGTCGAACGGGGTCTCCAGACGGTCCGGGTGAAATACGCATATGTCCGCTATAAAGCCGGGAGCAATCAACCCGCGCGCGCCGAGCCGGAAATGACCGGCGGGCATCGAAGTCATTTTACGCACGGCTTCCTCCAGTGTCAAGATACCGGTTTCGCGTACATGGTGCGTCAAAAACCACGCCATGCCGATATAGTGCAGCGGAAAGCGCGTCAAAGCGGCGGCGGCGCCGTCCACCGACGTGCTGTAGCCGTCGACCGCTAGCATGTACAGCGGGTGCGATATGGTCTCTTTCAGGTGTTCGTCCGTAAATAGATAGGACACGAGCACCACACCACCTATATTCGGCGCAGAGGCAGCCAGTATGTCGAAATAGCAGTCCCACGGGTCTTTGCTCCATAGCGCAGAGATTTCCGGGAAAGACATGCCGTTGAGTTGTGGCAGCGCAGGGCAATTTTGGACGCGGACGCGGTCCCATTCGCCGCCCGCAATGAACCGCCAGTAGCGGTCGCAGTCGCTGCGCAGCCTGGCGCGGACGACTTGATCGCGCAACATGCCGCCCATTTTATCCGGCGGGGAGGACGTCAGCCATTGCGGCAGGATGCCAGCCATCTGCCCTATCCCGTAATTTAACGGCGTCATGTCGGCAAGCACGTCCACGCCCCGCGCCCGCGCATCGGCGACGCGTTTGGCGCAAGCAGCCGCCGCCCCGTCGGGGGCGTGCGTGTTGTGCCGAATATTCATGTGCGAGACCTGGCCGCGTATCCCATGCGTTTCCAATACGTTTAAAAACTCGTCCAGCGCCTCCAGCACGGCGCTGTCGCGGTTCCGAATGTGGCTGACGTACAGGCTGTCGTATTTTTTTAGCAGACGCGCCAAGCGGAGCGGCTCTTCGGGCAGGCAAGTCCGCCCGGGTTCGAACTCCAAGCCTGTGCTCAGGCCGATAGCCCCGTCGTTCATGGCTTCTAACAGCAGCCGCTCCATGGCGTCATATTGGCTGTCTGTGACTGTCGCGCCAGACACGCCCGCGATATTCCGGATCGTATTGTGCCCAACGAGCCACGCCAGGTTGGCGGACATTCCTTTTTGGTCGAGATAGTCCAAGTGTTTCCCGAGGGCATGTGCGATTTCGTCGGCAGACGGGGTTGTTTCGTCGGCAGACGGAGTAATTTTGCCGTCAGACGGAGAAATTTTGTCGGTAGACGAGGCAATTCCGTCGTCAGACATAAATTTACTACCGCCGCAGTTGCCTACCACCTCTGTCGTCACGCCCTGTCTGATCGTGCTTTCAAACAACGGGTTCATTTCGACCGTAGAATCCGTGTGGCTGTGACAGTCGATAAAGCCCGGGCATACGGCGGCGCCCTCTGCGTCGATGCGCCTGCGCGCCTGCACGCCACGCAAGTCGCCCAGCATTGCAATCCTGTCGCCTAATATCCCCAAGTCGCCCCTGCGCCTCGGGTTTCCGGCGCCGTCGACAATCCATCCGTTTTCAATGATGATATCCAATTCCGGCATGGTGGCCTCCTTATTATTTGAAACATGGGCGGTTGAAATGCTGCGGGCGGATATGGAATGCACTCCCGCATGTGGCGTTATTTGCGGGTATGGTTGCGGGTGGATATGGAATCCGCCCCTACGCGTGGCGCCTGTAGGGCGCGCTGTCCTCAGCGCGCCGCCGATGTCCTCATCATGCCGCCGATGCCCTCATCGCGCCGCCGGTGTCCTCATCACACCACCGATGCTCTCATCGCGCCGTTTATAGCACCTGCCCTATTAGGGGCATTTTTTCGTCTTCCACGTTGTCGTAGAACACCGATTCCCTCACGTCAGTTTTCGCGAGCGCCTCTAGCTTCGCGGCGTCTAACGAAACGCCCAGGCCGGCGCCGCTGGGGACCGCTATCTTCCCGCCCACTATCCGCAGCGGCTCGGTCAGCACATCGTCCGACTGCAGCATATAATGCGAGTCGTTGCAAAACACGAAGTTCGCGCTCGACGCGATGGCGTGCGCCCCGGCGATGGTCGCGACCCCCGTCTCCGCCCAGGTGCCCATGACGCACCATTTCCCGCAGGCGTCCGCGAGCGAGGCTATAGTCTTGGCGCGCATCAACCCGCCCGCCTCCGACACATATACGACGAACACGTCGCATGACTCGCGCTTGATCATCTCCACCACGCGTTCGATTGTCGTGCAGCTCTCGTCGGCGGCAATCGGGACGTCGACTGCCCTGCGCACCGCCGCCATGCCGTCCAGGTCGTAGTCCGGCACGGGCTGCTCCACATACATGAGATCGTAGCGCATAAGCTCGCGTATCCATTTGATCGCGGTCGGCACGCTCCAGTTCATGTTGGCGTCAATCCGGATTTTTATATCGCCACCGACGGCGTCGCGTATGGCAGCCAGGGTGGCGTCGTCCTGCGCGAGGTCCCGACCGACTTTTAGCTTTATCTCCGTATAGCCCTGGTCTTTGTACGCCAGGGCGCGCTTCGCGTTCAGCTCGGGCTCGTCGATGAACAAATACCCGGCGTAGCCGACCTCTTTTTTGCACTGTCCGCCCAGCAGTTGGTATATGGGCGCGTTCAGCCACTTCCCTTTTATGTCTAGCAGAGCCATCTCTATCCCGGCAATCGCGTAGGCGCCCAATTGCAACCAGTTGCGGGCGAACTCCTCCATGCGCCTGACGAGGTATTCCGTCCGCAGCGGGTCCTGGCCAATTAAAAACTGGCGCATCTCCTCGTTGACAATCGCCGCTATGACCGGGACCGTCGGGCCGACGCATTCCCCAATCCCGACGACGCCCTCGTCCGTATGTATCTCCAGCACATAAGCCGGTGCTGCCATGCGCGTCCCCCCGGACCATATGGCCGGGTATATCAGCGGTATTTTTACATGATGGCCGATGATGTTCGTTATTTTCATAGCGCCGCCCCCATTTTACATGTTTTACATGTGATATAAATTATGTTAACGATATCAGCTTATGTTAGTGATATCAGCTTATGTCAGCGATATCAGCTTATGTTAGTGCTTTTGCGCAGCCAGACCGCCATTTCACCTTCCTCGCGGTTGCCCCACGCGTAGTACGGGACTGCGGTGACGGAGACTTCGTCGTATTCGGGCGCCCATGCGCGGTACAGCCCGTCGAATGTCTTGCGTCGCGCCGCGCGGAAGCGTATTGTATTGACGCCGCCCAGTAGCTCGCCGTCCCAAATGGTTTCGAACGACGCGCCGGACGGAACCAGCAGATCCTCGACGCGCTCCCCATTATCGGCGCCTTCCACGCAATAGATCAATGGCCCGCGCTGCAGCGCCACGCGGCCTGCGTCCTGCGATATGTAGGGGTTCGCCTCCAACTCGACGACTTCCATCGGCATGTCGTACTCTATGCGGTCGCCGTCGCTCCACTCCCTGTCTATGTATAAATAACCGCCTTTGCTAACAGCTGTATAGTTGAGTTTGGGAGACGATTTGCACCAGGCGGGTACGCGCAGCGCTATCGCCGCCCGGAATGGCGACGGCGCGTTTATCATGATCGCGACTTTGCCGTCCCATGGGTACAGTGTTTTTTGTGTAATGGATATTTCCGCATCCACGCCTGGTATAGTGCCTGATCCCGCGCCCGAACCCGGGAGGTGCAGCCGCGCTTCGCTGTCGCCGTACTGATGCACATATATGACAGGGCGCTGCGGAGTCGCAAGACTTGACTCAGCCTCGCCCGTACGTGCACCCGCTCCGCTTCCCGCGCCGCCTCTTCCCGCGCCGCCGCTGTCAGCGCTCGCACTGATAGAGGCGATGTTCCCCACACTGTAGAACCAATCGCCCACCGCCGTTATCATGCGCAGGATGTTGGGCGGGCAGCAGGAGCAACTGAACACCTCCACCCGCTGCGCCGGCCTACTGGACGCCTTATTTTTATTGAAAAAATGCTGATCGGACGGACGCAGGCTCAACGGGTTCTCATAGAAA
>Ga0099364_10007102_pt1 | contig 16096 bp, 15 predicted proteins | sample TergutTh196P3_FD_73070 | JGI IMG/M metagenome (GOLD analysis project Ga0099364, IMG submission 73070) | Microcerotermes parvus P3 segment gut microbial communities from Pointe-Noire, Republic of the Congo - Th196 P3 | ecosystem: Host-associated > Arthropoda: Insects > Digestive system > Gut ...
GAAACTACTCCAATGGATACCGGATGCGCAAAAGAGTTTTCTGAGATTCGCTGGTTATTGATTTTTCAAGGTGCGAGCACTTCTTCGCATGTGCGAAAGTTGAGTTATGCTCTGCGTTTGCCGACGCGAGCGCGCGAACGAGAGCGCCACCGATAAGCCCAGTCGCGCCCGTCACCAATACGGTGCTATCCCGAAGCTCGTGCCACGGAATATTTTTGTCACTTATCACGTCGTATATGTCCGCCCTGATAACTTCGCTCATGTTTTCCACCGTTTACAACACAAGCTCCGCAATTGGATGGTGAGGAAAGCGGCGCCACTCGGACGGAGGCTGCATATAATCGCCATAAAAACGTTTGAGGATTCTTTCATATAATGCGGGAGCCCAAAATTCGCGATCCTCGAATTGCAATTTCACTCTTTCGTTAAAGACTTCCGCCTTATAGGTTTGCCACTTTTGGTATATATAATCATGCCAAAACCAACAGACAAATTCAGTTTCTTTCTTGTTGTAAAATGACAGAACTACCTCTTGAATACCACATAAAAGGCGTTTGGGCAGTATAGACAACATACGTGAAATGCCTCGAAAAGGATTATTTGGGTTGGTATCCTCAAAACCGTAACGAATCCTTAGCGCGTCTATTACTATGTTATTAACAGCGTCCTGAAATCTCTGCATCTTGCCGTTTCGTACAACAACGTTATCGTGTGTGAATATGTCAATGTCAAGTTCGGGGTTACTGCCCGGCGCGCAGTCTTCCAGAGTGTATTCGCGCCGGATGGTACCCTTTTTGCGAAAGCCGTAACGAAAAAAACAACCGTCGTCTTCATGAGGGGCAAACGCTTCGTATCCGTCCGGTAATTCCTTCTTGCAAATTTCGTTAAAACGCTTGCAGTCATTTCTGTGCATGACAATATCAATGTCGTCGTCCCAGGGGATAAATCCTTTATCGCGCACGGCTCCGAGCAGCGTTCCGCTGTAAAGGCAGTATTTCAGTTTATGTTTCTCACAAATATCGTGTATTATGCCCATCATTTCGAGCAGCGTGTTTTGCAGGGCTTTCATTTGTTCGTCGGTTATTGCTATAGGCTTTGCGATGCATCCGCTTCTGAGGTAAATTTCGATCTTATGCGGCCAAAGGTTTTCGTCCGGGATACCATAGAAGTTCATCAGCCGGTTATGGAGTTCATAGTAAAAGGACTTGCTTCCGATAAGTATATGTGCGCCGTCTTTGCCGTATCTCTCCAGTAAGGTTTTGGGCGAGATTACTTCAAGCCCCATCACGGTCGTTCCTTGTCTATGCGGGCTGCTGTCACAAAAACAGGCAGGACTCACTCCCAATCTCAATAAATCCTCATGGGCAATCATGCCGCTCTTTGAGGCGGTGTACACCACGATTGGCTTTTCAAGCAATTTCGGATGCCTGTAATATGGCGAACGCTTTTTTCTATTCAACATTGCCTACTATCTCCTTGCTCATACCCATTGTGCGGCAGATGGAGTTCTTCCCGAAATAGGCGCGTCTTTTCCCCCAAAATAGCTACCTATCGCCTCACTCGGACACTATCAGCATAGGCATATTTGCATATTTGTCAATATGCATTATTGAAAATTTACTATACAAGCATGACCATAAAACAGACCGATTTTGCTCTTGTTGTAAGGAGGCTCACTTGTATAGTAGTTTGAGAGGTGACACAAGTGAGTTTAGGTGAACGTATTAGAAAATCGCGAAATCTGGCCGGCCTGTCTCAATCCCAACTCGGAGACAGAATTGAGACGGATGCTAATACAATTTCACGATGGGAAAGAGATTCAATTTCTCCAAAGGTGGAAACTATTATAAAAATCGCCCATGCGCTCAACACTTCAGTCTCCTACCTGCTCGGTGAAACAGATGATCCTGTGCGGCCTTTATCGCATTTGTCGCGTGATTCCGGGGGAGATAATGAAAGCTGCCCTTTGTCCCATACGCCAGAAGAACAAAAAAAAATTACGGCGGAACAGCGTCGAAGATTGACGTGCCTTGACGTTGCCCCAATAGCCGCAATATATGATGACGTAAGGGAAAGGGCCGGGAACACTACGCGTGAAGACAGGGTTTTAATAGCCGGAATTCTAAAACGCGCTTTAGAAAAATTGGAATCCGCCGAGGGTTAGCAATCGGAAAATTAGAATTATTTTTTGCTCAGTTTACCGAAATTATCAGGGAGAGGGGAGGCGACTTCAAGTCCGCGCAGCCCGTCCGGCCTCACGTCAGGCGAGAATGAGATTTTTTGGGCGTGAAGCATTATTCGGTGTATGCCACGGGCTCCGCGCAAGCCATATTTGGTATCGCCCACGATTGGATACCCGGCGGACGCCAGATGGACTCTCGCCTGATGGGAGCGGCCGGTTATCAGGTTCACTTCAAGGAGAGAATACTTGCCGTTGCCGGAGAGCTTTTTGAATCTTGTAAACGCGAAAAGCCCCTTTTCGCCGCCGCGCGCCGCCCGCACGATGTTTTTTCGCGGATCTTTTATGAGAGGAAAGTCTATCTCCCCGGCGTCGGGAGCGTCGCCCAGAACAACGGCGGCGTAAATTTTATTTATTTTCCCCTCCCGCATTGCCTCGGATAGCGCGCGCAGCGCGGGGGCGTTCATCGCTATAGCTTCGACGCCCGAGGCGTTACGGTCGAGACGTCCGATCAGTGCGGGCCTGAAATCCTGCCTGTGCCAGCCGAGGAGTTCCCACGCCCTGGTTATCACGGAATCGCCTCCCGCCCTGTCCGGCTGAGACAGCAAACCGGCGGGTTTGTCCACGCACCATAGGTCGTCGTTTCGGAACAGCGTCGCGAGTTTTTTTTCCGGCCCCGCTGTCCGCCGCGTCAAATGATTCCGATGTTGATCGTTCCAGGGAACGGAAACCAAATCGCCTTTGGACAGCCTAGTATCAATCGACGTCCTTGCGCAGTTCAGGCGGACGTCTCCTTTTCTGATGGCCTTCATTATCGCGCCCAGCGGAACGTCGCGGAACAGACCGCGCAGCACCCGATCAAGGCGTCTGTCGGCCTGATCCGAGGTGGCGGTGAAGCCGGTTGCGGACGGGTTCATTTGCCGGTCGCCTCCGGCCGCCAGAAACGCCGCTGCGCCGCGTAACTGAATGACGAGATGACCTGGCCCGGCGGCATGTCTCTCGTCGCGTCGTTCCAGCAGAACAGGAGGAAGTCCAGCGCGTCGGCGGCAGCTACTATGAGCGCCTCAGGAGTCAAAGGGATCACCGGTGAGCCGAACTCCCTCTGCCCGTGATGGCTCAGCATGATGTGCCCTATCCGAGTCGTTGCCTCGGAGGATAGTTTTGCCTCCTCCGCCAGTTTTATAAATTCCGCGTAGCCTAGGGCGATATGGTCGAGCACAACGCCTTGCAGCGTCATCTCAGGTACCGGGGACATAATGTATGACGTTATTTTTCCAAGGTCGTGCAGCAGCGCCCCCGCCACTGTTATGGAAACGTCCAGGGCCGGGTATACGGTCTTGTAGTGCTCGGCCATAGCGCGTGCCGCCTCGGAGAGCGTAACGGTGTGCTCAAGCAGGCCGTGGGCATACGCGTGGTGGTTTGTGACTGCGGCGGGGACCTCCGAGAATGTATTCGCCCTCGGACCGTCGAACACGAAGCGCAGAAAGTCGCGAATTTCCTCCCTGCATCCGCCGATGAGATCGTCGAATCTCGATTTCAGTACCGGCAGCGGTATGTCCGAGTGCGCTACGAATCTGGACGGCGGGTATTTAATCTGGTCGAGAAGCGATATGGCGTTGAAATTGTGCTGGACTTGTCCCTTGAAGTCAACCGTCTTTCCCGATATGCCGACGACAAATCCTCGGAGTTCCGTTATCTGAGCCTCGGTAAGCAGAGAGGGACGCGATTCCAGTTCCGGGGTCGAGCGGTCAAGCCATCCAGCGTCCGACCACACTTTGGCATGTAACTGGCCGGCCTCGTCGGACACCGTTACCTCCCAATATGTTTTGCCGTTTTTATCCGTTTTTCGGATTATGCCGTTCACGACGTAAATGCCCTTGAATGTCTCGCCGGCTTGGAGCGCCCTTGCCTCCGACGACTTGAGCAGTTTTGTATGAGTCGCAGTAGTCATTACATCAATCCCCTTCAGAATCAGTCGATACAGGATTATTCCGCCTCATTTTATCACTTTCCCCGGCGTCCCCTGCGGATACGCATATTTTTTTATGCGTCTGCCCCGTAAAACGGCCAAAAAAAAATTACACAAAAATACTATTTCATTATATAATGGTTAATCATAAAATACTTGCAACAGTTTCGAGCAAAAACAACAATAACCTTAAATTTGCGAAAATATGAGGGGGTAATATTAATGTCCGCAGCTAAACGCACTTCCAAAAACGTTCTTCTCAAAACCGCGCTGGAGAATTTTTACGGAGCGGCGGAGGAAATGGGTTTGGAGGAAGGTCTCGTCGAAATACTGAGCCGTCCCGAGAGGGCAATATGCGTGTCGCTCCCGATCACTATGGACGACGGAAGCGTCAGCGTGTTCGAGGGTTTCCGCGTGCAGCACTCGACGGCGCTTGGTCCCGCAAAGGGCGGTTTCAGGTATCACCCCGCTGTGGATTTGGAGGAGTGCGAAGCTCTGGCGAGCCTCATGACCTGGAAGTGTTCGCTTGCCGGTATACCCTACGGAGGCGGCAAGGGCGGCGTCTCCTGTAATCACCTTGATTTGTCCGTGAGTGAAAAGGAACGCCTCACCCGCACGTACGCCGCCAGGATCGCTCCGATAGTGGGGGAATGGGAGGACATTCCAGCCCCCGATGTCGGCACCGGGGCGCCCGAGATGATCTGGTTCATGGATACCATCAGCAAGATACGCGGCAGGTTGGAGCCGGGCGTCGTCACTGGCAAACCGATATCGAACTGGGGTTCAAGGGGAAGGACCGCGGCGACCGGGCTTGGTGTCGCAATCTGTATCAAGGAACTGCTGAAAGTGGTCAAGCTGGACGCAGATAAGGCCAGGATCATCATCCAGGGCTTCGGCAATGTCGGTTCATACGCGGCAAGATTTATGTCCGACGTCGGGGCTAAGATCGTAGGCATATCGGACGTCACGGGAGGTTACTACGCGCCCGACGGCATAGACGTGGGCCGCGCGTTCGAACACGTGACCAATCATCCGAAAAAATTGCTCGAAGGCTTTACTCAGCCCGGCCTCAAACAGGTTTCCGGCGAGGAGATCCTTGAAGTCGAAGCGGACGTGCTCGCGCCCTGCGCGCTCGAAGGAGTTATCAACGCGTCGAATGCCGGCATGCTCAAGGCGAAGTACATAGTCGAGGGCGCGAACGGTCCCGTCACCCCGGAGGGCGATGAGGTTCTGGATCGGAACGGCGTCATAGCCGTGCCCGATTTCCTGGCAAACTCCGGCGGTGTCATCGGTTCATATTTTGAGTGGGTGCAGAACCTGGCCGGCTTCTTCTGGACCGAGGAGGAATATAACAACAGGCTGGTCCCGATCATGACGGATAACTTCCATAGAGTGTGGAACTACGCGGAAGCCCACGGGGTGAAGATGCGCCGCGCCGCGTTCCTCGTGGCTATCAAACGAGTTGCGGACGCCGTAAAAATGCGCGGCACTTTCCTGTAAAATCAAAACATAACGCACATAAAAATAAAGAGGGGCCGGTTCATGCCGGTCCTTTTTTTATCAGTTTACTAATCTCTGCTATTGACAAGCTAATTTGCCTGCTGTACTGTTTAGTAAGGAAGTTGTGAACTAAATTTTTTGTGGGGGGTAATGAAAAATGTCTTTCCTGCGTGATAGAAGCATTGGCGGTAAACTTGCAATACTTGTGGCAATACCACTTATTTTGATGGTGGCAATCACGGTGTTTAATTATACGGTATTTAAAAACGTAGACACCCGTTACACAAACGCTTACGACCGTTTCGCCGTTTACGCCACGAGATGGACGGTAGTTCGCACCAATTTCCGCGCCATTCAGGAAAACATCGCTAAAATAATACTGCTGGACGAAACTCAGATTGATCTTATCAATGAGCTTCGCGACAGTATTGATGCAAGGCGGAGGGAAAATACCGAAATTATAGACGACTTCAGGAATTTAGAACTTTCCAGCAGGGAAAAAGTGTTGCTGGAAAGATGGGATCGGGCGCGAGCAGTTATGCTCGCGGCGCAGGATAAGGTTATTGCCGAAGGAGCCCTGGGCTCAGCCGAGCCGGAGACTGTGAGCTACTTCTTTAGTGAAGCCAACGCCGCCGTCGATGAAGCCGCCGCTTGCGTGATTGAAATGGCAAATCTGCTGGACGAAGAGGCCGAAGAGCAGCAGGATCTTACCTCGGAGTATTCCAACTCGGCAGCGCTTTCCAGCGCCGCGATAGCCGCGGCTGCGACGGTAATTACGTGCGTTATGGGCTTTTTTATCGCAAGCCTGATAACGAAACCCATAAACAGAATGAAGGAGAAGATAGTGCTGTTTGCCGGCGGCGACCTCACCGTCGAATTCAAGGACCAGGGGCGCGACGCGGTGGCCCAGATGGGTGTGGAGCTGGACAAGATGACCGAGACCCTTAGGGGAGTAGTGAACATCATTAAGGGCGTGGGTCACGACCTCAACGACGGCGCGCAGGATTTTTCGGCGATGGCCGAGGAGACCAGCGCGTCTGTGCAGGAATTCAGGGCGAACATTGATGAGATGAGCGTAAATCTGAGCGGGCTTGCCGCCTCCAGCCAGGAGGTGAACGCTTCCGTACAGGAGGTTGCCGCTGGAGCGCAGACTACCGCCGAGAAGGGCACCGATATAGCGCGCAAGGTCGACGACGCGATGAACGCAGGAGAAACCGGAACGAGCGCCGTCCAAAGTGTTGTAGAAGGTATCGGGCGTGTCGCGGGAAGCGCTTCCGCCGCTACTTCAGCTATTATGGAGCTGGGCAACAGGGCTCGTCAGATACAGAACTTCGTATCCCAGATAGGCAGCATAGCCGATCAAACCAACCTGCTTGCTTTGAACGCGGCTATAGAGGCGGCGCGGGCGGGAGACGCGGGGCGCGGTTTCGCCGTCGTCGCCGAGGAGGTGCGGAAGCTTGCCGAGGACAGCAATGTCGCGGCGAAGAATATTGCGGACCTGGCCTCACAGATAACATCCGAAATCGATAACATAGTTACCTACGCGCAGGAGAATACTACCGACTCGAACAAAGCGAAGGAACTGTCAGGCGAAACGGAGTCGGCCATCGCAAACATGATGTCGTACCTGAAGGAAATAGCCTCCTCCACGCAGGATCTCGCGGCCGTGGCCCAGGAACAGGCGGCTTCTAGCGAGGAGATAGCGGACGCGGTCCAGAATATGTCCACGAAGATAAACGACACGGCAGCCGCGGGCGACAACATAAAGACGAGCGTGGCCGAGGTTTCGGCCGCGTCGGAGAGAGTCGCGGAAGGTTCGGAGTCGATATCGGGTCTATCCGTAAGCTTGCAGGAGGAACTCTCTTTCTTCAATGTGGGAAACGCGCAACTCGCCGCAAAAAAACCGAAATCTCTTTCGGCAAAGCGTTAACGAGCGAAAAATTTAGAATTTATAACAAGAGCCCCGGTGAGATATTCATCGGGGCTCTCATTATTTATGCAGGAGACATTACAAAACTTACCTGGGCGGCTCTTTATAGGATTCGCCCGAGATATTGACAGTTCCGGTTACAACAAGGTATTATCTAATAAGTTCTTTATGTGAAAATTAGTATTGAAGTAATTGCAGTTTGGGAATTTGCTATTGGCAGGCCAAACTGGTTGTTAAAACACGTACTTTGATTTAAAATCTTAAAACAATAGCGAATTGATTTCTTTAGGAGGTGGCGTAAAAATGTCTTTCCTGCGTAATAGAAGCATTGGCGGAAAACTGGCGATTCTGGTGGCGATACCGCTTTTATTGATGATAGGGGTCACGGTTTTCAATAATTTTGCCTTTTTCAGAGTTGCCGAGCGCTTTGTGTACTCGTCCGAAAATTTCGACGAATTCGCCAAAGAGTGGGCTGTGGCCAGGGGCAATGTGTACGCTATCGAGGAAAGCATCGCAAAAATTATACTCCTCGGGCCTGAGCAGACGGCGCAGATAAGAGAGCATCGCGACAATATCGCTTCGAGGCGGGCGGAGAACAGCGCTATTTATGAACGCTTCAGGACTAAGGCCGAGGTAACTGCCGTGGAAATGCAGGCGTTTAACAAAATTGAAGAATTAAGCCCCAAATTGAGAGAGGTCCAGGACAGAGCCATAGAGATGGGAGCTTTATACGCCTCCGATCCTGAATCAGTGAGCTTCTTCAATGAAGAAGTCAACGACGTTGTCGAGGAATTTATGTCCCACGTGTATGAGCTGACGGGTATTCTGGACAGAGAAGCGGGTCACATGCAGGTCGAGTCCACTGAGTATTCCACGAATACCGCGATTACAAGCGACATTGTGGCGGCAGTGGCTACGTTGATTACACTCGTCATGGGATTCATAATCTCCGGCACGATAACAAAGCCCATAAACACAATGAGGGATAAGATAGCGCTGTTCGCCGACGGCGATCTTACCGTTGAATTCAAGGCCGAAGGAAAAGACGCGATTGCCCAAATGTGCAGAGAGCTGGAGAATTTGATGGAAAACCTGAGAGGGGTTATGAACACCATCAAAGGCTCAAGCGACCATATATCCGACGCGGCGCAGGATTTTTCGGCGATGGCCGAGGAGACCAGCGCTTCGGTGCAGGAGTTCAGAGTGAACATCGATGAGATGAACGCAAACCTGGGCGGGCTTGCAGGCGCCAGCCAGGAGGTAACGGCTTCCGTGCAGGAAGTTGCCGCCGGGGCGCAGACTACCGCCGAGAAGGGCACCGATATAGCGCGCAAGGTTGACGACGCGATGAATGCCGGAGAAAACGGAATGAACGCGGTCCACAGCGTTGTGGACGGCATCGGGCGCGTTGCGGTCAGTGCTTCGGCAGCTACTTCCGCGATTATGGAGTTGGGCAGCAGAGCCCGTCAGATTCAGAACTTCGTATCCCAGATTGGGAGCATAGCCGACCAAACCAACCTGCTGGCTCTGAACGCCGCGATAGAGGCGGCACGGGCGGGAGACGCGGGGCGCGGTTTTGCCGTCGTCGCCGAGGAAGTGCGCAAGCTTGCCGAGGACAGCAATGTCGCGGCGAAGAGCATAGCGGAACTGGCCTCCCAGATAACTTCCGACCTTGATAATATTGTGACCTTTGCGCAGGATAACGCCACTGAGTCTAACAAGGCGAAGGAACTGTCAAACGAGACACAGACCGCCATTGAGCATATGATAACGTATCTGCAGGAGATAGCCAACTCCACGCAGGACCTCGCGGCCGTGGCCCAGGAACAGGCGGCTTCGAGCGAGGAAATAGCGGAGGCGGTCCAGAATATGTCACAGAAGATAAACGACTCGGCCACCGCGAGCGATAACTTTACCGCGAGCGTTTCAGAGGTCTCGGCCGCGTCGGAGAGGGTCGCGCACGGTTCGGAGGCAATGTCGACTCTATCTGTGGAATTGCAGGATGAACTGGAGTTCTTCACCCTGGGGGATAAACAGCTTGCCGGCGGAGCCAAAAAAACCGTTAAGTCCCTTAGCGCGAATTCAAAATAACGACCGAACATTTCTCCTACGAAGAACCCCGGTTAGCAATTAACCGGGGTTCTTCGTTTTACATGTATATCAGTCTGACAAGCGAAGTCACGATTTTCTCAAGGTCACGTTCGTCTATCTGATCGAAACGGGAGGGGATTGGGCTGTCTATGTCCAGAACGCCCAACAGGCGATCGCGGTTAATCATCGGTATCACTATCTCAGACGCGGATGCCGCGTCACACTCGATGTAATTTTTGCAGGTTTTCACGTCGTCAACTCGGATGGTGCGCTTCCTGGCGGCAGCCTCGCCGCAGACTCCATGCCCCATTTTTATGCGCGTCACGGCCGGGGTCCCCTGAAAGGGGCCCAGCGAGAGCCGCCCTTCCCTGTACAGATAAAACCCGACCCAGTTGGTGTTTTCAAGATACATCTTTATCAGCGCGCTCGCGTTCGCCAGACTCGATTCCACATCGTCGCGTCTGTTTATTACGGCGGCAAGGGCCGAGTCCATGTGGGCATACATTTCGTTTTTATCCTTAAAATTCTCCATTTGTAAAAGCATCTTTTTCACCCCCTACAATTCTTACAGTAATTGTAGTCCCATGTCCTGATTCCGACCATAGGTCAAATTCTCCTTTAAGCAATTCGACCCTGCGTTTCATCCCGGCGAGGCCGCGTTTACCCTCCTGTACCAGCGCTTCCGCGCTCTTCGGGATGGGAGTGAAGCCGAGCCCGTTGTCGGATATTTTGAATTCTATTTCGCCGTCCTCGCCGTAACCGGACAACTCGACCCTTATCTCATTCGCTCCGCCGTGCCGTACGGCGTTTGACACAGCTTCCTGGAAAATTCTGAAAATTGCGAGCGTCGCCTCTTGGGAGGCGTCGATGTCCTGTTCGACGTTTATATTGACGGTAATGGGGTATTGCCTCTCAAAGCGCCGCGCGGCCTCCTCGACGCAGGATACAAGACCGAGAGAGACCCACGGGGGCACCAGTGAATCACAGACGCCGCGAAGGTCGTCCACCAGATCATTGGCGACGTTTTCCGCGGTTGCGAGCTGATGCGCGGCCTCCTCAGGCAGTCCGGGAGACGTGATGTTGAGCATCTGTATCCGCTGGATGAGCGCCGAGGCAACCTGTATCGGACCGTCGTGGATATCCTGCGCTATCCTGCTTCGCTCGTCCTCCTGCGCTTTTATAATATCGCCGACGTACCTCCGTTCGAGCGTGTTGTGCTCAATCATCCTGTATGCCAGATCGGTTACGGCGTTTTTCAGCGACGTTATCTCATCGACCCTCATTTTTCCAAAGGCGCTCAGTTTGTCCGGCGAGGGAGCTTCTTTTCCCCATTTGAGCGTATTCACCTGTGACGCCAGAGATTGGAGCGGGATTATTACGGAACCGCGAAGCAGGAATAACGCGATTAAGCAGATGACCATGCCGCTGGTCCCGGCGATAGCGAGCTTCATCATGTTGAAATCGTTGCGCCCCACCCAGCTCAGCATTGTTACGGCCGCTATTGCGTATACCCTCGGGTTTCTGGTCGACGAGATGTGCGCGACGTAGGAGATCTGATTGTCACCCAACCTGAAACTGCCGACGATATTGCCTTTGTCCGTAATCATTCCCCTTGTTTTTGACATCGTGTTTGAAAAAATGCTCGCGAGTATCCCAGCGTTTTGGGAGTATGAGATCAGTTCGCCGTACACGGTGACGTAGGCTACCATGCCGGGTATGAATTTATCGCGCGCCCTCGGCGGGCTCTGTCCCTCTGAAAGAAGCGTCTCATATCCGTAGTCCGCCACGAGGGAGAGAAAAGTCGCTATCGGCGTCCGGCTGCCTTCGTTCCATCTCTCGGCGGCATATTCCGCCAGGTTTTGCACATAGCGCCCGGCAATGTCGGTCGTGGTTTTTTTCTGCGACATAACGGTGGTAACTGACTCGAAGAGGACGACGAGTACGGGAAGAAGGATGCATATAAAGAGGATTGTGAGAAGTTTTCTTTTCAGCATTACTGTTTGTACTCGTCGAGAGAAGTGCCCTCCAGTAATTCATCCAACGTGATGATGCCGTACTTGAGGGCGACAAGCAGGGCTTCGCTCTTGCCTCTGCATCCGAATTTCGCGTAGACGGAGGTTAGATGAGCCTGTACGGTTCGCTCCGTTATGCAGAGCATTGACGCGATCTCCTTTATGGAAAATCCTCTCGACGTGGCCAGCAGAACTTCGCGCTCGCGCCCGGAGAGTGATTCCGGCACGGTTTCCCTGTCGGTCAATATTCCCGCGACGCGCGAATCCAGGTAAAATCCGCCGCTCATTACCTGCCTCACGGCTATCTCCAATTCCCGTACCGCCGTGGTCTTGAGTACGAATCCCATCGCGCCCGCCCGGAGCGACGCCATGACGTACGGCTGCGCGTTGAAGCTCGTCAGCATTATCGCGCGCGTGGGCAGCCTGTTGTCCTTGATCTTCTGGGCGACCGAGATGCCGGACTCCCGAGGCATTTGTATATCAAGCAGGGCAATGTCGGGCCGTTCGGACTCAATCACTCTCCATGCGCAGTCGCCATCCTCGACCTCTCCGGCCAGGGTAAAGTTTTCATTGCGTTTAATCCACTCCGCGAGTCCCGACCTCGTAAGCGGATGATCGTCCGCTATCAGTATGCTGACAGTCATAATCATTCTCCTCCGTATAAAGTATAAATAATAAATAAGTTATATAACGAAAATTTATCCCAAGTAACGTATGTTTATACAAGTGACAGGGTTTAGGCAGGTAATCATACAAAGCAAGCCATGTTCTCTGCGCCAGATACAACGCCTAGAGCACGAAGCGTTCCCGCGCGAGCTATCCTAAGCGGATAGTGAAAATAGAGGGGTTGCGACTAATCACCGGAAAAACCAGTAGTGTTTTACAAGACAAATACCGAAGACATGTCGCCCTTCCAAAGTTATCCTGTAATTGAGGCTGTAAAGTGAGGTCTCATCTTGTTCCAGCCAAATAATGCAACAATTTATACAAATTGTTGCATTTTAGGTATTTTATGCTAAAAAATCGAATCAGGGAAGTGGTTTTATAAATTTAGTTCCAAGTACATGTTATCCATCTTTTCTCTGTCAATGCCGATATATCTCAACGTGATTTTCCCTGACGAGTGATTCAGAAGTTTTTGTATCAATCCTATATCAGAGCCGCTCTTTCTGTAGGCGTGATACCCGAATGTCTTGCGAAGCGAATGTGTGCCGATATTGTGCAAGCCCACGGACTCGCCGGCGGCCCTTAAAGTTCTCCATGCCTGCGAACGGCTCAGAGTGCGGCATTTCCGCGAGACGAATAACGGTGTCGAACGTTTGCGGTTCGGATATACGGCGAGGTAGTCGGCCAGGGCTTTTTTCACCGATTCATTGACAGGCATCCTTTTCGGCTTTCCTGTCTTATGTTCTTTAATGCAAATATCTTCGAGAATTTTGCCGTCGCCATCCGTCACGTCGCCGATCGACAGCGAGAGCAAATCTCCGATACGCAGCGCGGTATTGAGTCCCATGACAAATAAAAGCTCATAACAACCGCCCTTTCGCCTCAAAAACTCTTTCATCTCTAAAATTTTTTCTGTATTTCGTATAGGCTCGACTTCCATTTCAGACCGCCTCCCCCGCTCCAAAACCGGCAGCTAAATCAGTGAAAACACAGTGTCTCACAGGGGTTATCGAAATAATGCAACAATTTGTATAAATTGTTGCATTATGTAGTAAAAGCAGTGTTAATGGGTGTGAAGATATGGATGAAGCCAAGAGTAACAGTATACTCGTTGTAGATGACGATATTTTATGCATAATGATACTAAAGGAAATCCTGCGTCCAGAGTACACATTTTACGCTGCAAGAAACGGGCGGAATGCCATTAAAATAGCGGAAAAAAAATTACCCGACGTCATCCTGCTTGATATCTCCATGCCGGAAATTGATGGATATGCTGTATTTGCCGCGTTAAAAGACTCCGAAAAAACGCGGGATATTCCCGTTATTTTTATATCAGGGCATAGTGATGCTGAAAATGAGGAAAAAGCATTGTTTTTTGGAGCCTCTGATTACATAAAAAAACCTTTCAATTCTGAGATTGTAAAACTACGAGTACAAAATCAGATAAAGGTAAAAAAACAAAAGTTCCTTCTCTTAGAGAAAAAACTTGCAGAAATGAGCAGTCGCATCAAAATTGAGTTTCTTTCCCGCATGAACAATGAGATGCTTACGCACATGAATACTATTATGGGCATGACTCATATGCTTAAAATGTCAGACAGTTCAGACGATACAAAAGAATATCTTGAGGAAATTGACGTTGCATCCCGCCATCTGCTGAGATTAATAAACGATTTGCTCGACGTTTCCGGCAAGAGGGATAACGCGTTCATAATTGCCAACTCTGTTTTTAATTTCAACAATATGTTTCGTGAAATATTAAAAAAGATTGGCCGCGATGTTACGCAAAAACGGCAAACACTTAATTTTGATATTGATCCGTCAATACCGATGTTTCTTTATGGCGATGAAAAGCGCTTTTCCAAGGTTATAGCAAATCTACTGACAAACGCAAGTAAATTCACACCCGAAAATGGTGAAATCCATTTTTCGGCTTACGTACTCAGTAAGGACAGCGAAACAATCACTCTGCAAATTGAAATCACTGACAATGGCATAGGTATACCGAAAGAAAAGCAAAACGATATTTTTAACGTTTTTGAGTTAGTGGACGGGAGTGTAACAAGTGAATATGGTGGCGTCGGGTTAGGGCTTTCAATATCAAAACATTTTGTGGAAATGATGGGCGGTAAGATATGGGTTGATTCCGAACTTGATAAAGGTTCAAAATTTGCATTTACCTGCAAACTACATAAAAATCCCCCCTCTGTTACAGGCAATCTTTAAACGATAATTATATGTGCGAAGCAGCTTTCTCAACGCCATCAACCGGTGATTTATTTTTATTTATGGGTACTATCTTTTGAAGCGCGACCGATATAGCGCGTTTTGTGGCTAACCTTTCAAAATCAAGTTGCATACCTGCAAAATACCCGTCCGTCAGTCCCAAAAAACGACACAGGCGTAAATCAGTATCCGCCGAAATTCCTCGTTTTCCTGAAATAATATCGCTAATGCGATTCTGCGGAACACCCAAAGCCTTTGCAAGTGCATTTTGTGACAACCCTAACGGTCGCATAAATTCCTCGTATAAAACTTCTCCAATAGTCGGTATATCCAACATAAAACCGCTCCCTTATTTATATGATATACGTATACCATATAAATCAAAAGTGGTCAAGAATTTTTTAGTGGTAATCAACAATTTCAACATCTTCCGCATCGTTGTCAATCCATCTAAAACACATGCGGAATTGATTATTTATTCTTATGGAATACTGCCCTTCGCGGCTCCCTGCCAATTTTTCGAGACGATTAGACGGTGGAACGGACAAATCGTGTAGTGTTGCGGAACGATTCAGCATCGCCAATTTTATGATGGCGCGCTTCATAATATCAGCCGGAAAGCTTCGGCTATCGCCAACATCCCAAATTTTAGCCGTTTCCTTGCATTTGAAGGACTTTATCATATTATCTCTCACTCATCATTTTGTTTCCCCTATATCCTACAATTGATTAAAATTTTAATCAATGTTCCGTTATCTCCTTGTGCGGGAATTATGAATTTATACAAGAAAATTTTTTATTCGAGATAAATTCGGCCGTTTAATTGACATTCTTAATTTTTGTGGGGTTTAAAAGCGATTTATTTGCTGTTTTATCAATTAATTCATGTGTAATGTTATGATATACATACAAGTAGATAAATTTGAAAGAATAACATAGTCTAAAAGAAAGCGTTGACAGGATGTCTAAAGCCTAATATACTTCCCTTTGCTCTCTTGAGCATGGCACCTTGACACCTCCCCTTTATGGGTGAGGCTATACGGAGCAAAAACGAAAAGTCATTAAATCGCAAGGGCAATTTGCAATTCCGATTTGAGTCGTGAGGCGTTTTAGCGTCTCGCGTCCAAGTCAAAAATTCAAGCCGCTCATTTTTTGAGCGCATAAATAGCCAAGGAGAGTTTGATCCTGGCTCAGGATGAACGCTGGCGGCGTGCTTAACACATGCAAGTCGGACGGGATTATTAATTTGCGGATGTAAGCTTGCTGAAACCCAAGGATTAGTAATTTAGTGGCGGACGGGTGAGTAACGCGTGAATGACCTGTCCACAGGAGGGGGACAACAGCTGGAAACGGCTGCTAATACCGCGTAAGCGCGCGAGCGTGAAAGGGTGTTAAGGCATCTGCCTGTGGAGGGGTTCGCGTCCTATCAGCTAGTTGGTGAGGTAACGGCTCACCAAGGCGAAGACGGGTAGCCGGCCTGAGAGGGTGTACGGCCACACTGGGACTGAGATACGGCCCAG
>Ga0099364_10007103_pt1 | contig 16095 bp, 18 predicted proteins | sample TergutTh196P3_FD_73070 | JGI IMG/M metagenome (GOLD analysis project Ga0099364, IMG submission 73070) | Microcerotermes parvus P3 segment gut microbial communities from Pointe-Noire, Republic of the Congo - Th196 P3 | ecosystem: Host-associated > Arthropoda: Insects > Digestive system > Gut ...
CATTCGCTATCTGAACTCGTAATGCTTCTTCACGGGTTTCGTTACGTTCCATACGCAGGAAAGACCTTGCGGGAACTCCACATAGTCGCCCGCGCCGAAAGAGACGCTGCCGCCATCAAACGTGACTGTGACTTCCCCCTCGGTGAGCCAGCATATTTCTTCGCTGTCGTAATGCCAGTCAAATTCAGAAACTTCACAACCCCATGTGGGATTGTTTTTCAATTTGGCAATGTCCGCTTCGGTTGCTTTTCGTACTGTGATGTTCATTAAATCGCACTCCTTATTTTTGTATCTGTGTTTTACCATCGCGTTTTACAGCACATTCTCACATCAGTTTAACATAGAATCTTCTTTTTCTCGGCGGGTCAAATTCGCAATAATATATTCCCTGCCATGTTCCAAGTAGCAGTTTTCCGTTTTCGATAATGAATGTTGCGCTTGAACCCATCGCCGATGCTTTAAGATGCGCAGATAAGTTCAATTTCTTCGCCGGGTTCAATGATGAGCTTATTCGGCGCGTTCCATTTTTCCGCTTTCTTCCGAATAGACCCGCCGGGTTTTGGGTGAATGATAATGTTGTGCTTCGCGCCTATGAGTACCGCGCACTCGGCGGCTTCATGGGGCCCCATGTTAAACAATCCGTCACAGGGGAACAAGGCATAATCAAGCCTTAATGCAGCAAAGGTTTCCATTTGTTTTGTTTTGGATGTGTCCCCGCTTGCGTAGACCTTAATACCGTCAATCGTGACTATGTACCCGACGCATAGCTTTGGGTCGTGATTCTTGTTGCTTGCTTCCACGGCCTGTACCAATATACCGCTGATGTCAAAGTGATTATGGCTGCCGCCCGCAAGTGCTTCCGCGTTTGTTATTATCGTGCAATCCGGCTTTTGAGCGCAGCGTTTAATCCTATTATGGTCAGTATGCTGATGGGTGACGAGGATAATATCGGCGGGTAGGTCATAACCCTTGCCCTTATATGGGTCGATATAAATGATGCGCCCATCGGCGGCGGTCAGGCGTAGGCTTCCGTGTCCTTGAAAAAATACATAAAACCTATTGACAAATGAAATAGTCGTTGCTATACTACATTATATCAGTAATGTAGTATAGCGGTTTTAGGCGGTGATTACATGAAAATCAACTTTGACAGTATTAAGCCTGTCTATGTGCAGATTGCCGAGGCTGTTGAGGACGACATTATTAACGGCAGCCTTATTGAAGGCGGCACGGCACATTCCCAGCTAACTCTTTCGCGCGTTCTTGGTGTCAACCCCGCAACGGCGGCAAAGGGAATCAATCTGCTTGTCGCAAAGGGCATACTCGAAAAGCAGCGCGGTAATATGATGGTCATAACGCCCGGCTCGGCGGAACGGCTTATCAAGGAACGCCGGGGTAAAAAGTTCAAGGAACTAATTGCAGAAATTGTGTCCGAAGCCGGAAAAGTAAATCTAACAGAAAATGACGTATTGGGCGAAATTAGAAAACATTATCAAAGTTTGGAGGGGAAACAGGATGAGTAATATTGTCGTAAAAACGACTGATTTATCTAAGCGTTTCGGGAAAACGCAGGCGATTGATTCATTGTCGGTCAGTATCGCCGAACATAGCATCACCGGGCTTATCGGCAGAAACGGTTCGGGTAAAACCACGTTGCTTAAAATTCTTGCGGGCATACTTGATAAAACCGGCGGTGAGGTAAGCGTTTTCGGTTCTTCGCCTCTGGATAATTTGCCTGTGTTGAACAGATTGGTTTACACCTATCACAACATGGTGTATGACGGAAGCCTAAAACTTAGCACGATATTATATGCCTACAAAACCATGTTCAAAAATTTCGATGCTGATTTTGCGGATAAACTGATGAAGTTTTTTGACTTTACCGGGAAAATGAAGTACAAGAGCCTATCGCAAGGCATGGGAAGTATCTTTAATTTTCTCTGCGCCCTGTCCTGCCGCTCCGAGCTGACAATGCTTGATGAACCTGTGCTTGGCATGGATGTAACCGTGCGAAAATCGGCATATGAAATACTGCTCCGCGATTTTGCCGAACACCCCCGCACCTTTATTGTGTCAAGCCATTTGCTTTCAGAAATTGAGGGTTTGCTTTCCGATATTCTACTCATTGAGCAAGGCAAACTCGTTCTGCACAAGCCCATAGACGATGTGCGGCAGAGCGCGTATCGTGTTGACGGCAGCGGGTCGGCGGTGGAGCAGTTTATTTCAGGTAAAAATACTATCACGCATAAAAAAACCGAAGTTTCAAACTTCGCTATTGTTTACGAGCCGCTCATGGAAAAGGCAGCGGATGCGGCAAAAGCCGGGGGATTAACCATTTCGCCCGTAAGAGCAGAGGACTTATGCGTTTATCTTACACGCCAAAATAAGGAGGGAGAACTGGAATGTTTATGGTAAAAGGCGAGTGTGCCAACATAGTGAGTTTGTTGAAGGTCAAAGTTAAGACCAATGGAAAGAATTTCTTTTGGTTTCCCATTATAGCGGTGATTATGTTATGCGCCACTCTTGCCGTGACGGTCGTGAGCATTATAAATAGTGGCGGTGAGGGTCGAAGTGTATATCAGGTTACTGATTATTCCACATCGTTCTTTTTCGGAATGATAGTCGCTTACACGATTATGATGTTCCTATACAGGGGCATCAACGACAAGCTATCCGTGTTCCCGCAAACAAACACCGCGCGCTTTATAACTTCCGCTGCCATCAACTACATTGTTGCGGTTTTTGTCGGACTGACAACGCTTGTCATGTACTTGCTGTATAATGCCGTAATCAAAATCCTTTCGCTTTTTTACGAAAGCGTCTATTTCGCGCTTAATTTTGACATTGGTTTTATCGTAGCCGGATTCATCACATTTCTTCTTTACAGCTTCATTATCGCGGCGGTGATTGACCTTATCGGCGTTATCCTACGGAAATGGGCGATTTACGCAGCCGTCGCTTTTGTCGCGCTCATTACGCTCGCGGTCGTTAATATAATGACAGTCATCGAGTATGCGCCGGCAGTGCTTGCGTTTCTTGTGAAAGAGGCGTCTTTTGGTCTGTTCGTTATAAAAGCATTGGGGGTTTGGATCGCCGTTGTTGCAGCTTCCCTCGTTATAAACCGTTTTACGGTCTACCACAAAAATCAGGGCGTTCATAACAAAAAATTAGTTGCGGTTCTCTGTGTCGTAATCGCGGCGGTGATTGCGATTGGGATGCCGCTGATATTATTCAGCAACGCCAGAACTGGAATTGATACAGTAGAAATCGAGACGGGCGCGGAAAACGTCGATGATTATTGGATGACAATAGATGAAATCCGCATCGACATTTCCCACTTGCACAGGGGCAGCAATATTAACCTTGTAGTGAATGATGATATTGTCACGATAGCCAAAGGCGGAACGCTTGTTTACGGTAAAGGCAACTTTACTGCACAACTCAGCGACACGGATGCGCTGGGTGATATTCAGGGAAGTACAATCGTTATATATTTCCGCCCTCCATTGCATCATGTTAATGGCTTTGATTTGGCGGGGTTCGCTAATCCCCGGCTCATTGCATACTTAGACGGTGACACGCTGTATATCGAGTATCTCATTGACGATGCCCATGTGGTTCTTATTCCGATATGGAGCATAGCCGGACAGTTCGATATTTTTAAGGATAGAGGGCTTGTTACGGAAAATACGTTTGGGTACAGTTCCGGCGGGAATGGGGAGGCAAATATCTTTATCAGCGTGGAGTAGTACCGCATCACATTAGAATAAGTTAAGCGGCGGTCTTGGAATCAACCAAAGCCGCTGCTGAAATATTTTAGTAAACTATTAATGAACAAGACATGCTCTTGTCAGCACCATAAAATAGATATCGAAAAAACTCTTGCGATTATTCCGATAAAAGAATATAATATAGAAACAGTCAACTGAGGAGAATAGCATGGAGTTTTTAACGACAAAACAAGCGTCAGAGCTTTGGGGCATATCACAGCGTCGTGTTGCAATCCTTTGTGAAGAAGGCCGAATAAAGGGTGCGGCTAAAGCCGGGCGAACATGGCTTATGCCAACAAATACTCAAAAGCCGGTTGACGGTAGAACAAAGCAAGCAAAGGAGCAGGCAAAAGATGGCAAGAGCTAAAAAGGAAGCCGCGCCGCAACCCGCCCCACAGGTTTTATTGGCGTCTGCCGATAAACTGCGGAAAAACATGGATGCTGCCGAATATAAGCACATCGTACTTATCGATTGCATAGTCAATCTGCCGACTAAGTTGTTCCTGAATACGCAAATTCCCGCTTGCCTATGGTTTTTGTCACGCGAAAAGGAAATGAATGCAAATCATCTGCGCAGGGATAAAGTGTTATTTATTGATGCTCGTAATATGGGGACGCTCATCAATCGCCGTACCCGCGAGCTTACAGACGACGACATCCGCACGATTGCCGATACATACCACAACTGGAAGGCCGAAAACGGATACGAGGACATCCCCGGTTTCTGTAAATCCGCATCCGTATCGGGCGAAGGCGGTGTTGCCGCATTGGACTACGTTCTCACGCCGGGGCGGTATATCGGACTGCCCGATGATGAGGACGATTTCAACTTCGCCGAGCGTGTGCAAACGCTGACCGCCGAACTGGAAGCACAGATGGCGGAGGGGGTCGCTCTTGATGAGCGCATACGCCGAAACCTTGCGAGAGTGGAGGTGACGGGGCAATGAGCGATAAACACGAAATCATTATGTACCAAACCGTGGACGGCCTGACAAAAATCGACGTTCGCATGGAGGGCGAAACCCTTTGGCTGACCCAAGCGCAGATTGCAGAACTGTTTGGGCGCGAAAGGTCTGTTATCACAAAGCATATCCGTAATGTTTTTAGCGATAATGAGCTTGATGAAAAAAGCAATGTGCAAAATATGCACATTCCAAATTCTGACAAGCCCGTGTCGCTTTACAGTCTTGATGTCATCCTTGCGGTTGGATACCGTGTGAAATCGCCGCGCGGTACGCAGTTCCGGCAATGGGCGACGCGGACTCTGCACGAATATCTGCAAAAAGGCTTTACCATGAACGACGACCTGTTAAAAAACATGGGCGGCGGTTTGTATTGGAAAGAGCTTTTAGAGCGCATCCGCGACATACGCGCCAGCGAAAAGATTATGTACCGCCAAATCCTCGACCTTTACGCTACCAGCCTTGATTACAACGCCACTATGCCTGAAACGATAGAGTTTTTCAAAATCGTGCAGAACAAGCTGCATTACGCCGTCAGCGGGCATACAGCAAGTGAGATTGTCTTCAACCGCGCCCAGCCCAAGACAGTGGGTTGATGAAAATGTTTTTACGCAGGCTTTCGTCATCCAGTTTCTATATCGAGTTTTATTATTGAGGCTTATCATTATTATGACGGAGTACAGAACGTAGTTTTTCAAGCGCTGCGTTCCCTAAGTATGCCCCTTAAGAACGGCTGCAAGCTCTGACAACACCTCCATGCGTTTGTCAGTGCTTAAGGATTTGAGCACGAGAAAAGGCAACCCCATCACACCCATTGCAAATGCGGGGTCGAACTGCATCGTCTTAATAAAACAGTTCAAAACAAAAACAGCTTCTTTTGGTTCTTTTTTATAGAACTCGATAATAAACCCTGTCAGAACATCTAGCATATCGCTGATAAGTTCAGGCTCGGCATAGTCGGTCATTGTGTCGTACCGGTAATTTGCTACTGTTGGCTCACTGACCTTTATTATGTTTTCGGCGCCGTCAAACGCAACAGAAGCCTGCATGTTCAGATCAGCATATCTATCAGTTCCCGTCCCTATACCGATAAAAGATTCAACTTTTGCTGTAGCTTCATGTTCCGCAATATCAAAGATTACGCAGAGTATCGCTACCAGATCCACGGAGCTGATCGTGCGCAACCGTTTCAACTCCAGTGACGAAATATAGCTTTCGTCTCTATTTATTGCCCGCGACAGTGTAGCCGCCGGGATTCGTTTTTCGACTCTGGCGGCTTTGATATTGTGCAATATCTGGTCAGTCAGCATTATCTTTGGCGGTAGCATAAACAATCACCTCGAATAGTATTAAAGCACACATGGCACAACGCTGTCAATCCTTCTCATTGTCTGCAATGATTATTGTGAATAATGCAAAAAATGTGGTAGAATCGCTCAAACAAGTGTTATCGCCATCGGAGATTTTGTATATTATTGCAGAAAATTGTAAAAAATTGCAGGTCTCTATTGACGGCAAAGCAAAATCGAAGTACAATGTACGCAAGTATTGCAATTATTGCAATGATTGCAATGATAACAGAGGATTTCCTTCCGGAGACAGGTGAGTGCATTGGAACAAAGCAAGTATATAGCAATGCCTTTTCAGTATAAATTGGCTCGTTTTAGCCTGCTTCTGCGAAAGGCATATCCGTTCCTGGGTGAGCTGTGCATGCGTGTGGAAAAACACCATAAAGAGCAGATCGGGCTAGCAGCAACCGACGGCCTGAGGCTCTATCTCAATGCTGAACTGCTTAATAAGCTGCCGGAAGAAGGTTTGAACTTCATATTGTTGCATGAACTGCTCCATATAATTCTCCGGCATCGATATCCGAAAGGGATGTCATATTATGAGAAAATCTACTGGAACATAGGGTTTGACCTGCAAGCAAACTGGCTGCTCATGAGTATGGGCGCCGAGTTAAAGCAAAATGCCTTGCCAATTATTCCAATCTCGGACACGGCGCTGACGATGGACGATTTGTCCCAGGATCCGTCTAATGTAATCGCAAAAGCCTTTGTTATGCAAGCTGTGGCGCAAGGCATCTTGTCGGAAAACCCTCCTGTACTTGTTGACATAGAGTGGAAATCGTTCAAGACAGTTGTCTTCAATGACAGTATATTTGCTTTCGACGTCATTGATGGCACCGGCATGGCGGATGCGCCGACCGAGGCAGAAATCCGGGAGCTGCTTGCGGGGTGCGTAAAGTCGGCAGGCAAAAACGGCCTGCCATGGCGGTTAAGAGGGCTCTGGGACGAGCTTGTAAGCGGACGGACGCTGCCATGGCATCTGATTTTCAGACATTTTCTGGAAGGTATGAAGGAGAGCGAAGACTTTGACTTTTGCCCGCCGGATAAACGGATGCTATATAGCAAGCTGATCCTGCCGTCGGAAGCCATTGAGGAAGGAGGTGTGCTTGACAATGCATTGATTGTGCTGGATGTCAGCGGCTCTGTTGATAAAGCGGAATTGCTGGCGCAAATCCGGCAAGTCGACAGCGTGCTGAGAGGGCTTGAAATCAGGGGTTCGATTGTTTCGTTTGGCAGCTCCGTATATCAAGAAGCGCCGCTTATAAACAGGGCATCGCTGAAGAAGTTCATTGATGAGTTAGAAGTTGGCGGCGGAACGGATTGGGGTGATGTGGTCCGTTATGTCAAACAGAACAAGCAGCGCGCAAAACCGATTATCGTATTTACTGACGGATATTTCTACAGCTACGACGAGGGGTTATCGGATGTTGTATTCATCACCCAGAAAGATTATCCCGAAGAATTATGCAAACTCGGTAAAGTGATCCAAATCAAAAACTAAGGGGGTTTCTATCATGATAGACTATGCATTTGGGGCCGGTGGTTTTAAGCTTGGCGATAGAGTCGAGATCCTGTTGACCGGACAGAGAGGTATACTTGTCGCTGAAATAGTACATATTTCGGGATGCAACACCTACGTTGTTTTGCTGCCAAATGTCTTGGCGGGAGGCAAAAAGACGACGACCCACCGTGATCATTTGATGCTCAGGAAGCTTGGGGACAGCGAATCAGTATATGATGAAGCAAAAGTGCTGACGGACGAGAACTCATTTGCACCGAAAGGCACCGACGTGAACGCAGAATGGATACGGGCGGCTTTGGACGATGAAAAAGAACCCATCCCTGAGCTTGACGATGCCGTAGGTGTAGAAGAAATCGCGATAAAGCCTGGTACGGAAGTGTGGAACAAAGTCTATGGTAAAACGATGATCGTCACTCACATTTACCGGGATATATTCTCAAAGGAACTTCACTACGGTGCCATTCATATGGTTGACGATAGAGAAGTAACCACGTTCTATCATTCATATGCACTCGTGCCACTTGAGCATAAAATAGATGTGCCTTCATCTCCTAAACTCGGCTCGATGTACGAAGACGGGCGAGACATTGTCGAGTTTGATAGCGGCTTTGGTTCAGACATATTCAGTAGATTATAGACTGTAGGGGGTTATTCGCATGGCAATCACCATCAGCCAGTTTGAAATGGCGGTCAGGGCGACGATAGAGAAGCAACTCCGCCGTTCGCTCAAAGTCATTGGACCAACCGGAATAGGCAAGTCTGAAGTTATCCATCAAATCGCTAAATCGTTTAATATGGGCGTTATTGACATCAGGCTATTGCTTTGGTCCCTCACTGATCTCAAGGGCATACCTTACCCTGACGATACGCATACCTACACCCGCTGGCTTATCAATGACATACTTCCAAGACCTGACCGCGACGGAGAAGAGGGTATACTGCTGCTTGAGGAGTTGGATGATGCGCCAAAAACCGTCAGGGCGGCGGCTTATCAGTTGACGCTCGACCGCAAGCTCGGCAGTTACTCGCTTGGAGACGATTGGTTTATAATTGCCACCAGCAACCGTGAGCAGGACGGCGGTGCCTATACGGCGCCGCTCGCCCCCCTGAATGACAGATTTGAAATCCATGAGGTCGAGCCGGACTTTCCCACTTGGCGCGACTACGCCGTTAAAGTAGGATATAACCCGCATATAGTTGGATATCTATCGGCTAACCAGACTGCGCTTTACACTTTCAAGCCCGAGGAAACTGCTGAGCTGGTGTTTGCAACGCCCAGAAGTTGGGCCGCAGTCAGCGATTTGCTGGACTCCGGATTGGAAGGTGAAGTTCTCAGGACAAAGACTGAAGCGAATGTTGGGGCAGCCGAAGCGGCAGGATTCTTTAAGTATATCAAAAACAGCAGGCTTCTTCCGAATATAGAGGCGGTCTTAAACGGCAAGGGCGTTGACAGCGGAAACACAGACTCGTCTTACAGTGCAACGCTTGATGCGTATTGGTTACTGATACAGAATTTGATCTACGCTATTAGCGCCGAGTTCCGCAAGGATGGCGGTAACTGGAGCTTTTATGCGGACAACAGCGTTAGTTTCATTTGTGATATTGGCAATTTTCCACTTGAACTCAAAAAGAGCTATGTCGACCAGATGTGCGCGCTGGATATGAGGGTGCGTGAGTACATGTATAACGATTCGCGTAACCAAAAGCTGTCAAAACTATTGCAGGAGCTTGACTATATAAGAACTTAAGGGATTATAAGGAATTAGCAGTCAAGCGGATGTTTCTGCTTTGCAGTCGCTTCTAAAACTGAGAATATTAGTTGACAGCGCCAAAATTCAGTGTAGAGGAAACAACGCTGATCTTATTCGGCTCCGAGCACAAACGGGAATACTAAGTCCGAGATGATGGAGTGAGCAAATGAATAAAGCCAAGCTTAGACGTTCGGAGCATATAAGCAGTTTTCTCAATTTTGTTAAGACGGTTGAGGGTGAGTATAGATATTACAATCAGCTTATGGAAACGGAGAATAAACTCAGTCAAGATTATCTTCATAAGTTAGAACTCGAAACGACTAAAGCACCTGAAAGGAATAGGATTGCTACTCGGCTTGCAATCTGCCGTAAAGACAGACGCTACTATAAAGATCACGTCGAAGAACTTGAACCAATGTATGAGTTAATTTCTGACCCGAAGATGAAGCCATTCCTCGATCAAATGAAACAAGTGCTGGGAAAAGTCAGAAAGCAGGAAAAATACCACGAAAGCAGGACATACAAGCCAAAGGTGTTAGATGAGCCAGAAATACTTCAGAAGGAGACGTAGTTATGTTGTTGCGTTCACAGCCGCTTAGCGAAGAAATATCAAAGAAACTGGACGCAAAGAGCAAGGGTGAGATAGACACGATGAATAAAAGTAATATCAAATCCCAGTATATTGGACATTTCTTTGATGAAATAGTCGAAGGAAAGAGGAGGATCAGGCTAAAGACGCGCTTAGGATGGAAATGGCGTAATCTTAAGGGAAAATATTATGACTTAATATTCGCTGTGCGCAACAGCTTCAAATGGCGTAAAACAATAAGTCGGTTGCGTCCGTGGGAAGGCTTTGACGGGCTTCTAAGCGTCATGCAGAAGCATCTAAACGATTATATTGAAACAGAAGAAAAATTTGGACACTCAGCAAATGAGTACAAAGAACGAAAAATCGCAACAGCAAAAGAAGCAATTGAACTCTTGGCGCGAATGAATAAGCCAGATGAATACTACTTCAGGCGGCGCGAAGAAGTCGATAGATTATATCCAGATTATAAACAATTAATAACCAGGTATGAATATGGAGGAACAGGTATCAGCGGAGATTTCATAGCGCAAGGCACCGGTTGGGTCGGTAAAGAGAGCGGAGAAAATCCGCGTGAGGGTTACTTTGAGTTTGTCAATGGCAGGATTGAATTGGCAGAAAGCCCAAATCAAGCTGAAACGGATAAGTTGCTTACTCAGCTAAAGGAATATCATAAAGACATTGGTGCTGCCTATAGGCAGGCAGAAGTTGATTCGGATGAAGATTTCGCACGATTGAGTGATTTGCTAAAAGAAAACTTATATTCATGGTGGGATTAGTTGTCAGCAGGACAAGACCTTTATATCGCTGTTACAGATATGGTACAACAAGCACACCCCCCGCGCCGAAACCATAATCCGGTTCGGATTTGGCGTTAGTTGGCGGTGTGAGGGTCATACGCTAAAGCGCATATAGCCGTGTTCGGCACAATTTTGAAATATACGCCAACTTTGCCTGTACATATTCCATAATCTCTGATATTATGAAATGAATAAAATTTGTGAGGTACAAAATGCTTCGCGATACAGGGCAATATGAAAAAATTACCAGGGAAGGGAAAAAACCATTCTCATTTTATACATTCACCCCGCAACCTCTTGTGGGCAATGATTTTTATGTTATTGATGACGAACTATCATCATTGCTAATAAATGCTCATAGAGAACTCGGTATACTGGAAGGCGCCTTCAGACATCTGCCAGACTGCGAGGCAATTCGCAATATTATGGTTGCGCGAGAATGCTATTTTTCGCGCCAAATTGACTACAGCGAGGACAATACTTTTTCTGCTCTTCTCAAAGCCCACAGTTTAGGCAAGATAGATGCAAGTAATATCCAGAACATTATATCTGCGTTTGAGTTTTCTTTGAACGAAACCGTTCATAACAGTTCGCTATCAAAGGTATGCTCAATAGCTCTTTACGGGCATAAGTCCAGCCAAAGTATTAAAGAGCGAGAAAAGGCAATATTTTTAGGGAGAGTCGTTTCAAATCTCAAGGAGTATAATCCTACAGCCCCTGAGAGGATACTCCCGGCAATAGCGGACATAACCGCATTCTTGCAAAACAATAACAAAATAGACGTCCTTATCAGAGCGGCGCTTGCACATTATCAATTTGAAATGATACATCCATACGAGTGTTATAATGGTATTGTCGGTCGCATTATGATCCCGATGATTCTCCACACTCATGGCGGAATAAAGGCGGCTTCATTTATCGGGGTGTCGGAGTATTTGTACTTTTGTAAAAACGACTATTTTGAGATATTGCGCTCTACCCAATACAGCGGTGGATATATTGCGCTGATTAAATTCTTTGTTCGTGCTGTTTACGAATCCGCAAAGACCGCAAACACAAGGATTGAACATATGTTACGAATATTCGCGGATGACGAAAAGAGAATATCTGCCTCTCATGCCTCTAATAAGGTGTTGCCGATGGCGTTTGATTATTTCAAATCACGCATTTATTCCCAAGTACGAATGGTTTCCAATGATTTAGGAATATCGTTCAATACCGCCATTAAATCAATCAATATACTTTGCGAGTTGAACATTTTGCAGATGGAGAACGTACAAGCCAGGCACCGTGTTTTTGTTTACAACAGACTTTTGGAAGCCTTGTCGGAAGGAGTGACTACTGAGTGAAAACCCTTGCGGAGCTATTGCTCGCAGAAACAACCACATGCGATTTCAAGGAAATGCTTGAGATCAGGCATCCGAAAAGCTGGCTGAAGACCGTGAGCGCGTTTGCCAACGAATCTGGCGGGGTTCTGCTCTTTGGGGTCGCAGACGACAAACGTATTGTCGGTCTTGCAGACATAAAGGACGACATTGACATCATCGGCAAAAGAATCAAGGAGTTTATTGACCCGATGCCTGCTATTGATTTCACCGCTTATTATTCTGATGACGGAAAAGATGTATTGGCTTTAGAGGTTTTTCCGGGCGACGATACTCCGTATTTTTATTCAGAAAAGGGCAGCCTTACTGCTTATGTACGAATGGGCAGCGACAGTCTGCCTGCTCCGGCCAACCGATTGCGAGAGCTTGTCATGAAAGGAAAAAATTTGTCATTTGATTCGTTGCCAACCGACTATAGGTTTGAGGATTTGACCTTTACCGTATTTGAATCTACATTCAAGAGAATCACAAAAAAGGTTATCGTCCGAAACGACTATATCTCTTTCGGAATGTGCAAACCGGATGGTATGCTGACTTATGCTGGACTGATGTTCTCAGACGAATGCCCACTGTTGCAATCGCGTGTTTTTTGCACTCGCTGGAACGGGTTGACTAAAGGTTCTGTAGGCGATGACGCAATAGATGACAAGGAGTTCGAGAGGGATATAATATCTCAGCTTATTAGCAGTCATGATTTTGTAAAAATGAACTCAAAAGTGCGATGGAGGAAAATGTCAGACCATCGCGTGAATAAACCGGATTATGCTGACCGAGCAGTTTTTGAGATTCTTGCGAACGCCCTCATGCACAGATCATACGACATAGTCGGCAGCGAGGTTCATGTTGATATGTACGACGACCGCTTAGAGGTTTATTCTCCCGGTGGCATGGCGGACGGAACGCTAATACAGGAACGCGATATCGACGACGTTCCTTCAACTCGCCGCAACCCGATAATCGCGGAAATGTTCCATCGTCTTGATTATATAGAACGTCGCGGCAGTGGTTTCAAGAAGATACGCACGGAGACATCAAATCTTTTTGGTTATACAGATGAACATGCACCGACGTTCCGTTCAACTCCGACCGCTTTTCATGTAATTCTGAAAAATATGAACTTTGACTTGCACGGTAGTACAGGGCAAGTTGCAGGGCAAGTTACAGGGCAAGATAAACGAACTGCATCTTTGATCGAATTTTGCGTTACGCCGCGAACGCGTAAAGAAATGCAAGAGTTTGTGGGGATAGCAAGCCGTGAACACTTTAACAAAACGCTATTGATACCATTGATTGAGACAGGGCAACTAAAAATGACGATTCCGGATAAGCCTAACAGCAGAAATCAGAAGTATGTTAGGGTGTAATTTTGATTATTAAGCGAAGATAGAAAATCCAAAGCGAATTTGATAAAGTGAAGTTATGATATCTCGACGGAGACTGCATGAAATATGAAAAAACTTATATTGATAGGAAACGGATTCGATTTAGCTCACAATTATAAAACTACCTACAAGAATTTTGCTGATACCTGTGTCTCTCCGGCTTTGAAAACATTTCGAAATATGGCGTATAAGTATTGCAAATTAGAATTGTCATCAGGCTGCGTACATTGGTACGATTTTGAAGCTATGATTAGCGCGATTACATCACAGTGGTTCCAAGAATATTTTTCTGGCTATTCAAATGAAAACAATGATGATCAAGTAATACATGAAAAAGAGTATTTGAACGACATTGCTCAAATTAACTTAGCGTTCAGTGAACTAGAAGTTCAACTGAGAGAGTATTTGCGCAAAGCCACAAAAGGCCGAAAGAATGAGAAACTTGGGTCTATCTCAAAAGAGATTTCGGACAATGCAAAAGTCATTTCGTTTAATTATACGGATGTCGCTTCGCGCTATACTGATAATATCTATTACGTCCATGGCTCACTTCACGAGGAAAGCATTGTGTTGGGTTATCCTTTTAGAGAGGATCCTTGTTTAATATCTACGGAAGGAACCTTATATGCAAAAGAGCAATTGCGTGAATATCTTGATTTTAAACGTTTTTTGATGTCAAAAGACATGGATTTGTTATGCATTGAAACAGAGCAACTCTTAGTTGAAATGAGAAAGCAAATTTCTTCTCTTCATAGTAATAGAGGGGAATATGATATCCGAGATGACTTAGACAAGATAATTAAAGAGTATATGCAAACACACAAAAACAGTGCCGCTCAGATTGACATAGGCATCACACTTGAGAACATTGAAGAATTAGTGATTATGGGACACAGCTTGAAAGCAGACGAAGACATTATCAGTGAATGGCTTACCAAAATGCGAAAGCTGAGAACAATCAGAATTTTTACTTATACGGGAGAGTCGGTGAAGGAAATCGAAGCAAAGAAATCTTTTTTTAGTAACTGGAATTTAATTGTTGGAACTATACCTTACTAAGCTATCAATGAGCGGCTGAGATACGGTAACCGTCTAATAGGATGACGTCTGTGAAACCGGCTGCGCCGATGCTACAATAGATATCAAAACGAAAAGCAGTATAAAAACACTTGACAGGTTAATAATCATTAACTATACTAGAGTTAATGATTATTAACCTGTTTGTGGGATGATTTTATGGACACATTTATGTCAACCAAGCAACGTATATTGTCAGAAGCTCTACTATTGTTTTCAGAGAAAGGTTATGAACGAGTTACAGTTGCAGAAATCGCAGCGGCGATCGGTGTCAAGGCGCCGGCACTCTACAAACACTATAAAAGCAAGCGGGATATTTTTGACGCAATTCTCATTGAAATGAAAGCAAGCTATGATAGGCAGGCGGTTTCAATGCAAATGGATGGCAGGGATGCTGAAAAAGACCAGTTGCTGTATGTAGGTATCAGTGAGGATAAACTTGTCGAAATGGCGACCGAGTTATTTCTCTACTTCCTACACGATGAAAAAGAGCGTAATTTCAGAAAAATGCTTACGATTGAACAATTCAATAATAAAGAGTTAGCAGATTTATATACTAAGCAATATGTAGAATTTCCGCTTTCATATCAAAGCTCACTATTTGGGTTGATTGTAGGCGCAGGGGCAACAATTCAAGAAAATCCGCAAATCATGGCACTTCAATACTATGCTCCTGTATACCTATATCTTCGCTTGTGTGACCGTCACCCCGAACAGGAAGCCGAGGCACTACGGGTGCTGGAACAACATTTCAGACAGTTTATCAGACTTTATCGAAAAAAGGAGAACGAATCGAATGAATGATGTTAAGTACAGGAATACCGGGAGAATCGTAGGGGTGCTGTATATCATTGGTACAGTTTTAGGTGTTTTAAGTGTTCCATTGCTCAATCCGAGAACAGCACCGGATTTCCTCGCAGAGATAGCTGCGAGTCAAGGCACTTTTACAGTTGGCGCGTTATTGGTGCTGGTCATGGGGTTTTCATTGGCGTTTATCCCGGCTTTTATGTTTCCTATACTAAAAAAACACAATGAACCGATGGGCATTGCGTACATTGTTTTTAGGGGCGCATTAGAAACTTGCACTGTTATTATTCGCTTTATTTGCTTTTTGTCGCTAGCATCGCTTAGCGCTGACTATGTTGCCGGTGTGCAAAATGTACCAGCACTACAAGCATTGGGGGAGTTGATAAATAGTATATTGAAAATGCCCATGGCAGAATTTGCATTTGGTATCGGCGCATTGATTTTCTATTATGCGCTCTATAGATATAAGCTCGTTCCGAGATGGCTTCCCATTTTTGGAATTGTCGCGATTTTGTTGCATATTACCGCCAGCTTATTGGTATTGCTTGGGTTGCAAGAGCATTTCGACACGGGGAGCCTCATCATGAACCTACCAATAGCGGTGCAGGAGATGGTGATGGCGGTATGGTTCATTGTAAAAGGGTTTCGTGTGGAAGAAGCACGGAGGGATGTGCCAAGAGTGAAAAATTGATTCAGTCCGGGTA
>Ga0099364_10007104_pt1 | contig 16092 bp, 13 predicted proteins | sample TergutTh196P3_FD_73070 | JGI IMG/M metagenome (GOLD analysis project Ga0099364, IMG submission 73070) | Microcerotermes parvus P3 segment gut microbial communities from Pointe-Noire, Republic of the Congo - Th196 P3 | ecosystem: Host-associated > Arthropoda: Insects > Digestive system > Gut ...
AAAAAAACGATTGAAGCGGGAACCACAATCGTTGCCCGAATGACAGGAACCAATCCGCCGAATTTCAGAAATCCCAACGCAACGGGGGGCGGCGGTCCGGGAATGCCGGGGGGGGGAATGCCGATGCCAGGTTATGGGCCAGAATACGAAGGCGGCGAATACGGGGCCGGTTTTCCCGGTTCTTATCCCGGTTCGTCGTCCCGTATGCAAGATAACAAATCCCCGCGCACCCTTGCGAAAAGAGGGGAAATGAATCCCGGAAATGCCCCGGTCGCCTGGATGACAGGTCTTGCGATGGCCGGAGCGGTCAAGTTTGATGAGGGGACCAGGATTTTATCCCGCGTTTCCAATTACGACACCGGCAGAAGAGCAGGGGAGGACATGCGTTCGTTAGGTTGGGTGGAACAGTATTTTAAGGTCGCAGGCGCACAAGTGAAACAGAATTGCCTCCCGCTCGTGAATGCGGACGCGAAAAGATCGATTGAAAGTTCCCTGAGTAGGCTTGAAACCCGCTTCAAAAGGTTCGATCAAGAGCGAAACCGTATCGGCAGAACCAATAATCCCCGGCAGGGTTTTCAAGACGGATTCGCCCCCAGAACGCAACAACCCGCCGGGCATGGCGGCGTGATGTGAAAGACACCATGGAACTACTGAATTCCTGCCTAACCACAAATAACATTCATTTTCATTTCATCCGCAGATGAACCTTGAGGCTGATCGAGTCAACGACATCGATAGCATCTTGTATGTGTGAATTCCGGTTGAAAACCGGGGACTATTCAGGAAACAGTTCGGCAAGTTTCTCTGCCAATGCTTCCCCGCGGGCTTCCAGCATGATGACCTTTCCGTCGCGTCCGATGAGGATCACTTCCGGAATTGCCGTGATGCCGTACCGTTTGTCCATCCGTTGCTTTCCCGCCTCTTCGAGTTTTTTGTCGGCAAAAACCGGCCAGGGAAGCGGGTTTTTGTCCAAGTATTGGCTCAGGGCATCCAGGTCTGCATCGGTGCTGATACCGATGATTTCGAATCCTTTTTCGCGATATTTTTCGTAATGTTTTTTTAACGCAGGAAACTCCACGATGCACCAGCCGCACCATGTCGCCCAGAAATCGACAAGCAAAATCTTGCCGCGATACACTTCCGCATCGAAAGGCTTGCCGTCGAGCGTGATTCCTTCGAGCGGCATTTCCTGCCCTTCAAGCGACAACCGCCTTGCCTGTCCGTACAAGAACGCAGAGAGGTCCGCAATTTCGGGAACCTCGGAACCGGCAAGCATCTTGGCGCAGGCGAGACTGGTTGCCACAAGGATTTGCGGGTTCTTGGTCTGATAGGCGGCGGACTCGCTCACGTTCGCAACATGATCCATAAGCGAAAAAATTTCTTCCGGCACCACACTCTCCGAATGGTCCAGCAGGTATTGGAACAACAGATCACGCTGTTCGACGAATGCTTCCGGTGTCATCTGATGATCGAATTTCGAGCGGTATTGCAACCAGCGGAGCTTGTCGGCCAGGCGAGGTTGTCCGTCCGCTTCCAAGCGGCTCACGAGCTCGGCAAGTTGGGAAGCGTCGAGCAAGCCGTTCCATCTTACCAAAACGGCGAGCGTTTCAATCGCCTGTTTTCGCGCGGAATCGTCGCCGCTTTTTTCGTAAACATGCAGGATTGCCTTGAACAATTCCTCGCCATGTGCCAATTTTCCGCCGCCGGAACGTTGGTAGGCAACCAGGGCAATGTCGGTCAGCAGTTGCAACCATTCCTCCGTCGGGCGATTTTCAAACAATTCGAGAAATTTTCCGTCTGCAACGCTTTGGATGAATTCATCCGCCTTTTTCGTAATGTCAAACGGTGCAGCCCCGAAGAGTTTTTCCAGTTCCGCGATGGCATCCCGTTGCTGTAGATTGGAGTTTAGCACGGTTCCGTCTTTGCCGATCAGAATGCAAATTGCGTCTCTCTCGAAAACACCGAGGTAGCGTTTCAGGAAATAGAGAACCTCTGCATCAGGGGCACCTTGGGGAATCTTTTGAAAGATGGGCCAATCCAGTCCCAGCCCCGGAAACAAATGGCGGAGGTACTCCGAAAACCGGTGGTCCACATTATAAATGTCAAGTCCCTGTTCATGCCAAAGCCGTCCGGCATATTGGAGGCGGAGCGTATGGGAGCCGAAAACCGGACAGAACGTTATCAAGGAGACCCGGCCTTCCCGGGCAGAAAAATCAACCGTTTCATCGCTCCCGAAGACCGGAAGTTTCCACGGACAGATTTTGCCCTTCATTTCGAGCCGCTCGGCGATTTTGTTCATCGATTTTCCCCGGGACCGTCCCTGCAACAGCTCCACATAACGTTTCAAGGTTTCCAGGGCGTAATCGTACTCCGCCGGATTGTCTGCCGCAAGAGATTCGAGATAACAGGCTGTCCCGTAAATAATGTCGTCGACGAGTTCCATGAAATAAGAATCATTGTCAACGGCCTGATGGGTGTCGAGAAACTCATAGAACCGGCGAAGGAAATCTTTCTGCTGCTCGTCGGGACGCTTGATAAACTCGGTCGAATCCCGGTTCACGACTTCGAGAGCAAACGGAAACACAAGAGCGGCGACCTCAATATCGGCGACCACGGGTTTCAGGTGTTCGATGGCGTCATACTGACGGATCGTTTCCCGCAATTCGTCGAGAATCGCCGGCTTCCCGGTGTCGGGAACGATGTTGAACAACTCCCGGTAGGCACCTGCGATCTGATAAATGAAGAAAGTCGGAATCTCCTCCGGCGGCAAAGAGGGGATTTGATTGACCCGTGCCTCAATCATTGTCCGAAATCCCCGGCGGAGATAGGCGTCTTTTTCGGTGTCGGAATCGAACGTGTGTTCGAATCGCCCCCAAGTCGTCGCATGCATGGTTCGGAAAAGACTCTGTAGTTTTTTATCGAACGCTTTTTGGTCGACGGACCAGTCAGGCAAGACAAATTCCGGGTATTTTTCCTCTTCGCCATAAGAAACGGACAGTAGGAAGACAACTAAAGTCGCCGTAAAAAACATATGTTGAGTAAATTTCATTGCACCATTTTTAGTTACGGGTTTTCGGAAGATCAGAGAAGCAGGTCGAATTAGTCCTCCTTAAGAAGGGCTTTCTACAAAAAATCCCTCATTCTCGCAAGGTCGTAAAAGACCTGCAAGCCAATGGATTGGAGATGCGGCGGAACTCAAAAAACAAACTCGAAAACACGAAGTTGTTTAGGCGACTTTGTACTGCTTCAAAACGCCAGATATGGAAAAATACAGAATTCAAAGCAATTGTGGATACGGTCTAAAGAATCATGGGGAACGATTCATCCAATGGTGTTACGGACAGCTCGACAAGAAATTGCGACAAGCGCGGGACAATCCATTCGAGAGCCTGATACCCTTTGGCGGCGGTTGCCTTGTGAGGATTGCCCGAACCGGTGTTGGTCGTCAATAAATGCCAGGGGCGGGCAACACTGACCCAACCGCGGTTGACCGCTTCAAACCGGGTGGGGCGCGTCGCTCCCTCGTCGGCAAGGAGTTGCCCGTTTTCGTCCCGTGCCGCCAGTTCCGGTGCCAGCGCAAGCATCAGCGAAGTCTCCATCTCCCCGGCATGATCGTCCGGTTCCTCGAAAATTTCCTTGTACTTGTCGCTGATCGAGTGATACCAATTGCAGGCGAAAATTTTGGCGTCAAGTTTCCCGTAAGATTCCCGAAGAAAACCCTTGAGTTCGTTCCCTCCGTGCCCGTTGAAGAGAACAATCTTGCGAATACCGGAACAAATAAGCGATTCAACCAAGTCGGCGAGCACCCGGTTGATCGTCGAGGGATTGAGATTGAGTGCCAAAGGCAATTCCCGCTGGTTCGTTTGCGTACCGAAAGGGATTGTCGGGAGAAGCACGACTTTGGCACCATGATTCCACGCCGCCTGGCAAACGAGTTCGGCGACGCGCGTGGTGCAAAACGTGTCAGTCGAGTACGGCAGGTGCAGGTTATGCGGCTCCGTCGCTCCAATCGGAAGCACGGCCGCCTCAAACCGCTGCTCCTTGATAACGGCATAATTCGTTACGGAAAGATTCATATCCGGTCGTTGGTTGTCGGGAATTCATGTCTCATTTTTTCTACATTCGAATAAGTGCATCAAGCATTTCGTTGATGATGGAAACGTATTTCGCACTGGCCTGGTAGAGCCGCTGGTAATTCATCAGCATCATCGTCTCCTCGTCGATTTCGACGCCGCTGATCGCGTCCCGCTGCACCTGAAGAGACATATAGTACGAAATATCACCGGTTGAAACCGCCTTGAGAACGCCCGCCTTGGACATAATATCCGTGACGGTAAACCGGTACGCTTCCGTGATCGACTTATTGCCGTACTCGGAATGCCGCTCCTCCGGCATCGCGGCGAGTTTGACGCCGTTTTCCGTATCCGCCCCGATCCCGGTTTGACTCACGGCGAATTTGCCGGGATCGCTTCGGAGTGTTTGATTGACACCAATCGTGCGAGAGTCGGTCCCGGTAAAAAATGTGTTTAAACCCAGTGCCGGGAGGATTCCGGCGGTGTCATGAGCGAATGCGAACTGCAATTCCGGGGAACTTGAAACAATCTCCAGCTTGTTGTCAATCGTGATTCCCGCCGTGATTCCCTCGATCTCATTAATTTGCGCAACAAGGTCTTGGAGCGTCATTTTTTCCTGACCGCTGCCGGTGAGCGGCACCAGAATTTCAGTCGTTACAGAAACGCCGGTCTCCTTGTTTTGTACCATGATCGAGAAGACGCCGTTTTTCGGCGGCGGCACAAGACCGGCGGCATCGAGCGGAACACCGATTTCTGTAACGCTTGCAAGGCTTGTGATTTCCTCATACCCGGTCAATCCCTGTCCGCCGGCGTAAATCGCGTTGAACTGTTGAATGAGCGACGCGGCGTAGCCGTCGAGTGTTTTTGAAAATTGCCCCAGAATGGCATCACGTCCTTCATAGAGTCCGTAGAGTTTCCCGGCACGAACATCCAGCGGGGAATTGTCCGACGCGAAACGGATTTCCGCAAGAGACAAGTCGCCGTAAGGATCGCTGACGTAAAAAATGCTTAGTTCTTTGGCACCATTGGACGAAATCAGCTGGTCGTTGCCGCAATAGACGGTTACGACACCATTGTCATCCTCGTGTGTTTTGATGTTGATGAGTGATGCCAGATTCGACAAGGCGGCAAGTCTCTGGTCCCGCAAGCCGACCGCTTCAATACCGGGCGAGCGTCCCGCCTCGATCTGGGCGATGGCGTTATTCAAGTTTTCGATTTCCTTCGTGAGAAGGTTGATTTGTTGCGTTAAATCGACAATCGAGCGGTTAATATCAACCCGTTGCTTGAGGACGGCGTTACTCATGTCGGTGATTTGCCGGGCCAGTTTGACACCTTCATCAACGGCCATCTGCCGGATCGTGAGATTTTCCGGCTGATTAAGCACATTTGCAATCGCATTGAAAAAATCGTCCATCTGCGTGCTGAGGTCTTTGTCGGTCAGCTCGTTCAGGATGAATTCCAGTTGCGAATAAACGCCGGATTGCGTCGTGGAACTCATGGCGTCACTTTGCGAATTGCGAAGCCGTTCCTCCAGATAGAGGTCGATCATCTGGATGATACCATTGACCTCGGCACCGGTTCCCATAGCGAGTCCGTTCCCGGTTTTCTTGGGGTTCGATGCCCCGACGAGCATCTGTTCGCGGACGTAACCCGGCACACCGGCGTTCTGAAGGTTCTGCCCGGCGACCTGAATCCCGACCGAATTGACATTGAGCGACTTGGCCGCAATATGAAGTGAATCAAGCAACATTTTAGCCTCCGAGATCGACGATGGTGCCGCCAGTGTACGATTTTTCCTTGTTGTGGTGCCGGTTGTAGGTGGAGTTCGGCTTCCCTTTGGTGCCGATGATCTCGATCAGTTGCGATAAATGCACCGCCGTCCGCTGGGCGAGAACCCAGTTCGCAAGGCTTTGATGCTGTAAAACCCGGGACTTGCGGATGGAGTCACGGCAGCGTTCCTCAAGCGCATGACCGGGACTTTCCTTGTCAAGCCGTGCCGCCAGCGATTCAAGGGTGTCACTCGGAAGGTCCGCGTCTTTCGCCTGTTGGAGAATCTGAAACCGCTGTTCAAAGACGCTGTGAAGCCGGTCCATGACCGCCTGTTCCTCGTCGGCGATCTCCGTGAGTCCTTTGGTGTCGGATTTGCCGAGCAGGTCTCCTTTTCGTGTTAAAAATTCAAGTGTGGCGTCCTGGATGACGGAAAGCTCATCGAGAAATTCCTGGATTTGTGTAATCATCATTCACAGAGGGGAGGAGGGAAAAATTGGGGGGAAAGGTTACTTCATCAGTTGAAACATCGTTTCACTGAACGAGTGTGGTGTCGCGGCGGTCATTTGTTCGACGAGAACGTTGTCAAGCTGTTCCTGAAAAATCTCTTCAACCCGGCCGCCGTGGAAATAAGCCGGTTTTTCCTGGGTTTGACGCATCGACTTGAGCATCTGCCCGTAGAGCGTCTGCCCGACGAACTGGTGAAAAACGTTACGGAATTCCTCCTCGTCGGCCCCGGTCCGCACAGCGGCGTCAAACGGCTGAACGGTGTCGCGGGTAACCGGCGGTTTGCCTTCACTCGTCCATTCGAATGTATCGGTTGTATCAAACGAACTCTTGCGGTTATTTTGCATGTTTTTTAAGATCGACGCAAAATCCTCACCGGTTTTTTCCGCCTGAGTTTTTGTTGCAAAATTCGTGTGGGACGTTGGTAAATTGGATAAAATATTCATGGTTCTCGTTAGCGGTGGGGCTTGCCCCGCGCTGCTTTTGTGTTGAATTTATGGAAAAATGTTGATTTGAAATTTCATCCGCACGGGGCAAGCCCCGTCGCTAACGGTAGTCGCTCACTTGTTTCTAAAACTGTAATTGCGATGTCATTTGGAAAATCGGAACGAGGAGTGCGAGAATGATGACCAAAACGACAACGCCCATTCCGAGGAGTAACAGCGGTTCAAGCATTCGAATGAACGTGTCCAAACGGCGGGTCGTTCCGCGTTCAATCGTATCGGCGGCGTTAAGCAAAACCGATTCAAGCGTGTTCGATTCCTCGGCAATCGTAACCATCGCCATCACCTGCGGCGGGAAAATCCCGGTCTCGGCAAGCGGTTTGGACAACGATTCGCCGGACGAAACATTGTCCGCCGACTTGTTAATCGCGTCGGCAAGGATCACATTGCCGGTTGAAGTGCTGGAAATCTCCAAAGCCCGTAAAATCGGGACACCGTTTTCCAAAAGCGTGCCGAACACACGGCAAAACCGCGATACGGCGGATTCGAGAAAGATTTGCCCGGCCATCGGCAATTTGAGTTTCCAGCGGTCCATAAAACGTTTGCCCCAAGTGGTGGACATTTGTATCCGCACCCCAAAAAACACAAGCGCACCGCCGATGAGGGTGTAATGGTAATACTGCATTAAAAACTTCCGGAATTCCAGGAGACAAATCGTCATCGGCGGCAATGTGCCCCCCTGCTCTTCGATGGTGTCGAACATCACTTGAAATTGCGGAACGAAAAAGATAATGAGAACCAGAACCATACTGATTCCGACGATCAGGAGAATGATCGGATAAACCATCGCCGCGATGATTTTCGCCCGTAGTTCCCCCTGGACCTCAAGAAATCGGGCGGTCCGTTTCAGGGCATCTTCAAGAAACGCCCCTTCAGTCCCGGCACGGATGATGCTAATCGTCAAATCGTTGAACACTTTCGGATGCGCGGCAAACGCACTGTCAATCGCCTCCCCGTCGGCAACGCGGTCATGCAAATCGGTAACAACCTCTTTGAGTGTCGGATGAGTCGTTTGCTTGACGAGCACCTGAAACGCCGTAAGCACCGGAACGCCGTTTTCCAACAGGTCCGCCAATTGCGTCAAGGTTTGCGCAATGAGCATGTCCGGGATTCCAGACCTGAACAGCTTGATTTCAATGTGCCCTTTTTTTGCGTCTTCAACGGTCAGCGGAAAAAGCGACTGCCGCGCAAGCACATCGAGAACCTCCCGGCGTGAATTGGCGGAAAGTTTCCCGGTAATATCGTTCCCGTCAAGCGACCGGGCAGTGTAAACAAAATCAGGCACGGTTTAATTATGAATTATGAATTATGAATTTTTCGTTGTGGTCATTTTTCTTTGAATGCCGAAAAGGCAAAACCCTATCTTATTTACCTTATTTTTTCTTAACAAAACAACCTCAGTAGCAAAACTCTCGTAAACATCAGACCTGTTTTTGAGCGAAAATACTGAATAAACACACAGGAATCAATTACCACGGCAATGTCCATCGTTTCATCTTCTCTCTGATTTCATCTTGTCTTCGAATCGTTTCCTCATCTGCAACCGGTCCATTGAGGAGAAATTGCAAAGGCTCATCGTCGAATTCTGACTACCGACGGCAAGCGACTCCTTACTATACCATATTTTCCCGTTTATTGAAACGTGGTTTTTTTGCGTAAAACATGATGGTAGTGCTGTGCGAAGCGGTGGGCCTCGTCGCGGACGTATTGCAAAAGACGCAAGGCAAACGAATGACGGCTCAGCGAGAGCGGTTCATCCTGGTTCGGAATGAAAATTTCCTCATCCTTTTTCGCAAGAGACAACAGGAATTTCGGCTTGTTCGGCGTATGTTCCAAAACGCTCATTGCGGCGTTGAGTTGCCCTTTGCCGCCGTCGATCAGCAAAATGTCCGGCGGCGGATGCGTTTCGGAATCCGTATGCGAAAACCGCCGCGACACCACCTCGGCAATTGACGCAAAATCATCCACCCCCTGAACATGGCGGATTTTGTAATGCCTGTAGCCCGGCTTAAACGGCAAACCGTCAATGAAATGCACAAGACTGGCAACCGTATCTGTTCCCGACAGATGAGCAATGTCAATTCCTTCGATGATTCGCGGTATTTCCGGGAGTTTTAACACCTTTTGCAAGCCGAGTACACCTCTGCGAGGATCAATTTGAAACACTTCCGGTTGGATATGCGTATCGATTTCACCGCGCTGGTCAAGCGTTTCCAAGTCGTGAATCTGGTCTCTCAACTCGGCGGCGTCTTCATAACGCCTTTCTTCGGCGGCGATAAGCATCTCTTTTTTCAGTTCACGCAACAATTTCTTTTTATGTCCTTCGAGAAAAGAGACAAGGCGTCGGATATTCCGGCGGTACACGATTTTGGAAACGCGAAAATTGCATGGAGCGGAACATTGCTGGATCGAATGCAGCAAACAGGGCCGGAACCATTGCCAGCATGAATCGTTTTCGCGAAGATTAAGCGTGCAGGTGCGAAATTTGAAAATTTTCTGCAACACGAGAACCGCCCCACGCAAGCCGGACGAACTGGCGAACGGTCCGAACAGTTTCACCCCTTTCTCTTTCGGCGACCGGGTCACTTCCACTCGCGGATACTCTTCCCGAACCGTGATCTGGAGATACGGAAACGTTTTGTCGTCCTTGAGATCGCGATTGTATTTCGGTTGAATGTCCTTGATAAGCCGCGATTCCAAGAGCAAGGCGTCAACTTCGCTATCGGTCTCGATAAAATCAAGGTCGCGGATTTCATTGACCCAAACCGCAGTACGCGGGTCTTCGGCGGCGGTCTTTTGGAAATAACTCCCTGCCCGGCTGCGCAAGTCTTTCGCCTTGCCGACGTAAATCACCCGCTCGGCACCGTCTTTCATCAGATAAACGCCCGGCTTGTGAGGGAATGTCTTGACTTTTTCGGAAGGAAGCACTTTTAAATGAAAAATAAGAAATGAGAAATTGATTTCCTGTTTCCTCACAAAAAAAGTGTTTCGATTCATTGCAAACAACGAATCGAAACACTCATAAGGTTAATCCTACGGCGAGAACGCCGTATTGGTTAAGAACCTGATCTGAAAAGATCAGCCGCCGCAAGCACCCTTTTTGCATGGTGCTTTTTTGCACGCAGCTTTCTTGACAGCCTTAGCGGCTTTCTTAACAGCCTTCTTGGCGACCTTCTTCGCAACTTTTTTAACAGCGGCTTTTTTGGCAACCTTTTTGACTGTCTTTTTGGCGGCTTTCTTAACCGCGGCTTTCTTTGCTACCTTCTTAGGCATTCAACCATCTCCTCATTTAGTAAGGTGACACGAAAAGTTACACGATTACGAATTTTCACGGGAAGGGATTCCAGGAATACGGTCCCGCGTGATTTTCGTTCCTGCGAACAGTTCGTTTTTAACTTGGGGGCGTTGATCCAACGTAGAAGCAACGATCCTGTCCCCATGAAAAACAATTTTACCCTTTTCGAAACATTATTGGCTGTTCTCAAAAACAATCCCTGTTTCGACCGGGGTGAGTCTTATGCAAAAACAGGGTTCGCATCAAACGGTTGAAAGGCGTTTTGGAGTCATACTCGCTTTCGTCTTCATCAAACGTTTTTGCAACTGCATTTGCATTGGTAGATAGATTACATGATTTTAAAAAAGCATCAATAGTAATTTGCACTTTTTTTGAAAAATTTTTCAAAAAAGTTTAGTGGATGATAGAGGAGAGTTTTTTTATCCTCCATTCTCTATCCTCTACCCTCTAACATTTGGTACGATTGAAACGCAAGGTATCCGAAGAGGAGCGGAATCAAGGGGATCCCTTGCATTTCCTGGACGTTGACCCATTGGAGAAAACCAAGTACGGCAATGGCACCGCCGGTGAAAACGGACAACCAAAGCGAGTTGACAATACCGTTGCGACGATCAAACACCAGGAAGATTTCCCGTGCAATTTGTCCGCCGTCGAGAGGATAAAGCGGAAGCAAATTCATTAAGCCCCAAAAGATTGAAATGAAAAGAATGCTGCCGGTCAGTTCATAAAGAGCAAAAGTTACGCGGAGCGAAAGGAAAGAAAAAACAGATACGAAACTTTCGGGATCGACGGAAACGACAGGAATGAAAAGCAAATCGCCGAAGGAAATCCAGCGCAAAATGATCTCGACTTGACACGAGGCAAGAACGCCGAGCAAAGCGGCGGCAAGCGCGAACCCGGCGAGCGGCCCGGCGGCCGTGTAAGCGATGGTCCCTAATGTTCCCGGCACTCGCTTGCGGTAATACGGCTCGTGACACGCCAAACCGCCCATACCGTAAAGGATAATCCATGTTCGCGCCCCATAGTGGTAGGCAAGCGGCAAGGCATGGCCGAGTTCATGGACCAGGATCGAAAGAAAAACCGCCGCAACCCAACAACAAAGGGCTAAAAGCCAAAGCGACATGTCTTCAATGGAATCGCCCATTCCCAACAGGAGGCAAATCGCCCAAAACAACGGATGAACGCGAACCGGCAAGCCGAAAATCCGAAAGTTAAGATCATACTGAGAACGAGAAGGCTCCATTGAAAATGAAAAATGAGAAATGAAAAATGAGAAATGAGGCAACAGACGGCAGACATTCTGCTATCTGCCCTCTGCTCTCTGTCGGCTACCACTGAAAACTTCCACCAATCGTGTCAGGCCGGAGCCGACGAGGTCTTCAAGTTTGCTGATTCGAATATTGATCGTCGCCGTTGCGAGAATCAGCGGGATCGCAATGGTCAACCCGCAGGCGGTCGTGATGAGTGCCAAACTAATATCGGCAGCAAGCTTGTCCGGGCTGACCTGCGTAACCGCGCCGAGCTTGCTAAACGCCCCCATCATACCGACGACGGTTCCATAAAGACCAAGCATTGGAGCCGCTTTGATGATCGTTTGAACCCAGCTTCCCCGATAATCGAGTTCGGCGGAGATGTCCCGTTGAAACCGCTCAATAAGCAGGTCACGTAATTTCGGTGTCGGCAGGTGTTTGTTTTTTAAGGCCACAAGAGTCAACTGAACCAAAGCCCGGGGGTCTTCTTCGCAAAGTTGTTCCAGCTCTTCCGTGCGATTTGACGCGAGATAAGGTTCAATCGCCGTCAAGAATTCGATTTGCTCTGATTCATTCGGGAAACGGAGCTGATTGACGCGACGCCAAATCAAAATCACGCTATAGGTTCCCCAAAACGCAACCAATGCGAGAAGGAGATAGATCAACAAACCGACCCAATCGACGACCAGCGAAAGATCAAAAATCGGTGCCTTCTCAGCGGCAAATAATGTGGGCATAAATGAAAAATGGAAAACGAAAAATGAGAAACGAGCAGAAAGCCATGATAAGTGATAGAGAGCAAGCTGTAAACAGCGTGTTTCTGAAAACATTTTTTATTTCCAGGGACAGCCTTTTAAAATTTCAAGGCTTCTCTCGATTTTTATAATCGATTCGTTTACAATCCCGAACTGGTCGTTTTTCATTTTTCATTTTTCATTTAATAATGGATACCGTTCCCTTTAATTTAATTCTGCTCATCGTTGACTTCCTCTTGCTCTGGTGCCTTGCGCATTGGGGCAACAAACGCTTGTGGTTTGTTGCCGTATTGACTGATTTTATCATGATCAAAGGGGTTTCGGTTCTCTTTCGACTCCATTTCGGGCACAACATTGTTGAAGGTGTTTTTTTTCATTTTGGTCCGTTTTTAATGATTTCAGGCATTATCCTTTATTTACGCAGATTTCGGATCACCGGTGTAATTTCCCTGATATTGGGTTTGCCGCTTCCACTACTTGGGATTTATTGTGTATTTTACGAACCTTACGCGATCACGCTGGAACATTATCGGATTGTGTCGCCAAAGGTCGAAAAACCGATTCGAATCGTATTTGTTTCTGATACGCAAACGAATACGATCAGTAATTACGAATTGAAAGTGTTCCGCCTGATGAACTCGCAAAGTGCGGATATTATCCTCTTGGGTGGTGATTATATCCAGTTTTATGGAAAGACCGGGGACGCCGACACGCTCCAGAAACGGTTTAATGGGGCCCTCATTGCTGAAAAGTTTGACGCTCCCCTGGGGGTTTACGCCGTCCAAGGAAACAACGACAGCACGGAACTTTTTCGGAAATTATTTAAAGATACGGGAATCCAGGTGATGACAAACACAAAAACCATCGACCTCGGACCACTCGTTTTGACGCTTCTTTCCCGGGGCGAATCATTTTTGTCCAAATACGGTAATATGAACAGACCGAAAGTTTTCTTGAAGACGGAAGAAATGCAGGCGAAATTTCATCTCATGATCGGCCACAGTCCCGCTTACATCACCGGCCAAACGGACGCCGATTTGATGCTCGCCGGTCATACGCACGGCGGTCAGATTATCATTCCCTTTTACGGTCCCATTGCAACCGGTGTTCGCAACCATCCCTTTCCACGCCAATGGGCCGTCGGAATGCACACCGGAACGCATCACCATCCCAACGGTGCTCGCTTTATCGTCACTCGCGGTTCCGGCATGGAGCGCGGGTGGGCACCCGAAATCCGATTCCTCTGCAAACCGGAAATCAGCATCATCGACATCGTGCCGGAATGAGAACATCAGAAATCGAAAATAGGCTTATCACCCATCGCCTGTCATTGACTTGTCCCTCCCATTGTTTTTCCGTCAAAAAAATCATAGAATACCCAAGTCGGTTTTTTCCCCTCTCCTCTTCCCTCAACGAAAATGAAACTGCGAGTCATCAGGGTCGATTTGCCTCTAAAGCATGTGTTTGCCACTTCCCGTAGCTCGGTAAGCGTTGTTCGAACGATCATCGTCGAACTGGAACAAGACGGGTTACGCGGACATAGCGAAGTGTGTGAAGACCCGTATTATGGAATTACCGTCGAATCGATGGTCAAATCCATTGAACGGATTCGTCCAATGCTGGATAAGTACGCACTTGCCGATCCGATCGCGTTTTGGAATTATCTCGCTCCGGAACTCGGCAAAAACCGTTTTGCGCAATCCGCCGTTGATATTGCCGCTTGTGATTTGTGGGGAAAAATGAAAAATCGGCCCCTCTGGAAAATCTGGGGACTGCACCCTGATTCGGTTCCGTTTTCGAGTTTCGGAGTCGGAATGGATTCGGTCGAACGGGTCAATGAGAAACTGGACGAATACTTCGACTGGCCGATTTACAAGGTTCGGCTCGGAACGAAAACCGATTTTTCCATTCTGAAAACCATCAAAGAAAAAAACTCTCAGGCGGAGTTTCATGTCGATATTAACGGTGCCTGGAGCGCGGAAACCACGCTTCGGAATCTTGATGCCTTGAACAAATTGAACGTGTCGATGATCGAACAACCGCTTGCCCCGGATAATTGGGAAGGAATGGGAAAACTCAAAAACAAATCGCCGATTCCGATCATCGCCGACGAAGCCTGGATGGGGGACGAAGATTTTACCCAAATTGCCGAATATTTTGACGGTATCAACTTAAAACTCAGCAAATGCGGCGGTTTGACTCCAGCAAAAAAAATGGTCATCGCCGCCAAGAACCTCGGCCTCAAAATCGCCATGGGGAACGCCGTCGAATCAAGTATCGGTGCTTGTGCAACATCGCAACTTGCGCCACTACTCGATTACGTGTCTCTTGATGGTCCGTTATTGATTGAGAAAAAAGTTGGGACCGGTGTCAGTCTCGAACAGGGACGCGTTTTCTTCTCCGACGAAGCCGGCACAGGGATTCGCGTCTCGTTTCGATAACATAAAAAAAACGTGTTGCGTGTGAACCATCGCTACACCATACAAAATCCCATTGAAGTTTTTATCCGCAAATTGACGCAGATTTTCGCAGAGAATGCAAGAACGCTACCGTGACCTGCGTTTTGTATTGTGATTGTCGTGTCATCTTGCCAAGCCTCACCGTTTTAAGTGCCTTGTCATTTTTTCAATGACCCGCGACAATCTGCGTAATTTGCGGACAAAAAAAGTAAAAATGTTGTGTGGTCTAATGAGGCGTGAATGACCGCCATGTTGCGCAGGACGATTTTAGCCGGTTTGGCGGCAAGTCGGGCTTTTGAAAACCATATCCAATTTGACGCGGCTCCTTGAAATAAGACCCACATTCACTTTTGGGACTCTCTAATGAACCGATTCATTTCCTGGCTCCTCAACATCGCCTACCTCGGCCTGTTAATGGCTTTCTCACCGATCATCCTGTATCGGGCGGTCGCTTATGGAAAATACCGGCAGGGATTTCGGCAAAAGTTTTTCGGCCTCCTCCCGGAATTACCCCGATTGCAAGAACCGAAAAGGCGAATTTGGTTTCACGCCGTGAGCGTCGGCGAAATCAATTTGCTGCGCCCCCTTTTGAAAATGATTCAGGAACAAAAGCCCGACTGGGAATGTGTAATCTCCACAACCTCGCTCACCGGGATGCAGCTCGCGGAGCAGATTTATGGGGCGGATTACAAAATCTTTTACTGCCCCCTCGACTTTTCCTGGGCGGTGTTCACGGCAATGCGGCGTATCCGACCGAATCTGATGGTCCTTGCCGAGCAGGAAATTTGGCCGAACCTGTTTTACGCCGCGAAAAAACACCATGTCAAACTCGCTCTCATCAATGGCCGTTTCAGCGAAGGAGGATACCGGCGGTACAAGAGGTGCCGCTTCTTTTTCAAGCCGATCCTGCGAATGCTGAATTTGATCGCCGTGCAAAGCGAAACCTACGCCGGTTGGTTTCACAGCGTTGGAGCATACGGCGATACGATTGAGATTACCGGGTCCATGAAATTTGACGGAACGCAAATGGACCGGGCGAACCCGAAAACCGTTCAATTGGCGAACTTGGCCGGGATTGACATTGATTCGGAAGTCGTCTTTCTCGCTGGGAGTACGCAGGAACCGGAAGAGGAATACGCACTGGAAACCTTCGAAAAACTCAGGGACGATTGGCCGCTGTTAAAGTTGATTCTGGTGCCGAGACACCCGGAACGCTTTGAAGCGGTCGCAAACCTCTTGGAAAATCGCGGCACCGATTGGATACGCCGTACACAACTTGATTTGCAACCGGAGAAAAAAGGGAAACGGGTTCTCCTGGTCGATTGCGTCGGCGAACTCGGAGCATGGTGGGGGGTCTCGAAAATCGCGTTTGTCGGCGGTAGCATGGGAAGCCGGGGAGGACAAAACATGCTTGAACCGGCGGCATTCGGCGCGGCGGTCTCCTTTGGGCCGAACACGAAAAATTTCCGCGATATTGTCGATC
>Ga0099364_10007105_pt1 | contig 16091 bp, 15 predicted proteins | sample TergutTh196P3_FD_73070 | JGI IMG/M metagenome (GOLD analysis project Ga0099364, IMG submission 73070) | Microcerotermes parvus P3 segment gut microbial communities from Pointe-Noire, Republic of the Congo - Th196 P3 | ecosystem: Host-associated > Arthropoda: Insects > Digestive system > Gut ...
GTTTCCGCCAAGCCATGCCTTCCCCGGCATAAATCCATTTTCCCTGTATTTATCCAATACATAATGTAATGCAGAAGAAACACTGGACTTTCCCTTTGTACCTGTTACAGCCAAAATCCTGGCTGGGCAGGCAGAAAGAAAGAGGGAGATATCGGTTTCTATTCTGGCTGCAGCTTTCAAGTAGGGAGAATCTTTTCTTACACCGGGGTTTTTTATTACAAGGTCTGCCTTGCGGAAATCGTCAATCTCATGTTTTCCAAGTACATACCTTACAGGGATATTTTCCAGCTTTTTTATGGAAGGGAGCAGGGTTTCTTCATCTCTAAGATCGGTAATGCTTATCTCTGCACCCTGACTAGAGAGGTAAAGGGCGGATTCCAGCCCTCCCCCATTCAGACCCAAACCCATTATTAGAACTTTCATTCCATTAAAATTAAGAGCTGGATTTACCATAAAATATTTTCCTTGTAAAATAATAACAAAAAGAATAACATGAATATAGATGGAATATAATGCAGGAAACCGAAGTAAAGAAAACTGTTTCTGTATTGGATGATAACGGCACTCCAATAAATTTTGGATGGGCAAAATCTCCCTTTTTTGAATTTGACTCCAGCTTATTAAGATCCAGACCCTTTAATATAAGCTATTCTGACCGTTATATACTGGTTTCAAGGAACAATATTGTTGTTCTGGAATTAATGGATGATGGTTATTTAGGTGAGATGAAAGCCGAACTTCTTTTCTTAAATAATAATAAACATATTACATTTTCAAACAAGGTTCCCTTTTCCCTTGGCAGTTTTGAACTACCCAACGAAAATGATTCCCGCTCAATCAAGATCCAGCATAAGAAAAATATGTTTAATTTTGCAGCAAGAGAAGGAGGAATAAGGATTATAAAACTGGACATAAGCAATATGGCTAGAAATCTTCCGGGAATAAGGGGACAAATCGTACTTAGTCCTCCCGATGAAGCAGAATCCCTATTTACACATATGCCATGGAAGGGAAGAAGGAAGTCCTTTATTTATTCTCGATGCTCTCCATGGTTTTCTGCGGAAGGGGTAATTCAATACGGAACAAAAGAGATCGTCTTTTCATCAGGGGAAGGATGGGGAATTCTGGATTGGAACAGGGGTGTAAGGCCAAGAAATGACCTCAGGTTTTGGGCAAGCGGAAGCGGAAAATACAATAATAGGCAGACATCTTTCTGTGTGGGTTTTAATTCTGCGGATTCTTCTTATGGAACAGAAAATGCCTTCTTCATTGACGGGAAAATGCATAAATTAAATCAGGTAAGTTTTCACATTCCATCCGAAAGGAACGCACAATGGAGATTCACCAGCAATGATATGCGTCTTGAAATGTTTTTTAATCCCTTACAGGAACTGGATGAAAACCACAGACTTCTTTTTTATTCCCTTAAACGGCGTCAGTTTTTTGGGTATTTTTCAGGAAGGATCATTCTTGAAGATGACGAAGAATTCCATTTTGATAAAATTTTGGGGATGACTGAACGTAAGAAAAATCGTTTATAAAGGTTTATAAATGTAATTGATAAACTCCAATCTTTAATGTATATTGCTAGAGGATGAATAAGAGCAGGAAAAATTTTTCCGCAAAGACCTCTGATTTTCTTGATAAGAAAACGCTGGAAAGTGCGGGAGCAATTGGAATATATCCGGAGACCGATTCGAAGGCAGACTTCCCTTTCCCAATTTCATCTCTTGAATACGATTCGCGGCTTGTAAAAAAAGGTTCAATGTATTTTGCATTACCTGGAATAAATACGGACGGACATAAATATATTAATAATGCAATAGAGAATGGAGCCAAGGCAATTGTTCACCAAAGGGATTTGGATAATTATACCGATGGAATATTTTATTTAAAGGTTAAGGATTCACGTTTGGCAATGTCTCCAATTTCCGCTTCCTTTTATAAGCACCCATCTAAAAAGCTTATAACAATAGGAGTTACAGGAACGGAAGGCAAGAGTACAACAGTTTACCTTATTTATCAGTTATTAAAGATATTTGGAAAAAAAGCCGGTTTTATTTCCACTGTTCAAAGGGATTATGGCTATGGCGAAGAATGGAACGAGGAGCACCAAACAACGCCTGAAGCTACTATAATTCACAGATTATTGGCAGAAATGCTTGATAATGGGCTGGAATATGCGGTTATAGAAAGCAGCTCACATGGTCTATCAAGAAAAACCATGCGTCTCTTTGATGTGGACTTTGATGTGGGAGTAATGACCAATGTAAACCATGACCATCTTGAATTCCATGGGAGCTGGGAACAGTATAGAAGCGACAAGGCGGAACTCTTTAGGGCTTTAAAATTATTTGGAGTATTAAACAGGGATGATCAGAGTGCCGAATATTTTACCGAAGCAACAGAAAAGGATGTATATTCGTTCAGTACAAGAGGATTGGAAGCCGATCTCTCGGTAAAGCTTTTCCAGAGCGGAAAGACGGGAAACTGGTATGATGCCTATGAAAAATCCGGCGGGAATTTTATTTCCATAAGAGACAAGCTTCCGGGTTCATTTAATATTGGAAATGTACTCGCAGCAATTTTGGTTATTTCCAATTTACTTGCAATAGATCCTGAAGAAATTGCAATAAACATTCCAAAACTAAAACCGGTAAGAGGAAGAATGAATTCAATAGATAAGGGGCAGCCCTTTGAAGTCTATGTGGACTATGCGCACACACCCTCCTCTTTTGAAAGTGTTATAATTCCTGCAAGAGAAAAAGCAAACAGAAATGGGGGAAAATTAATCTGCCTCTTTGGTTCTGCAGGAGAAAGGGATACAGAAAAAAGACCTAAACAGGGAGAAATTGCTTCACTTTATTCTGATATTATTATTCTAAGTGATGAAGATCCCAGAAACGAAAATCCAATGTCCATTCTCGAAGATATTGCCAAGGGTTGTGAAACAACCCAAGGCTGCTTTGCAACCCAGGGCTGTGAAAGCTTAATTAGGGATGAAAACCTCTTTCTAATTCCGGATCGAAAAAGGGCAATTAGAAAGGCTATTTCATTGGCAGGGAAAGGAGATATAATTCTCCTTCTAGGGAAGGGCCACGAAAATTCCATCATTCAAGGAAATATAAATACTCCGTATGATGAAATTTCAGAAGCAGAAAAGGCACTGGAAGAAGCAGGCTACTCCTCTCCCAGTGATCAATAAAAATAAACTATGCTCTGCGTTTTGCAGCTCTGGTAGAACCTGTTCTTTTACCTTTTCCTGCTGCAGATTTTTTTACAGTTTTTACACCCTGTTTTTTTGCATTTGTTCTTTTATTCCTTAATGTAGGTTTTTTACGGGAAGAAGCTTTTTTACCTGTCTTTGTTTTGACTCCAGTTTTTGCTTTAGCGGCGGGTTTTTTTGCCTTATCAATTCCTTTTAAGATTGTCTGAAGCTTTCTGTCAAGACTTGCTTCAAGAAGATCATATCCCCTCTGCAGATCCAGCCAATATGAAGGAGTGTTTCCGAAATATTTGGACAGTCGTAAAGCTGTCGAAACTGTGATTTTAGATTTACCTATTACAAGTAATCTAACGGCAGATGCACTAAGCTTAATCTCTTTTGAAAGTGAATACGGATTTAAATCGTACTCATTAAGAAGTGCATTTAAAACGGCGGCAGGTGATTTTGCAGTTTTTGGCATTTTTTTTCCTTAATAAAAAATTTTTGTTATCTAAAATGATAACTTAAGTTATAAATTTATGTCAAGTACATAAAATATAAAAATTAATAATATTTTATTCCGGATATACCCTGGAATAACCTCTTAGATCGAAATCAGTAATAAATACCGGAAGATAATTGACACCTGTAATAACTTCCGATTCTCCTGTAAAACGATAATTAACATCCTCAAGCCTAATAATTTGGTTTAGCAGGGTGCGGTTCATATCAATAAAATTCATAACAAGGAAAATATTACCGCTTAAAATACTCCTAGCAGGAATTCTAATAATATCTCTCTCCCTTCCTTCCGCCCATAACATTCCATTTCCGTATAGCGTATAACTAAATGCAGAAAGATCAACAGAAAACGGATTTGGATTGTCAATTGTTATACCTACTCTGAATCCGGTATTTACCAGCTCTGCCTGAAGAATTGCAATGGATGTTATATTAAAAACAGGAGCTCTTACTCCCGGAAATTCTGCAAGACAGGATATACTAAGTTCTCCCGCAGCTCCCGAGCTTCCTGTATATTCCAAATTTAATACCAAATTAACTTCATAATCATCACGCGGAGCAAGTCCCAATTCTTGCAATCTATCTATATTCATACTCAATATTAGAGGAATTACTGCCTCGCTTCCTTCAACTGTTCGGGAAATGTAATTCTGTAATCCGTAAATGGCCGAATAATCAAGAGAAAAACCTGATGATTCATCTAATGGTCCATGACCGTTTATTTCTACATGCCATGAATGCAATAAATTTACAGCCGGGAATTCGGGAATTGTAAAATTTTGCGGAAATTTGATTATTAATTCGAAGTTTAACATCAATATAGAAGGGCTTTCTGCCTCTATTGAAATAAAATTAAAATTGGCTGACAGTGGAATATCAGGAGGAGCATCAATTGTGGGTTGAGTTCTACAGGATATTAAAACAATTACCAAAGAAAAAAGGCAAAAACGAAAATTTCTACACATGACTTCTATATAATCGGTATTTTTTCTGATATTATTAAGGTTACTATGAAACTCATTAAACTGCTCCTTCATTGCTGCTGCGCGCCCTGTTCCATTCAATGTGTGAAGGTTTTTCTGGATGAGGGAATAAAGCCGGATCTCTTCTGGCATAATCCGAATATTCATCCTCTTGAGGAATTTAACCAAAGGTTTCAATCTGTCAAGAAATTTTCTGAATCCAATAATTTAAATATTATAAGCGAAGAAGGATATGAAATAGAAGATTTCATAGAAAATACCTTCCTCCTGCCTCATCCTAAAGGAAAAAATAGAGAAAAGAGCCGCTGCGCCTATTGCTATAAAACAAGACTGGAATTATGTGTAAATAAAGCTTTGGAAAAGGGTTACAATGCTTTTTCCACTACCCTATTGATCAGCCCATATCAGGATCATGACTTAATTATAAAAACAGGCAAGGAGCTGGAATTATCGAGCGGTCTGGAATTCCTTTACAGAGATTTTAGAGAGCATTTCCGAAAAAGCCAGAAAGAGGCAAGGGAGCATTCATACTATATGCAGAAATATTGCGGCTGCATTTTAAGCAGGGAATATTTTGCATAATGACAGATGCCCATTTCCACCCCTATAATTTAATTGAATATTATCCGGATGCAGAAAATGAAAGAAAAAAAGCCGGCATAGCAGCTTCTGCCAGTTCGACCTTTATTAATGAATTTGAGTATAATAAAAAGCTTTCAATAAACGCAGAAGAAGAAGGGGCTGCAGCCCTATATTGCTCCTTTGCCATTCATCCCCAATTATGCGCAAAATGGACAGAAGACAATGCAAAGGAGGAACTTGAAACGTCTATAAATTTCCTGGAAAATCTTGCAAAAAAAAACCTTCTTGACGGAATTGGTGAAACAGGCTTCGATTTATTCAATGAGTATTACAGGAATTCGGAAAAAATACAGGAAGAAGTTTTTAACTGCCATTTGGATATTGCCATTAAGTATAATCTGCCTCTGACATTGCATTTAAGAAAAGCCATTCAAAAAATCCTGCCATATTCAAAAATGTTAAAAAAACTTCCCCATGTAATTGTTCATTCATGGCCAGCAAGTCATGAAGAAGGAAAATTATTAATTAAAAAGGGAATAAATGTTTATTTTTCTTTCAGCAGCACAATAATAAAAAACCATAAGAAGGCAATGAAATCCGCCGCCCTCTTTCCACTAGAAAGACTTCTTCTGGAAACAGATGCACCATGGCAGCCTCCTTACGGAAAAAGCTATTCCTCATGGACAGATCTAATTCAAATATCAGAGGCAATGGCAGCTCTTAGAAAGGAAGCAGGCAGTCCCTGTAGTTCCATAGAAGAGATAATTCATGTAACAAGCGAAAATTTCAATAATATTTTTAACAGAACAAAAGAAAATTAATTGTAAAGCGCAGTAAGCAGGGTCCAAACAGCTAGATCCATGAAAATTCCTACCCGTACTTCCCTTTTATTATTATATTCAATATATACACCATTAAAAATGGACCAGCTCTTTCCTATTATAGGAGACCATGCCAATCTAATCCCTGCTGCAGCATAAAAACTGCTTCTTTCGGCAAATGTTGCATTGTAATTATTAAAATAACTCATTTGCCATGCTGCCCTGCCATAGAGGGTAAGAAAAAAGTTGTTCCTTATTGGACTAAAATTAACTTCAACCGGTAAAATTTGGGTTGTCATTGCATTTTCTGTAAGAATGAAATTCATGAAATTAAATCCAAAGCCAAGCCCCGCAGTGGTCATCCAGTTTAAGTTCCCTGCATTTACAAAGACAGCAGGTTCAAAATTGTCATTCAAAATATCAAAACTAAAACCTATTTCTCCCAAAGACCAATAGTAAAGCGGAGCTTCAAATGCCGTGACATGGAAGGCAAGGAGTAAAATAAATAGAAATAAAATACATATCTTCTTCATAATAATATAATATAGCACAAAAAAAAATTTATACAAAAAATTATCAATAAATTACAGAAAAATCCCTATGGCTATTTACTTCCGCCGGCCTTGTATAACCTGTCATTTATTGCCCTCCCAAGCCCATGATCAGGAACCTTTTCCGCATAAATAATACTTAAGCCCATATTATCCAGCTCATGGAGCATATCGAAAAGATTGGCGGCTGCTTCATTTAGATCTTCCTTTTCTGAAAGAAGCTTTACACACTTCAAGCCTTTCAATCCATCGGGCATTTTAGAAAAATAAAGACATCCTTCATTCTCATTCAAGCTATTTCCGGGCATCTCTTTCCTGCTGCAAAGGACAAGGGGAGTTTTAGGAGCATAATGATTTTTTAAGAGCCCAGGTGAGGAAGCGGTTCCAGCAGCATACTGGTTTCCATTATGCGGGTTTTCAACAACTTCTCCAATTATATCTTCGATTGCTTCCTTTGTAATGCCGCCATGTCTCAGAATGCATGGAATAGAAGAGCTCAAATCCAGAACGGTGGATTCCAAACCAAGGCTTGTTCTGCCTGAATCTAAAATACAATCAACTTTACCGCCCAGTTGTGCTTTAACATGCTCTGCCCTCGTTGGAGAGAGAAAACCAAAGGGATTGGCACTGGGTGCGGCAATTGCACCTGTGGAAAGGCGAATTAAGCTCTGTGCTATTTCATGTGAGGGAAAGCGTATAGCCGCACAGGGAAGTCCGGCTGTTGCCAGATCCGGGAGCTCCTTTTTTTTTGGCAGAACAAGGCTTAGGGGCCCGGGCCAGAATTTTACGGTTAATTGTTTAATTTTTTCTTTGGATGCAAAACCCAAAGCATCGTAATCTGCGATCCTAAAAATGGAATCGTAATCGGCTATATGAATAATCAGGGGGTCAAAAAAAGGCCTGTTTTTTACTTCAAAGATCCTAGCAAGTGCTCTTACATTAAATGCATCTGAACCCAATCCATATACAGTTTCGGTGGGAAATGCAACAAGCCCGCCCTCTTTGATTATTTTTGCGGCTTTTTCCACATCCATTTCAGAAATAAATTCCATTGCTTAAGATACTCTCTGTACAAGCCTAATTACAAGTATGCTGAACAGTACATAGTCCATATCTTTGACATTTTAATGAATATTTTTTATATTGAAGAATCCATGAGTAAATTATATGCAGCTTGAGGCAATTGAAGCAGGAATCCTTTCATTAATACCCCCTATAATAGCAATAATTCTTGCACTCATTACAAAAGAAGTAATTTTCTCCCTCTTCCTTGGCATTGCGTCTGGTACAATTATTTACAGTATCACCTTAAATTACGGAATCTTTGGTTTTTTAAGCCTTACTTCAGAGCTCATTATTAACAGGGTTAGTGCAAATGGAGATATGCTGATCTTCCTTTTAATATTGGGTGCCCTATTGGCATTAATTAATAAAGCGGGAGGGGGCCGTGCATACGGTGAATGGGCATTCAGCCGCATAAAAAATCCTAAAGCCGCCGGTCTATTTACATCCATTTTGGGTTTAATACTTTTTATTGATGATTACTTTAGCTGCCTATGCACAGGAAATGTAATGAGGCCCGTTACAGACAAAAATAAAATGTCACGGGAAAAACTTTCCTACATTGTAGACACAACGGCAGCTCCAGTATGCATTATAGCGCCTATTTCTTCATGGGCAGCGGCTGTAATAGCAATAATAGGTAATATTGGCGGACATTCAGGAATGACGATCTTTATTTATACAATACCGATGAATCTTTATGCCTTATTATCCATTTTCATGGTTTTCTGGTTCTGCTTGAAACCAAAAAGTGATTTTGGTCCCATGATCAGGACGAAAATAATTTCTGAAGAAAAAAATGCAGAAACGGAATCAAGCTCATCAAAAAAGGGAAGAATTCCGGATCTCATCATTCCAATACTGGTTCTTGTAATATTTTCCGGAATCTCCATATTGAATGGGGAAAGAGATGGAGATTTATCTTCTTCTGCGGGATCTTCCCTTGTATTCGGCGGATTTGCCGCCTTGTTAGCCGCGTTTTTCCTCTATATTCCAAGGGGCTTGGTAAGCATAAAGGATTTCTTTTTAGCATTTACCAATGGGTTTAAATCCATGATTCCAGCTCTTATTATTTTAACTTTTGCATGGTCCATCTCCCATGTTTGCCACGAATTACTTTCGATCGGTATTTTCATGAAAGATTTTCTTGGGGCTGTAAATTTTCCCCTTCTTATTTTACCGGCAATATTCTTTGGATTAGCCTGCTTTCTTTCATTTTCTACAGGAACATCATGGGGAACCTTTGGCATACTTATTCCCATAGCTATTCCCATTTGCAGCTCTGTATCAGATAACATGACCATTATATGTATTTCTGCAATTCTTGGCGGCGGTGTTTTTGGAGATCATTCTTCTCCAATTTCTGATTCTACAATTCTTGCATCGGAAGGTTCACAATGCAATCACTTAAGCCATGTAAAAACACAGCTTCCCTATGCATTGCTTGCGGCAATTGTCAGCTTTTTGGGATATATTATTGCAGGAATAACACTGGAAATGGGTTATGCGAAAATTGTGCTCTTTACTTTAACATCAAGTCTTGCCGTTCTTGTTTGTGCTTTATTTATTATTCCAAAAATCCTAAAAAATCAAGCCGAATAAATATTGATCAAGCAGAATTGCAAGACCAAGTATTCCTGTATAAACTGCAAAAATAAAAAGGGATTTCTCCCTGATTATTTTTAGCATGAAGCGTACGGCAAAAAACCCTACAAGGGCGGCGGTTAAGGTTCCGGCAATAATCGAGATCGTTCCAAAAGCTTCTCCCCCTGCCGGTACTTCATAAGAAGAACTCAGCCTCTCCATAATATGGAGTAAGAGAGCTCCAATTATTGCAGGTATGGATAATAGAAAGGAAAAACGGGCGGCAAAATCCCTGTTAAGCTTCAGGGACAGAGCTCCGGCAATTGTTGCACCCGATCTGGATACTCCGGGAATAATGGCAATTGCCTGCATTACTCCGACAGCCAGTGCGTCCGGAATCTTCATGGATTTTTTTGACTGTATACCTGCATTTAATGCACGGCGGGAAAGGTATTCCGCCAAAGCAAGCAGCAAGGATGTAATTAAAAAGGAAATACCCAAAAACCTACCGGTAAAAAAAGCATCTTCAAAAAAACCCCTAAAGGCTAGGGCTGCAATAACGGCAGGAAGGGTTCCCAAAATCAAGAAACCTGTAAGACTTTGAATGGGCTTTTTTAACAAGGCCCATAATTCCTTCCATAGAACCGCTATTACAGCCGCAAGGGTTCCTATATGAAGCATTATTTCAAAAAATAATGAAGTATTCTCTATATCAAGAATCCTCATTAAAAGAACAAGATGACCTGAACTGCTGACAGGAAGAAATTCGGTTATCCCCTGAACAGCTCCCAGTATAATGGCATGAATTATTTCCAAGATTAGAAATTATCTCCCTTTACTTGAAAATAAGCCTTGGGATGTTTGCAGACAGGGCAGATTTCGGGAGCTTTTTTCCCGCTATGGGTAAAACCGCAGTTATAACATAGCCAGGTTTCTTCGCTATCCCTTTCAAAGACCTTGCCTTTTTCCAAATTGGATAGAAGTTTGAGGTATCTTTCCTCATGCTCCTTCTCAATTTTCCCTACCATTTCAAATAAGGCAGAAATGTCTTTAAATCCTTCTTCTTTGGCCTCTTCCGCCATGCGTTTGTACATTTCTGTCCATTCTTCATGTTCGCCTGCCGCTGCTGCTTTAAGGTTCTCACCTGTGGAACCTATATCTCCGCCGCATAAGAGTTTAAACCAAATTTTAGCATGTTCCTTCTCATTGTCCGCTGTTTCTTCAAATAAAGAGGCTATCTGTACAAGGCCCTCTTTCCTTGCTTTGGATGCAAAATAAGTGTACTTATTCCTTGCCTGGCTTTCTCCTGCAAATGCATCCTGAAGATTTTTTTCTGTTTTACTGCCTTTTAATTCCATGTTTTTTACTCCTTCCCTCCCACTATGTTTATAATATGTTAAAAATTACCTGTCAAGGTTAAAAATGCTTCTCTATACGGCTATTCTGCAAGACAAAGACGGCAGAAATCGGTATAATAAAAAAAATATTTTATAGGAGGAATCATGAAACGTTTTAGTACTCTTCTTTTAATTACCGTATTTTTCCTTACCGGGGCTTATTCCTTATTTGCAAGCCCGGCAAGGGATCTGAGCTCCCAGGCAGAAATAAGGGAGCTGGTATTACTTCATACGAATGATCATCATGGAACCGTACTTCCCCGCGGCGAAAACGGAGGAGGTCTTGCAGAAAGGGCAACATTTATCAGAGAAACAAGGGAGCAATATCCCAATGTTCTGCTTTTTGATGCGGGAGACATGAATACAGGCACAGCACTTTCAAATATGTTTCAGGCAAACCCGGATATTCTTGCGTATAACATGATGGGTTATGATGCCATGGTTTTTGGAAACCATGAATTTAATGAAGGCATAGCAAGAATGGAAAGACAGATGGGTCTTGCGAATTTCCCCATCTTTTCTTCCAATGTCAGAAGGGCAGACGGAAGCTATCTTGGCGGACAGCAGTATATTGTTTTTGATTATAACGGTCTTAGGGTCGGTGTTTTCAGCATTACCACCCTTAGAGCTCTCATTGTTTCCAATCCCGACAGAAGCCTAACCTTTATTAATGAAATAGATGCAGCTAGGGACGCTGTTAACATACTAAGAACCAGAGAAATGGTTGATGTTGTAATAGGTCTTGTTCACATGGGAACGATAAGGGAAGGAGACAACCATATTACAAGTCAGGATCTTGCTGCAGCAGTTGCAGGAATTGATGTTATTATTGACGGTCATTCACATGCAGATTTACCGGCTCCGATACGCGTTGGCAATACCTACATTGTTTCTGCTCATGAGAGGGGAACTACTGTGGGCAGGGCAGTCTTAAGCATAGAAAACCGAAGAATTACAAATTTCCAGTGGACTCCTGTAAGGATTACAGGCTTCGAGCCGGATCTACAGGTAAATGCCATGCTGAGTCCCTTTATAGAGCTTGCAGATCTCAGTCTTAGGGAAGTCGTAGGCGAGGCATCTTCCACCTTTGTTTTCGGCAATAGGGAAACCCGCTTCCAGGAGACTGCTCTTGGTAATATGATCAACGATGCCAATGTCTGGTTCTTCAGGGAGGTCTTCGGCCAGCAGATAGATTTTGCATTCCATAACGGCGGAAACATGAGAGCCGAATTACCCGGCGGTTCAATAACCAGAGAAAATATTCTTACCGTTCTGCCTTTCGAAAACAACCTCTTCATTGCCTCTATGAGGGGTTCCGACCTTATTGAGCTCTTCAATTTTATGGCAACAGTTCCACAGGGTGCAGGCGGATTCCCGCAGTTCTCAAGGGAGGTTAGATTGACACTGGATGTGCCCAATAGAACCTATTCCAACATTACAATAGGCGGCGCTCCCATAGATCCCAATAGAATTTACCGTTTTGCCACAAACGACTTCCTTCTTACAGGGGGAGATGGTTATACCGTACTGGAAGAAAGGTCAATTGAGCCCTATAACACTTCATTGCTTCTTTCATATGTGGTAATAGAGTATATAAGATCCCAGGGAGGAGTAATTTCACCCATAGTTGATGGAAGATTGAATGTAATCGGCGGAGTTACACCCTTCTAACGACTCTGCATTTTAGTTTTACAAAAAGAAAAGAATCCAGGCAATTATTATTGGCAAAGCCAATAGTAATTGCCTCGGATGAAAAATATTTTTTTTTAAGACAGTCTTGTTTTTTATATCACTAGAAGATTTTCCCTGTCCTTCCATTGTTATATCTAATCTAATTAATGCTTCATCAATCCCCGAAAGTAAATTTTTCCGGTTCAGCTTAATATATTCCATTTCCGAAAATACCTTAAAAGACTCTGTAATTATTTCTCCAAAAAAGCCGGGAAGGGAGAGATCCCTTCTTATGGAAAAACGGGAAAGCATTAAAAGACCAGTTAAAGTAAAAGCTCTGTTTAACCCGCTCTGCAGAGCCCCAAGTGTAATTTTAAAAGCGGCAATTTCAAAAAGTATTTCTCCATAAGGATTCAAAAGATTAAATAAAATTATTACACTCATCGAAAAAAGGCTCATAAGGTAATTAATTTTTTTACCCGATAGCAAGACAAGTAAAAAGAAAAAAAGTGCCTGTAAAATCTTTGTGGCAGTATCAGAATTAAAAAGGAAGGCAATAAGCATTATAAAACCGGCAATCGCCAATTCTATTGAACTAAAATTATTCATTAAAGAAGGAGGCTTATTTTGCATGGATTGTTGTGTATTTTTTTCTATTGATGAGTATAATGGAGGCATGCCAATCTTGGCATCGCCTTTAACGGCATCCCATCTTCCGGCGTACCATCGAGAATTATTCTTAAAATATTCACAAATACAACCCAGAAATATACCGGAAATTAGACCGACAAGATATACCGGCATTGCCATATAATAAACACTTCTTCCAAAAACAATAAAATAGGCAAGAATGAGCTGAACAGTATTGGAAACCATTGCCCCTGCCGTACTAATACCTATAAGGCTAATTCCCTTTTTTCCAAATACCTTTCGTATAACGTACATAATTAGGGAAGAAATTAATGTAGCTCCTAGTGAGAAAATAAAGACATAGGAAAAAAGGGTTCCGCCGATAAGAGAGTTGCCAATAATTTTTAACAAAACCAGTAAAACAAAACCGGGGAAGGGCAATATATCAATGGCAAGAATCAGAGGCATATTTGCTAGGCCTATGCGTATGAAAGGAATCGGCTTTGGTATCATATATTCTACAAGAGACAGGAAAAAACAAAGACCGCCAAGAAGAGATATGCATTCTTTATTCTTAATAGACAATTGCATCCGGCATACCTTCTTCCTGTATTCCCTCAATTAAAACAAAGACCCCATTTGGGAGGCATGAAAGCCACTGCCCCTGCCTGTGAATATTCCCTGCTGCTATGCAGGTTTTTCCTGTGCAGGGGGAAGAAAGGATCCCAGCTTCCGCACCCCTTATTGATACAAGGGTTTCGCCGATTAAACCTCTTACATTAATTTCCATGAAAGTATTAATGGGAAAGATCCATGTATTTTCAGGCCCCTGTACAATGAAATGCGAGGAGCTCCTCCCTCCAGAATAAATATTAATGGATGCGGTAACAATAAAAATAGCGGATAATAAAACAATAATAAGATCCATGGGCATAATAAAAATACTTTTTATTCCCTGTGTTTTTTTCATATGTAATGGTAATGACTTTTGAAGAAATTCTCAATATTATTAATACATGAAAGATATTAACCAAATGACCAGGGAAGAAGCCGGCTCAATTTCATATATTTTAATGGACATAGATGACACTCTTACTAGGGAAGGTAAATTACTCCCCTCCTCCTTTTCATCCTTGTGGAAACTAAGAGAAGCGGGATTTAAGGTAATTCCTGTTACCGGAAGGCCTGCAGGCTGGTGCGATTTAATTGCAAGACAGTGGCCGGTAGATGGTGTAATAGGAGAAAATGGAGCCCTTGTTTTTTGGGAAGAGGAACTAGAAAAAGGTTCAGACGAAAATAAGCTCCCTGTATTAAAAACCTTTTTTCATGAAAACGCCGTAAGAAATGAACACCCCATTCTAGAAAAAATAAAGAACCTGGCATTTACAGAAATTAATGGACTCAGGCTTGCAAAGGATCAATTTGCAAGATTATTTGACATTGCAATAGATTTTGCAGAAGAAGATCCTGTCTTTCCCCTTAGAGTTGCAGAAAGAATTAAAGAGATCGCAGAAAATGAAGGGGCCATAGCCAAGGTTTCTTCCATTCATGTAAATATCTGGCTGGGACAATATACAAAATTAAATATGGCAGAAAAATTTCTCTCAGAGCGTTTTGGCTGGAAGCCGGAAAATGATAAGGAAGTAGTTTTTGTGGGGGATTCTCCAAATGACGAACCAATGTTTGGCCGCTTCCCCCTTGCCTGTGCTGTTGCCAATGTAAGAAAATACAAGGATCTAATTAAACAACTCCCCACATTTATTTCTTCCAAAGAATGCGGGGAGGGTTTTGCCGAAATAGCAGAAAAAATCCTTGAGCTTAGAAGTTAATTAAATTTTTAACTTGTACCGGCTCTCCTGAGGCAATGGACTTATTGGCTGCAATTCCTGTTAGAATGGAATATGCTCCGTCCACATGGGTGGCAGCCCTCTTGAATCTGTCAGGTGCCGGATTGCCGAAAATATCTTCCAGCATTACCCTGTCTCCTCCGCCATGTCCACCCTGTCCTTCTTCGAACTCCACTTCGTAGGGTTTTCCGAACATGGGTCTCATATAAAGTTTTTTCCCGGCAACAGAACCTTCTTCATCCCTGCTGCCGCCTGCATTTATATAGGTATTTTCTCCCACCCAGAGTTCCAGACGTCCTTTTGAACCGTTAAACGCTACATTATAGCCTTCCCATGGCATATAGGCGTTTAGGGAATAGGTGAGAATGGCATTGCTCTTATAACGTACCATTACACCCATGGTATCTTCAATTGAAATATCATCGGAGAAAACACTGCGATCCCTTATATAACCGGAATCAGCTTCCGCATCCAGGTAAAGGGATTTAAGAACAGGATTGCTTGCCATGTCTATGGCAAAGGGATCTCCCTTTGCTGCTTCACTGCCATGGCTCCTATAATAAAAATTGGTAACTCCCCTTCTCTCCGCATTTTTCATGCCGTAGAAGTTTAAATCTCCCATTGCAAAAACAGTTTCCGGTACGCTGCCAAGCCAGAAATTAACAAGGTCAAAGTGGTGTGTGGATTTATGCACCAAGAGTCCGCCGGAATTAAATTTGTTTCTATGCCATCGCCTGAAATAGTCTGCACCATGCCTTGTATCCAAAAGCCATTCAAAATGAACAGAGTAAATATCGCCCACCACTCCATCCATTATAAGTTCCCTTATCTTTGTCTGATGCGGAGCATAACGGTAGTTAAAGGTAACACGCAGACTTTTGCCGGTTTTCTTTTGGCAGTCAATTATAGCCTGTGCCTTTTTCTCATCAATGGTCATAGGTTTTTCGCAGATTACGTCATAGCCCTTTTCCATGGAACGGATAATGTATTCATGATGTGTTCTATCTACTGTGGTTACAATTACAGTGTCCGGTTTCACATCATCCAGCATTTTATCAAATTCCGTATAATGATAGGTTTTTGCTTCGGGAACTCCGTAATGATCTTTTAAAAGCTGATTAGAATAATTCATTCTGGTAGGCGATAGATCACAAAAGGCCGCAAGCTCGGCACTATCCTTGTAGGTGCTGGCTATTGCACCGTAAAACATTCTGGCCCTGCCGCCAGTTCCAACCT
>Ga0099364_10007106_pt1 | contig 16089 bp, 13 predicted proteins | sample TergutTh196P3_FD_73070 | JGI IMG/M metagenome (GOLD analysis project Ga0099364, IMG submission 73070) | Microcerotermes parvus P3 segment gut microbial communities from Pointe-Noire, Republic of the Congo - Th196 P3 | ecosystem: Host-associated > Arthropoda: Insects > Digestive system > Gut ...
AATGCCGGTCATTTTCGGCATTGGCGGGGTTTGGTGTAGATTTAGCTTATACCATCTTCTCCAGCCAGTTTAACATTTTTGTTATGTTGCTGTCTTCCGAGAAGCGTGGGTCGCCGTGAGTGTAGCCTGGAAACTCGTCGTATTCTACACGCCCTGGGCCGCAGACTTCGTTTATTTTGCGGACAAGACCGCGCGAACATTCGATAGGCACCACCTGATCGTCCGCGCCCGATTGAATAAGCGTGGGCGGCATGTCCTTTGTGATCCATGCCTCGGGCGAAGCGAAGTATGCGAGGTTCGGGTTTTCGCGGGCGTTGACGCCGAGAAAGATATCGGCGAAGTTTGCCATAGGCATCCGCGTTCCGTCCGGAAGCTCAAAGAAGGGGTTTTTCTCCGCGAACTCCGACTGCGTTACAATGTCGCCCACCGGAAACCAACTGACGACGGCGCGGACTTCGCCGGAAACATCGGCGAACCCGAGCGAGTTGTCGTATAATGCGTCGTTTGCCGCGCTGGCTGCCGCTATTATTACATGGTATCCCCCTGCGGAGCCGCCGCATAGGGCAAATCTATCCGCGTCGAGCTTATACAGTTCGGCGTTTTCGCGGAGATAGCGGATTGCGGCTTTGTAGTCGAACACAGGGTTCGGGAACCGGCCCTCGATGTCATAGCCGCCGCCGGGTAGCATTTTGCAAAGCCGCTGTTCCACCGAGGCGACAGCAAAACCGCGCGGTATCGCTTCCATGTATGCGGCTGTCTGCATATCGCGCTTGTCGCCGCCCGAAAAGGCGCCGCCGTGTATGCAGATAAGGGTCGGAAACGGTCCGTCGCCTGTCTCCGGGAGAAAAACGTCAAGTTTCCGCGACGGATGCGGTTTGTCTGGCGTGTAATCGATGTCCAGCCATTTGCGCGTGATTTTGGAGACATCCATCATCGGCATCGCGAAGACTGCCCCGGGCTCCGGTGGAATGATATCAACATATGGCATGAAATTCTCTCCTTTGCCGGTCTTTGTTAATCTTCAAACAGTTTTGCGGCTTCTTTGTGCGCCTCGATAATCTTAATGTTCTGTGGGCAGTGCCTTTCGCATTCGCCGCATTCTATGCAATCGCTCGCTTTTGCAGGAGTACCGCCCCACATGCCTGCGGTTACCATTGTGTATATGCGCTTCGATCCCGGTAGATTCTGATATTTCGTGTATTCGTTCAAAATGTTGATTATGCCCGGGGTGCCTATCTTCTTCGGGCAGTCGTCTACGCAATAGCGGCACATCGTACATGGGATTGTCGGAATTTTGTTGACTTCCTCCATCGCATGTGCAATCACTTTCATCTCATCATCCGTGAGCGGCCCCATTGTGTCTGCTATCTTGGTGTTGTCGTCAACATGCTCGATGGCGGACATGCCGGACAGCACGGTTATAACGCCTTCGAGATGCATCGGGAATCGCAGCGCCCATGATGCGACGCTCGCTTCGGGGTTTGCTTTCTTGAATATATCAGCGACTTCGGGCGTGAAGTTAGCAAGCGCGCCGCCTTTAACGGGGCTCATGACGACAATGCCGATCCCATGGCTGACGACCGCTTCGTAACATGCTTTCGCCTGCGCTTCCCAGTCAAGATAGTTCAGTTGCAGTTGTACGATATCTATGAACTCCCCTCGGGCGTCAAGAATCTTGTTGAGCGAGTCGCCGTCGCCGTGGTAGCTGAACCCGATGTTTTTGGATTTGCCGGAATCTTTCACGCTGCGCAGATAATCCCATGCTTTCATGTTATCGATCATTTCAATGCGATCGGGCCCTATGCCGTGCAGGAAATATAAGTTGAAGTAATCGAGTCCTGCGCGGTCGAGTGACTTTTGCGTCATTTCCTTCATTTCATCATTCGTCAAAGGACCCCAGAGCGGGATTTTTGTCGTCACTTGGAAACTGTCGCGCGGGAAGCGTTCCGTAACGGCTTTGCGGATAGCTACCTCAGAGTTTCCACCATGATAGCCAAACGCAGTATCGAAGTAAGTAAAGCCGCGTTCCATGTACAGGTCGACCATTTTCTTAACCTGCTCGTAGTCAATCTCTTCTTCGCTCTTTCCGGGAAATCCCGGGAGTCTCATAAACCCGAAACCTAGCTTTTTGATTGGCATTCCAAAGTAATCTTTCATGTGTGCTGACCTCCGTTTTCAAACTCTTTTTATTTTGTATATAGAACTATACCACAAGGCAGGCTGTGTCTGCAACATAAAATCGTTCGCAAGGAGTCAGAAGTCAGGAGTCAGAATATGGGCTGAGGCAACGATTGCATACGTCTATTCAGATGGTATCCGAGAGAGGTGCTTTTTATGCTTGTGTTTTGTTGTCTGCATCATATATAATGCTGTGTAAGTTGAATGTATTGGTTTTAGGAGCTTGCTGTGAGGAATGGAAGCAATGTGAAGGTCAAAAACCTGCTTCTGTCGGCAGCGGGGTTTGTATTGCTGGGTGTGGGCGCCGTGGGCGTGGCCCTTCCTGTCTTGCCCACCACACCATTCGTTCTGCTTGCCGCCATCTGCTTTTCCGCAGGAAACTCAAAAATATCGGGATGGCTGCAGCGCAGCCGCATTTTCGGGCCTTACATCGAAAACTACCGAAATAAGCAGGGCATCAGCAAAGCACTGAAAATCAGCAGCATCATCTTCGTATGGACAGGCCTCGCCGTCTCCATAATTATCACGCAAAAACTGTGGCTGTCCATACTTCTAACCGCAATCGGCACAGGCGTGACAATACACCTGCTATGCATAAAGACAAAGGGCTGAAAGTTAGGAGTTAGGAGTTACCTGTTACTTGTTACCTGTTACTTGTTACTTGTTACTTGTTACTTGTTACTTGTTACTTGTAATTTGTAATTTGATTTAAGGGGGGGTGAAAGTATGGAGTACACATGCGTATGCGGCTATGTATATAGCGAGGCAAACGGCGAACCTGACAGCGGCGTAGCGCCCGGGACAAAGTGGGAAGACGTCCCCGAAGATTTTGTATGTCCCACATGCGGCTTGGGAAAAGACTCGTTCTCGGCATAAAAAAAAGTATGCGAAAAGCGACAAACGCATGAGCTGTAGCCAGTTTATGCGTTTGCCGCAATTGCCTCTATTCAGATGGCATTCGGGAGAGGGGGTTTTTGAAGCGTATCAATATGGCATGAGGCGGTAGCCAATGCCAAGTTACCCACTTAAAGCTTTAGGAAGCTTCAAAAAGCACCTCTCTCGGATGCCATCTGAATAGAAAATAGAAATCATAGGAGTTCATTGCAGTTTCTTTTTCAGCTCGAATAATAGGCTTAGCGCTTCTAGGGGGCTAATGGTGTTCAGGTCGGTTGAATTTAGTATTGCCGCGATTTCGCCGGCTCCCATGTCGAGCAGGGAAAGCTGACCCGAATCCTGTTCTTTTTCGACGCGTTCGCGGCGCGGAGTCTCTTCGCTTTCGAGCGCCTTCAACACCGCTTTTGCGCGCTTTATTACGCTCTCGTGTACGCCCGCGAGCCCCGCAACCTCTATGCCATAGCTGTCGTCCGCGCCGCCGGGTACGATTTTTCGCAGGAAAATAATATCGTCCCCGCGTTTCTTTGCGGAAATATTGTAGTTTTTAACGCCGTCAATCTCATCTTCGAGCGCCGTCAGTTCATGGTAATGCGTCGCAAACATCGTTTTTGCCCCCAGCTTGCGCTTGTCGGCACAATGCTCCAGAACCGCCCGTGCGACGGACATGCCGTCGTATGTCGAAGTGCCGCGCCCGATTTCGTCCAAAATTAGCAGGCTCGCGCGCGTCGCGGATTTCAGGATGTCCGCGACCTCCGTCATTTCGACCATAAACGTGGACTTTCCCGCCGACAAGTCGTCGGACGCTCCTATGCGAGTGAATACCCGATCAATCACTCCGATTCGCGCCGACCTCGCGGGTACGAATGAGCCAATTTGCGCCATAAGCACAATGAGCGCGGTTTGGCGCATAAACGTCGATTTGCCCGCCATGTTCGGACCCGTTATTATTGCCATCCGCGCCGCGCCCCCATCGAGGAATGTGTCGTTCGGCACAAACAGCGAGTCTTTTTGCATGACCTCCACCACGGGATGACGCCCGTCGCGAATATCTATTATTCCCGACACATCGATTTCCGGCATACAGTAGTTATTCTCGACCGCAATCTCCGCAAGTGAGCAGTATACATCGAGCTCAGCCACATACTTTGCCGTCGCCTGAATACGCCCGACCTCAGATGCTATACGTCCGCGTAGTTCCTCAAATAATCTATATTCGAGCGCCGAGAGCTTGTCCTTGGCTGTCAGCAGCTCCGATTCAAGTTCCTTGAGTTCTTGCGTAATAAACCGTTCGCAGTTCGCGAGAGTTTGCTTCCTGACATAATCGCCGGGAACGTCTTCCGATGCGGAGCGCGGGATTTCAATATAGTAGCCAAACACTTTGTTATACCCGATTTTCAGCTTTTTCCCCGTGCGTTCGCGCTCGTTTGTTTCGATTCCCGTTAGCGCCCCAGAGCTGTTTTCGAGCAGGGAGCGCAGACGGTCGACCTCAGAGTCCGCGCCGTCTTTTATAAAACCTCCCTCGCGAACGGAAAACGGCGGGTCGTCTCGAATCATTGCATCTATTTGCTCTGCGACATCGCCCATTATATCCATCCCCGCGCACTCGCGCAGCGCCGAGCACTTCATCGGCGCAAGCTGCGCGGCAAGCTCTGGCAGAGCGCCTATGTACGACGAGAGCGCCTTCATGTCGCGGCATCCGGCGTTGCCGTAAACTATCTTGCCGATAAGCCGCTCCATATCGCCAATGCTTCTCAGGCCAAGCATTATTTCGCCACGTGCCACCGCCGCTCCCGCAAGCTCCGAAACTGCGCCCTGCCGCCTTTTTATAGGAGCGGTCAGAAGCAGGGGGCGCAGTATCCATGACCTTATAAGCCGCCGTCCCATGGGCGTTTTTGTTCTATCTATTACCCAGAGCAGGCTGCCTTTTTTTTCGCCCGTTCTGAGCGAGGCTGCAAGCTCCAGGTTGCGCATCGTGTTTAAATCGAGTTCCATGTACGACCCGCCGACATTGCGGCGGAGCGTCCTGATATGGGAAATATCTGTTTTCTGCGTGTCGATAATATAAGACAGCAGTGCGCCGGAGGCATAGATCGCGGCGATGTCAAGTTCCATACACGCATCCGGATCGAAATGCTCTTGCAGCAGCCCCTCGCAGTTGTCGCCAAAACGCTCTGGGTCATATTGCGCGAGACAGTCCATGCGTGACGCCAGATATTCCCGCAGTTCCTCGCACTCGGCGGGCGCGCCTCCTAACATCGCTTCGGCAGGAGAAAACGAACCGAGCTCGTTTCTGATGCGATGAAGGTCATTTTCAGGAAATTCTGTTACGGATATTTCCCCGGTCGATAAGTCTGCAAAGCATACGGCGGACGTCTCGCCAAGGTATATTGCGCAGAGATAGTTCGATTTGCTCTCGTCGAGCATCGACGATTCCATAAGCGTTCCGGGCGTCACAATGCGTACGACGTCGCGATCGACCAGTCCCTTTGCCGTTGCGGGGTCCTCCGTCTGCTCGCATATGGCGACCTTGTATCCTTTGGCGATAAGCCGCGCGATATATGTTTCCGCAGAGTGGTGAGGAACGCCGCACATGGGTATGCGCCCGTCCGGATGCTCCGCGGATTTGTCGCGGGATGTCAGCACAAGATCAAGCTCCTTTGACGCTATCTTGGCGTCTTCGCCGAACATCTCATAAAAGTCGCCGAGCCTAAAAAAAAGGATACTGTCACCCGCGCGCTCCTTAACATCCAAATACTGCCGCATCATCGGCGTCATCGCGCCACCTCCCTTAGGGCGTGTTTGAAAAATCCTCGCCCGCCATCTTAGTGTGTGTTTTCCCCCCACTCTTCGCCTATTTTTCTTGAAAGGCCAGTGGCATTCCTGCGAAAAATAGTCTCGATTGGTGAAAAAACACCCACCAATCTGTCAGACGCGGATTTTTCAAACACGCCCTAGGAACCGTCCGAAAACAGTTCAAGTTAAAAGATACCACAATGCGGGGCGGGGTACAAGCTTTCTTGTAAATTACAGCGCAAAACAGGCTTTACAAGGAGCTTCATTCGATGTAAAGTGAATAATTATACGTTTTCGCAAACAATGCCAATTTTGAATAGCACTATGCTGTTGGAGATATTTACGTATCTTTAAATCTGATTCTGGAGGCATCCTCAAAATTGTTCGGAGGGTATGATGTTAAAAGGTAGGCTAAGTGAGGTGTTTCTGGCGGCTGACGTGGACGGCACGCTTTTGACCGACGATAAGCGCATTCTCGACAAAGACAAGGCTGCAATCCGCGAATTGCGCGAAAACGGCGGTTTATTCACGATCGCGACAGGGCGCGGATTTGCATATGCGCGCCCTGTCGCGGAGGAACTTGAGCTTGACATCCCCGCTGTAATTTTTAACGGCGCCGCCGTGTTTGACTATAATAGGGACGGTTTTCTCTGGCAGTGTACGCTCCCTGAAACCGCCTGCGAAACTATAATGCTCATTATGGAGCGATTCCCGACGCTAGGTGTCGAGATACTGCGCGGACGCGAGGTTTATACTGTCCGCACAAACGCCCGAGAGGAAGAGCATATCGCATTGGGCAAGACAAATCCGATCAGATGCTCAATCGAAGAAGTACCGCCCGACAGTTGGATAAAAGCGCTTTTCGCGGACGAACCTGAAGTTATAGACGAGGTTATCGTATTCGCCGACAGTCTACGTGCGTCCAACTTGCATCTGGTGCGGTCGGGACCCGTTTACTACGAAGTGCTGCCAAGCGGCGTCAACAAAGGAAGCGGTCTGAAAAAGCTCATAGAACTCGCGGGGATAAGCGGTCGCACCATAGCCGCGGTAGGGGATTTCATGAATGATTTGGAAATGCTGCAAGCCGCCGACATAAAAATCGCGGTCGCTAACGCCGAGGGAATCGTGAAAGCAGAGGCGGAACTAATAGTCTGCGACAACAACAGCGGCGCAATTCATGAAATCGTAGAATGGCTGAAAAAGTAACCGCCAAATAATTATGAATTATGAATTATGCATTTATCAATACCGCCCTATGTGCAGCCCCGCAGTCCACCCCTCGCTTGTGGCGGCGCCTAGGGTTCGCATTGCTCGGCAGTCGCCGATTTGGTAGAATCTGGGGGCGCAGGACGACAGAGCCATCACAGTGTCAAACAGCGGTTCGCGGCCTGTCGCGAGGACTACTGTTTCGCACTCGATGAACCTCTCTCCGTCAGGTGTCTGGCATGAAACCCCATTACCGGTGATTTTCGTCGCGTTGGTGTTAAAACTGATGCTAACGCCGGCATCGGCAAGCTCCCTCTTGAGAGACATTGCGAAGCTGCGATTGTTTTCCGCGCTGATATCGCCGCGTGTCTCTACAATCTCGACTTTTTTGCCGAGCGTTTTAAGGTGCAGTCCCAACTCCGCCCCTGTCAGGCCGCAGCCCAGAATGACGACGCTGCCGGAGACGGAGGACGGGTTCAAAAACGCTTCCTTCGCGCTGAGTACATTGGGCAGCTCGACGCCCGGAATCGGCGGAACCAAAGGCCTTGAGCCAACCGCCACGACAATTGCATCGGGGCCTATCTCTGCTGCATACTTAGGAGTGACTTTCGTATTCAAACGGACATCCACGTTCAGTTTGGAAAGCATGTAGCGCTGTCTGTCAAGGTATTCCGAAAGGCGCTTTTTATATGGAACATCCTTTTCCCATAGGGTGACGCCGCCAAGGCTCCCTGTTTTTTCGCACAGTATGACCTCATGGCCCTGCTCCGAAGCGGTGATGGCCGCCTGCATTCCTGCGACGCCGCCGCCCGCGATTAGAACTTTTTGCTTCTTAGCAGGGGGCCTTGCGCAATTTTGCTCCCACTCTCTGCCCGATTCAGGATTCAACACGCAGAAAAGCTGGCCGGTATATGACATCGAGCCTACGCATGAGAAGCACCGCAGACAGCGTATCTGTTCCTGACCGCGCCCTTCGCGCACCTTGAGCGGCATATCAGGGTCAACGATCAGCCCGCGCGCCATCGCAACGACATCAGCCTTGCCGGATGCGATTATGTCCTCGAGCACTTCCGGGTCGCAGAGCGCACCCACCGTCGCAACCGGTGTTTTGACATGCGGTTTAATTGCGGCTGCATACTTGACATTACAGCCTTCCTGCGAAAATATCCCGGGATGTGTTGCGCTCATCGATTCGGGGATGAAGATATTTCCAACGGAAACGTGGATGAGGTCTGCATGGCCGTCAAGCTGCTTTGCTATCTCAATGCCTTCGTCGATTTCATATCCGCCCTGCCAAGCAGCTTCGGCGCCGCTCATCCTCACCTCGATGGGGAATCCCGAGCCGCATCTCTTATGTATCTCGTCGCAAATCATAACGACGATACGCGCCCTGTTCTCGGGGCTGCCGCCCCAGCGGTCTGTGCGCCTGTTGATCGTCGGCGATAGGAACTGGTGCAAAAGCCAGCCATGCCCCGCGTGAACAGTCACCATCCCGAAGCCGCAGTTCTTTGAAAACTCCGCGCCCTTTGCGAAAGCTTCGATTGTCGAAAGTATCTGCTCTTCGGACATTGCCCTGCTGAGAATGTCCCCGTTTTCGTCGGGATGTGAGTATTCACCGTGCGAAAACACCCTATGTTCGCTCGGACCCCAGATAATGCCGTCTTTATCGGGCGAACCCACGATTCCCCGCTTGTTGAGTTCGACCGATCCGATTGCGCCATACCGCGAAATTCCGTCCGCAAGCCTGCTCATGCCTCGGCGGGACGTTTCGGGATCGTCCGTCATAATAAACCCGCTGCTGCGCGGAACTCCGATATCGTCCACATAGCACTCGCCGATGTTGACAGCAGCGGAGCCGCCCTTTGCCTTGCGCTGAAAATATTCGATATATGCCTCTGACGGCGTACCCTGTGGCACGCAGTTGTAAACCCCCGTGGGAGCGTTAATTATGCGGTTGCGGAACAAAAGCCCACCAATTTTTATTGGAGAAAACAGATTTTCAAACTTACCGCTCATTACAGTGCCTCCTAAAAAATTCTATCCTTTGCTGTAGTTTTCGCGGGAGCGGATGTAGAGTTCTTCCCTGAACGCGGGCGTCATAATCCTCATGCCGTATGCGTTGAGGTATGACGGTTTTTTCGGGTCGCAGAACTTGTCCGCATAGGCTCTTGCCGCAGCGCGCTGCTCTTCCTCCGATGTTGTATCGGGATCGAACATGTCAGGAATCACGCCTATCAAAATCTTATCCCCATACAGCTCGTAGATTTTGTGAGTATCGTTCATGGCTTGGCCCGCCCATGAATCCCAGCCTGCGGCTATCATGTTCGGAACCTGCTTGAGGATTTGGCCGCAACTGTGGAAGTCGCAGATTTTTCCCTTGGAATGTATGAAATCTGTGACTTTTTTCATATGCGGAACAATCATTTCCGCCGCGACTGCGGGCGAGAAGAACGTCTCTTTCTGGCTTCCCCAGTCGTCATGGATCGTGAATGCATCGATTTTGGGGAAATATGTGATGAATTTGTCGAATATTTTGATGTAAAGGTCGGAAATTTTGTCAAACAGTTCGCTGACGGCATCCTTTTGGTCCTCATCGACCAGCGCCATAATCGCGCCCTCGAAGTCCATAAACGATATCAGGCGCTCATACCATCCCGTCTGGAACCAGCAGGTGTTAAAGCTGTCGGTTGCGAGGTATGTGTCGTTGTTTCGCTTCGCCGCTGCTTCCCATTCCCATTTGTCGATATCAGGGAAGACGATTTTCTCGCGCCATTCATTGGCGTCGGAAAGGAACGGTTTGCCGGGGCGCACCATCGACCCGGTCGCCGACGGGACATATTCCCAGTCAATGCCGAACATGTCCTTTCCCCCGCCGTCATTCGCGTCGAAGGGTTCTTCCTCAAGCACGAACGCGCGGGCTACGTTGTCCGGCAGGAGTTTCGGAGTGAATATTTTGCTCTCCACCCCGGACATTTGCCAAATGGGTTCTTTCCTATAAAACGCTTTATATGCCTCCTTCGGCGTCACGGGGTAATCGTAAATTAATGTGGGCGGTCCGCCGAACCGATTGGGAACCTCTCCCACCACGTTAAGCTCTTTCTTGTCAAACTTAGGCACTGCCATATTTTTACCTCCTCGATAATTTATTTTCACTGCGCAACATTATATCGCGTGTTTCGCATATGGTCAAGTTATATAGAAGGCCGCTTTGCCTTTTTCGGGGAGGATTGTCTCTATTCAGGACCGGCGAGGAAGACGTTTATTTTGCTTCCGATAGCGGAGCATGGATGCGGAGCGGCGCGAAGTGTCGTCATGGATGACGACTCTGAGCGAAAAGGAAACAAAAAAACGTCTTTCGAGCGCAAGGTCCTGAATAGACACTGCCTTTCACGGTTAGACGTGAACCGTGAACAAAGCGCATTGTGCGTCGGTGTTCGGTCGGTTTCGGAGTTTTGGCCGAAATCCCCTCGCACAGGCACACAACACGCCCTGTTACTACTATTATTGCATATATCAGTTTCGATTATTTGTATGATCCATACTTGAGTACGGTGTCAAACATGGCATGCAGGTTCTCTTTGGGGCATCTGTCGACCGGAATCGAACAGTCCATCATGAATCCGCCGCCCGGCGCGCAGATGTCGAGAAGCTTCTTGGTCTCGTCCGCAATTTTGTCAGGAGTGCTGAACATGAGCGTCGCCGTGGGCAGGTTGGCGTTTATGCAAGCGACCTTTCCGACGGTTTCCTTGGCTTTTTTCATATCCACTTTCTCGAACATGTATACGACTTTGCCCGGAGGTACGTCGCAGAGCTGTTCGAGTCTGGTGTTGTAGTTGCCTTCTGTGAACACATATGGCGTAATATTGTTTTCGATGCACTTCATGATAAGGGCTTTCAGTCCCGGCCAATAGTACTTGGCATAGTTTTCCGGGCTCATGAACTCGTCGACGCCCATATGCAGCGGAATAAGGAAGAACTCGCGTTTGAGCGCAATCGCCGAATCAAGCGCGTTTCTCAGCATGAGGCCTTGCATTACATTGACCGCTTCCATCAGCTCTTCGGGTCTCTCGTAGATGTCCGTGATGGTGTTGATCATGCCTCGGAAAGTGTCCGCGAGCATGTCAAACGGGCATGTCGTGCCGACCTGCGGGCCTAGGACGAACCCTTCGTCTTCGATAATATGGGCAATTTCTCCCCCGCCCATCAGCCATTGGAGGGAAAATTTCCCCGCTTCCGCCAGCGCTTCAAAAGCTTGTTTCACTTCGGGATCTGAGAAAGGCACTGTCGCCGAGAACAGTCCGAACTCTATCGGGTTTTGCACATTGATTTTGGCGAGACCCGCAAGGTTCTTGTTTCTTCTCGGCAGCCACTTAGTCAGGATAAAGTGGGTCGGGTCGAAGCAGAATTCTTCAAACTCATCATCGTGCAGGTATTCGCCGTCGAGTATCTGGAAGCTTTCATTCAATCCGATACCGTCTACATATCCCGGGAACTTGATGAATTGGGATCCCAGCGCGTAGGCTGCCATGGCAGGATAAACCGCAGGCGGCCACACGAGGTCGGGCTGGTATTCTTCCATATAGGCTTTTATTCCGGGGATTGAGTTTCTGACATCCATCAGCGTTGCGTAACTGGGGATGTCGTAGGCGGAGCCATAGAAGAATCCCAGTTTCGGCGCGAGAGGGACGCGGTCGTGTTCTTTGAGCGCAATCGCGGCGTCTACCCGCTTTCTACGTTCGGCTGCCAGTTCTTGTTTTGACATATGGATACCCTCGCTTTCAATAATATTGTTATGCTGTTTCAGCATTGATCAAGCGCGCATAAGCCGAGCGCTTGGCCTGTTTATCTATACATTATACGTCATTCCCGAAATATGTCAATTAATTACACAAAAAAACAAATGGAAAACTTCACGCTTACGTGGTATACTGCAAAAAACGACCGCGTTAGGAGGTTACTCTACATGAATGCCAAGATTTGGTATCTATTCCATAGCGGCTTTGCAGTGCGGACCGCCGAGCATTTTCTGATATTTGATTATTGGAAGAACCGCCCGAAAGGGAAAGGGCTCGAGGACGGCGTCATTGACCCGTCGGCGCTGATTGAAGATGATGTTGTCGCATTTGCCTCCCACAGTCACGGCGATCATTTTAACCGCGAGATACTCAAATGGGGCGCTGTAATTCCAAAGTTCCGCGTTGTATTGTCCGACGACATTCCAAATGAGCCGAGCGCGTTGATGATTGGACAGGGCAAGCGGCTGTCTCTAGGCGATATCGAAGTTGAGACGCTTATTTCCAACGACGAGGGCGTTGCGTTCGTCGTCGATGTCGATGGCATATGCATTTATCATGCGGGAGACCTCAACTGGTGGCATTGGGAGGGCGAGCCTGACGATTACAACGAGGGTATGGCGGACAGCTACAAATCTCAAATCGCGCTGCTCCAAAAAAGGCGCATCGATATAGCGTTTGTCCCTGTCGATCCGCGTTTGGAGGAGCAGTATGCTTGGGGGATAAACCATTTGATGCAGGAAGCGGATGTTCGCAATGTCATACCGATGCATTTCGGCAACGACATCGGTGTTGTCGATCGGCTTTTGCGGGACGAGACATCAACAGGATATCGCGATAAAATCATTAAGCTCGTCGAGCGCGGCGCTTCATGGGAAATACAGCTATGATGAAAATTCGGGTTTCATATCTAGGCAGCGGACTTCTGGTGTTGATTGCGGCGGTCTTAATGATTGCAAAGCCCTTTTCCGCGGATTTGAGCGATGTCGCGCAGATGATGCTGGGCGGTATCTTGATTACTCTGAGCCTTTGGATATTCAAACCATTCAATCTTCCATACTCCGTCGGCGGGTTGTTTCTGGCTTTTTTCGCCCTTGCGTTGGGTCTTAGGCCGACAGTCGTGTTTTCAGGATTCACCCAATCGGCAATCTGGACACTGGTCCCCGCGCTCTTCTTCGGTTTCACGCTCCAGAAGACCGGCCTTGGAAGACGGATCGCTCTGGGAATAATAAAGCTGTTCAGGCCCACATATATTTCCATGGTTCTTGCATGGGTGCTGATTGGATTGATACTGAGCGCCCTCACCCCATCCATAACCGTTCGGGTCGCTATAGTTATCCCGATTGCCGTGCAGTGCTGTGAACTGTGCGGACTTGCAAAAGGCTCGAAAGGCAACTCGCTCATTCTCCTGACCGCGTTTGGCATGTCGCTGATTCCAGGCTCAGGATGGCTCAGCGGATCGCTTTGGGGCCCGTTCATTTCAGGTACGATCAACGCGATTCCCGAAACCGAGGGGCTAGTCAACTTCGATAGCTGGTTCGGCGTTTTGTTCCTACCGATGATGATTGTGACCGTGGTCGTGATTGCGGGAAGCCTGCTGCTGCTTAAGCCAAAAGAAACCATGTCAAAAGACGCGATAGACATTATAAAGAAACAGCCGATGAAAAAGATTAGCCGACAGGAAATTATTGCCATGACCGTGCTTGTGATTGTTTTCATTGCGCTTCTGACGGGCAGGCTTCACGGGATACCCGACGCCGCCGTGTGCCTCGCCGCAGTTTTTGCATTCTTCCTGTTCGGGGTTCTGGAAACAAGCGATTTCAACTCAGGCGTCAACTGGGATTTGGTAGTCTTCTTCTCCATGGCATATAGCCTCGGCGCGATTTTTGGAGATACAGGGATTTCGGTGTGGCTAGCGGGAATCGTCGTGCCCGCCCTCGCTCCAATCGCAGGAAACCCTTGGCTATTTATCTTCAGCATCACTGTCTTTATGTTCCTTTGGAGATTTTTCGACGCCGCGCTCCTGATTCCGACTATTGCAATTATGGTGCCCATACTCCCCGCAATTCAGGATGCATACGGAATCAGCCCTATGGTTTGGATTGCCGTGTTTGTCATGGCGGCTAACTGCTTCTTTATGGTCTATCAGAACATGTGGGCAATGATGAGCCGCTCGATAGCAGGCGAGAGAGCTTGGGACAACAAACATCTCAGCACCTACGGCACAATATACTTCATAGCATGCCTGATAGCACTGGCAGCAGCAATCCCCATATGGATAAGCACAGGCTTGTTTGGATAGGACTAAAAATTGAGAGTTGAGAGTTGAAAGTTGAGAGTTAGGAAATACAATGCATAATTCATAATGCATAATGCATAATTATTATGGGGAACGGCTCTTCATTCTCAATTATCAATTATCAATTATCATTTGCGCTCCGCAGAGCGCTTTGGGAGTTGGGGTTTTGATTGATAAACTGCGTTTGCGTTTTTGCAAAATTGGGAAGGCAAAATATATATCGCATCTTGATTTGATGGCGACTATGCGCCGTGCTTTGCTTCGCGCGGGCATTAGGCTGACGTATTCGGAAGGGTTCAACCCGCATCCTTATATGTCTGTCGCATTGCCGCTTTCGGTGGGATGCGGAAGCGTCTGTGAGCTGATGGACTTCGGGGCGCAGGGCGGGCTTTTGCCTGACGGGTTGCCCGCGATTATCACAGCGGCGCTTCCCGAGGGGCTTGAAGTGACGGATGCGTATGTGCCTTTGCGAAAGTTCAGCGAGATCGCGCTGATAGAGCTGAGCGGCGCGATGTATTACGATAATGGCGTCCCGACGGACGCGGTCGAAAGGCTAAACGAGCGCTTCGCCGAGGATACTATTGTAATAAGCAAAAAAACGAAGCGCGGAGTTTCGGACATAGATATCGCTCCGCACATTCGGGATGTCGAGTTCACTCAAAATGACGGCATAATTTCAATTAAAGCCAAAGTGTCCGCGCAAAACCCGACGATCAACTCAGATAACCTCATGAGCGCCCTTGGCGGCGAGAGCGGCAACCGATTAAGCCTAGCGCCGGATTTTTCGTTATTCACGCGAACTGAGCTATACGATAAAGATATTAATGTATTTATGTAAGAAAGGTTGGGGATGAAATATGGCATCGAATCAAAGCATTAAGAGAATAGGAATACTAACATCGGGCGGCGACGCGCCGGGTATGAATGCTGCAATACGCGGGGCAGTGCGTACGGCGCAATGCGTCGGCATAGAATGCGTCGGTATCAGACATGGGTATGCCGGACTGATCAGGGGCGATTTCTTACCGCTTGGCGAGAAGGACGTAAAGGGCATAACAAAACGCGGCGGGACAATGCTCTACACGGCACGTTCAAAGGAGTTTATGACGGAAGAAGGGGTAAAGCGCGCTGCGGATACATGCAATTACATGGGTATCGAGGGTTTAATCGCAATTGGCGGCGACGGGACGTTCAGGGGCGCGCAAGATCTCGCGAAACACGGAATCAAGGTCATAGGCATACCGTGTACGATCGATAACGACATTGGGTGTTCTTCATATACGATTGGCTTTGATACCGCTTGCAACACAGCAATAGAAGCCGTTGACAGGCTCAGCGACACTATGCAGTCGCATGAGCGTTGCTCCGTAGTCGAAGTCATGGGACACAGGACAGGCTATCTCGCGCTCAGCGTGGGAATTGCCACAGGCGCGACGATTACGCTTATTCCTGAGATAAAGTATGATTTTGAACGCGACGTGGTTGGGCGCATCCGAGCCGCGCGCCTTGCAGGACGCACGCATTTCATGGTGATTGTCGCCGAGGGGATGGAGCCGGTACACGTTATCGCCGAAAAAATTAACAAAGCCACAGGCATCGAAACGCGCGTAACAGCGCTCGGCCATATCCAGCGCGGCGGCGAGGCGCTGATGCGCGACCGCGTAACGGCGACAAGCATGGGCTACAGGGCGGTCATGCTGCTTGCGAAAGGTCAGGGCGGAAGGATTGTCGCTGTCAGCGGCGATAAAATCATCGATATCGACATACATGAAGCGCTGGCTATGCAAAAAGATTTCGATTTTGAAACATACAAGATGTTCACCGCGCTGACATTCCTCGACAAGGACATGCTTGAATAGACACGAATAGTTTTTTATTAGTAACTGTTCAGCACCCCCCGTCTTTGCGAGCCGCAGCGAAGCAATC
>Ga0099364_10007107_pt1 | contig 16089 bp, 11 predicted proteins | sample TergutTh196P3_FD_73070 | JGI IMG/M metagenome (GOLD analysis project Ga0099364, IMG submission 73070) | Microcerotermes parvus P3 segment gut microbial communities from Pointe-Noire, Republic of the Congo - Th196 P3 | ecosystem: Host-associated > Arthropoda: Insects > Digestive system > Gut ...
ATGATGTGTCCTATCTGCGTCGCTGCCTCAGGGGATAATTTTGCCTCTTCCGCCAGCTTAATAAATTCCGCGTAGCCGAGGGCGATATGGTCGAGCGCCACGCCCTGCGGAGTCATCTCTGGTATCGGGGACATCGTGTATGACGTTATTTTTCCAAGGTCGTGCAGCAGAGCCCCCGCCACTGTTATGGAAACGTCCAGGGCCGGGTATACTGTCTTGTAGTGTTCGGCCATGGCGCGCGCCGCCTCGGAGAGCGTCACGGTGTGCTCAAGCAGGCCGTGGGCGTAAGCGTGGTGGTTCGTGACGGCGGCCGGGGCCTCCGAGAACGCGTTCGCCCTCGGGCCGTCGAACACGAAACGCAGGAAATCGCGAATTTCCTCCCTGCATCCGTCGATTAGGTCGTCGAATCTCGATTTCAACACCGGCAGCGGTATGTCCGAGTGCGCGACGAATCTGGACGGCGGGAATTTTGTCTGGTCGAGCAGCGATATGGCGTTGAAGTTGTGCTGGACTTGTCCCTTGAAGTCAACCGTCTTTCCCGATATGCCGACGACATATCCGCGGAGCTCCGTTATCTGAGCCTCTGCAAGCAGGGAGGGACGCGACTCCAATTCCGGGGTCGAGCGGTCCAGCCATCCGGCGTCCGACCACACCTTGGCATGAAGCTGGCCGGCCTCGTCGGACACCGTTACCTCCCAATAGGTCTTGCCGTTTTTGTCCGTTTTTCGGGTTATGCCGTTCACGATGTAAATGCCCTTGAATGTTTCGCCGGCCTGGAGCGCCCTCGCCTCCGACGACTTGAGCAGTTTTGTCTGAGTAGCGGTAGTCAATTACATCAATCCCCTTCAGAATCAATCCATTCAGGATTATTTCGCCTCATTTTATCACTTCCGCTGCAAACGCATATTTTTTGGCGCGTCTGCCTTGTAAAACGACCAAAAAAAATTACATAAAAATACTATTTCATTATATAATGGGTAATCATAAAATACTTGCAACAGTTCCGGGTAAAACTACAATAACCTTAAATTTGCGAAAAAATGAGGAGGTAATATTAATGCCCGCAGCTAAACGCACTTCAAAAAACGTTCTTCTCAACACCGCGCTTGAGAATTTTTATGGAGCGACGGAGGAAATGGGGTTGGAGGAAGGTCTTGTTGAAATACTGAGCCGTCCCGAGAGGGCGATATGCGTATCGCTCCCGATCACGATGGACGACGGAAGCGTCAGGGTGTTTGAGGGTTTCAGGGTACAGCACTCGACGGCGCTTGGTCCCGCAAAGGGCGGTTTCAGGTATCACCCCGCGGTGGACTTGGAGGAGTGCGAAGCTCTGGCGAGCCTCATGACCTGGAAGTGTTCGCTTGCCGGTATCCCCTACGGAGGCGGCAAGGGCGGCGTTTCATGTAATCACCTGGAATTGTCCGCGAGTGAAAAGGAACGCCTCACCCGCACGTACGCCGCGAGGATCGCCCCGATAGTGGGGGAATGGGAGGACATTCCCGCCCCTGACGTCGGCACAGGCGCGCCTGAGATGATCTGGTTCATGGATACCATCAGCAAGATACGCGGCAGATTGGAGCCGGGCGTCGTCACCGGCAAGCCGATATCGAGCTGGGGTTCAAAGGGAAGGACCGCCGCGACCGGGCTTGGCGTCGCAATCTGTATCAAGGAACTGCTGAAAGCGGTTAAGCTGGACGCTGATAAAGCTAGGGTAATCATCCAGGGCTTCGGTAATGTCGGTTCGTACGCGGCAAAATTTATGTCCGACGTCGGGGCTAAGATCGTCGGCATATCCGACGTCACGGGAGGTTACTACGCGCCCGGCGGTATTGACGTGGGCAGCGCGTTCGACCACGTGACCAATCATCCGAAAAAATTGCTCGAAGGTTTTACACAGCCCGGTCTAAAGCAGGTTTCCGGCGAGGAAATACTTGAAGTCGAAGCGGACGTGCTCGCGCCCTGCGCGCTAGAAGGAGTTATCAACGCGTCGAATGCCGGCAGGCTCAATGCGAAGTACATAGTCGAGGGCGCAAACGGTCCCGTCACCCCGGAGGGCGATGAGGTTCTGGATCGGAACGGCGTCATAGCCGTGCCCGATTTCCTCGCAAACTCTGGCGGCGTCATCGGCTCCTATTTCGAATGGGTGCAGAACCTTAGCGGTTACTTCTGGACCGAGGAGGAATATAACAACAGGCTTGTCCCGATAATGACGGACAACTTCCATAGAGTATGGAACTACGCCGGAGCCCACGGGGTGAAGATGCGCCGCGCGGCGTTTCTTGTGGCTATCAAGCGCGTCGCGGATGCCGTAAAGATGCGCGGCACTTTCCTGTAAAACCGCGGCATAACGCATAAATACATATGAATGATCAAACCGGGCCGGCTCATGCCGGTCCTTGCTTTTGGGAATGCGCGGTACTGGCGGGCGAAGTAAAGCTATCGAATCAGTTTTACGAAACTGCTATTGACAAGCTAATTTGCCTGCGTTACTGTTTAATCAGTTAATAAGAATCTAATTTTTGGGAGGTATTGAAAAATGTCTTTCCTGCGCAATAGAAGCATCGGCGGTAAACTCGCGATACTTGTGGCGATCCCGCTTATTTTGATGACGGCGATCACGGTGTATAATTATACGGCATTTAACAACATAGACGCCCATTACACAAACGCTTACGAACGTTTTGGCGTTTACGCCACGAAATGGACCGAAGTTCGCACCAATTTCCGCGCCATTCAGGAAAACATCGCTAAAATAATACTGCTGGACGAAACTGAATTGGATCAGATCAAAGAACTTCGCGACGGAATTGATGCGAGGCGGAGGCAAAATACTGAAATTATAGACGACTTCAGGAATATGGAACTTTCCAGCAGGGAAAAAGCGTTGCTGGAAAGATGGGATCGGGCGCGAGCAGTCATGCTTGAGGCGCAGGACAAGGTTATTGCCGAAGGAGCCCTTGGCTCAGCCGAGCCGGAGACAGTGAGCTACTTCTTTAATGAAGCCAATGACGCCGTCAATGAAGCCGCCGATTGCGTGATTGAAATATCAAATCTACTGAACGAAGAGGCCGAAAGGGAGCAGGATCTTACTTCGCAGTATTCCAGATCGACAGCGTTTACCAGCGCCGCGATAGCCGTGTTTGCGACGGTAATTACGTTCGTTCTGGGCTTTTCTATCGCCAGCCTGATAACGAAACCCATAAACAGAATGAAGGAGAAGATAGTGCTGTTTGCCGGCGGCGACCTCACCGTTGAATTCAAGGACGAAGGACGCGACGCGGTGGCTCAGATGGGCGTGGAATTGGACAAGATGACCGAAACCCTGAGGGGGGTCGTGAACATCATAAAGGGCATGGGCAGCGACCTCAACGATGGGGCCCAGGATTTTTCGGCGATGGCCGAGCAGACCAGCGCGTCGGTGCAGGAGTTCAGAGCGAACATCGATGAGATGAGCGTAAACCTGAGCGGGCTTGCCGCTTCCAGCCAGGAAGTAAACGCTTCCGTTGAGGAGGTTGCCGCGGGGGCGCAGACTACCGCCGAGAAGGGCACCGATATCGCGCGCAAGGTAGACGACGCGACGTCCGCCGGAGAAACCGGAATGAACGCCGTCCAAAGTGTTGTAGAAGGCATAGGGCGTGTCGCGGGAAGCGCTTCCGCCGCTACTTCAGCTATTATGGAGTTGGGTACCAGAGCCCGTCAGATACAGAACTTCGTAACACAGATAGGAAGCATCGCAGACCAAACCAACCTGCTCGCTTTGAATGCCGCTATAGAGGCAGCGAGGGCGGGAGACGCGGGGCGCGGTTTCGCCGTCGTCGCCGAGGAGGTGCGAAAGCTTGCAGAGGACAGCAATGTCGCGGCCAAGAATATAGCGGATCTGGCCTCGCAGATAACATCTGAAATCGATAATATAGTTACCTATGCGCAGGAGAACACCTCCGACTCGAACAAGGCGAAGGAGCTGTCAACCGAAACGGAGTCGGCCATCGCAAACATGATGTCGTATCTCAAGGAAATAGCCTCTTCCACTCAGGACCTCGCAGCTGTGGCGCAGGAGCAGGCAGCTTCGAGCGAGGAGATAGCGGAGGCGGTTCAGGGCATGTCCGCGAAGATAAACGACACGGCAGCCGCGAGCGACAACATAAAGACGAGCGTAGCCGAGGTTTCCGCCGCGTCAGAGAGAGTCGCGGAAGGTTCCGAGTCGATCTCCGGCCTCTCAGTAAATTTGCAGGAGGAGCTTTCTTTCTTCAACGTGGGAAACGCGAAACTCTCCGCCAAAAAACCAAAATCTCTTCCATCATCGCGTTAACGAACTAAAACTTTAAAATAAGAACCCCGGTGAGATTTGCCGGGGTTTTTTGCTGTTCAAATGGGCTTTTAGATTTTGCTCGCGAAGGTTTACTTTAACGAGTAGTCTATGCTACAGTAACTGTGCACAGTATTTCCGAGAGTAATTTTGCTGCGAAGTTTGAGGATGAAAGAGAAAATATCTCGACATATGAGTATGAGCGAAGTGATGACAATGGGTCATGATGAGTGGTTGTCTGTTGGAGCGGGCGATATTATCCAGCTCGGCGATTATTCCTGGCAGGTGCTGGACGTACAAAACGGCAGGGCATTGGTATTGAGCGAGAGAGTGATAGAACGTAAACGGTATAACGAAAGTTTTATCGGCGTAACATGGGAAACCAGCACGGTGCGTCAATATCTGAACGGGGAGTTTTATGATAAGTTCAGCGAGGAGGAAAAGGCGCGCATAGCTGAAACAAGAATACCGAATAATAACAACCCGTGGTTTGACACAAAAGGAGGCAACGCGACAGACGACAAGATATTTTTGTTAAGCCTGGGAGAGGTTGTAAAATACTTTGGCGATAGCGGACGGTTGAGCAGCAGACCATCGGATGCCCGGCGGATAGACGACCAATACAATTCCTCGCGAATAGCTAAGGACGTCGATGGCACAGATTTGTGGTGGTGGCTTCGGTCGTCCGGTTTTTATGATTTGAATGCAGCCTATATTAACATCGGCGGGTGGATTTATGTCGACGGCAACAATGTCAACCTCTACGGCGGCGGCATTCGCCCCGCTTTGTGGTTGATTATGTATCCTGAAAGTGGGGACAATGTCAACACTAACGCCGAAGATGATTTAAGCGATCCGAAAGATATGCCGGCAAAAACACACGAAACCGACGAGCGCGTGCAGCTTATGCTTGACGCCAATCCTCTTTGCTGCATTTTATGGGATGAAAACTTTAATATCATAGAATGTAACCAAGCGGCGGTCAAACTGTTCGAATTATCCAGCAAGCAGGAATACATTAAAAGATTCTTTGAGCTTTCGCCGTCGATACAGCCATGCGGCAGGCCGACTTCCGAACTGGCGCGTGAAAATATTGCCAACGCGTTCAAAGATGGGGATAATCGTTTTGAGTGGATGCATCGAAGACTGGACGGCGAGCCCATGCCGTCCGAAGTAACGCTTATCCGCGTAAAATATAAGGACGGGTACGTCGTGGCGAGCTATACGCGCGATCTGCGCGAATTGAAGGCAACGATGGCAAAGATGCGCGAAGCCGACGAGCGCGTGCAGCTTATGCTTGACGCAACTCCCCTTTGCTGCGATTTGTGGGATAAAAACTTTAATATCATAGAATGTAACCAGGAAGCGGTCAAACTATTCGAGTTATCCGGTAAACAGGAATACCTGCAAAGATTTTTTGAACTTTCGCCGCCGTTCCAGCCGGACGGGAGACCGTCTTACGAAACGATGCTTGAAAACACCGGCAAAGCATTCAGAGACGGGTATTTCCGTTTTGGATGGATACATCAAAAACTGGACGGCAGCCTCATTCCGTCCGAAATAACGCTTGTGCGTGTCAGATATAAAGACGGATATATCGTGGCGGGATACACGCGCGATCTGCGCGAACATAACAAGATAATGGGGGAGTTGGAATCGGCGCTTTTACAGGCGACCGAAGCCAGCAAGGCGAAAAGCGATTTTCTGTCCGCAATGAGTCACGAAATGCGGACGCCAATGAACGCGATCATCGGCATGACGGCCATAGGAAAGAAAACGGAGAACATAGAGGAAAAAAATCACGCCTTAAACAAAATCGGCGACGCGTCCGCCCATTTGCTCGGCGTGATAAACGACGTACTCGATATGGCAAAAATAGAAGCGAATAAACTGGAACTTGTGCCTGTTGAGTTTAATTTCGAGAGAATGCTGCAAAATGTAATTACTGTCGTCAATTTCAGGGCGGACGAAAAGGAACAAACGCTGACCGTAGACGTGGACAGCAGAATACCAGCTTTTATTGTGGGCGATGATCAGCGATTAGCACAGGTGATAACGAATTTGGTGTCCAACGCGGTCAAATTCACGCCGGAAAAGGGTAAAATCTGCCTTGATATAACTTTGATTGAAGAAATTGACAGTGACTGCGAATTGCGCATTGAAGTAAACGACAGCGGCATCGGCATATCCGCCGAACAGCAGAAGAAACTGTTCAAAGCGTTTGAACAGGCGGAAAGCGGGATGAGCCGCGAATATGGCGGAACGGGCTTGGGTCTTGTTATTTCAAAAAGCATCGTTGAGCTTATGGGCGGCAGTATATGGGTTGAATCAGAGCTTGGCAGAGGATCGAAATTTATTTTTACCGTAAAAATGGGGCGCGGCAAAAAAAATCCCCGCTCGCTTCTTGCCCCCGGCGTAAGTTGGGAAACGCTCAGGATATTGGCCGTGGACGATATGCCCGAAGTGCTCGATCAATTTCAAAACATATTCAACGAACTGGGTATCAAATGCGATGTGGCGTACGACGGTCTTGACGCCTGCCGTGTCATTGAGGAACAGGGCGGATACGACGTCTATTTTGTAGACTGGCGTATGCCCCGCATGGACGGAATAGATTTGACCAGACATATCAAAGCCAAAACCCGCGAGGAAGGCCGTCCGTCCGTGGTAATAATGATAACGGCGATGGACTGGGAGCAAATCAAGAATAAAGCCGCTACCGCCGGTGTGGATAAGCACCTGTTAAAACCTCTTTTTTCCTCTGCGATCATTGACTGCGTAAATGAGTGTATCGGCGCCGCCGCCGATCAAAGCGGAGATACGGGGGATGCGTACGGTGAATTTGCGGACAAGAGGATGCTGCTTGCCGAGGACGTAGAAATCAACCGCGAAATACTTATTGCGCTTTTGGAAGACACGAGTTTGATAATCGACTGCGCGGAAAACGGTAAAGAAGCGCTGGATATGATAGAAGCGGCTCCCGACAAGTACGACATTGTATTCATGGACTTGCAGATGCCGCAAATGGACGGATTTGAAGCAACGAGGCGTATACGCTCCCTGCCTGCTTTGCGGGGAAAGAAGCTGCCCATTGTGGCAATGACCGCAAACGTATTTAAGAGCGACATCGAAGAATGTATTGCGGCAGGCATGGATGATCACCTCGGCAAACCCCTTGATATTGACAAATTATTGGAAGTTTTGCGTAAATATTTAAAATCATTTTAAGGAGGAGCAGGCATATGAAAATGAAAAAATTCATCAATTCGCGGGAAAATCTATCCAAAGAATTGCTCGAAGGTTTTGCCGCGGCAAATCGCGACCTTGTAATACTCAAACCGGGCAACATCATCGTAAACAAAAAACTTGAATCGGCGGACCGCGTCACCGTTGTTACTTTGGGCGGGGCGGGACACGAACCGGCGCTTTCCGGTTTTGTCGGGGAAGGGATGGCCGACGTCAGCGTCGTGGGCGACATCTTTGAAGCCCCCGGCCCGAAAGCCTGCATCGAGGGAATAAAAATGGCCGACAAAGGCAAAGGAGTTCTTTTCGTCGTCCTGAACCACGCCGGGGATATGCGAACTGCCGACCTGACCATGAAGCAGGTTGAGGAAGAAGGATTAAAGGTTGTGAAGGTGGTCACTCAGGAGGACATTTCCAACGCCCCGAGAGAAGACAGCGACAACCGCCGCGGACTGGTGGGCGTGATTCCGGCCTACAAGCTGGCCGGCGCGGCGGCAGCGGAGGGCAGGAGCCTCGATGAAGTCGCGGCGATTACTCAGAGGTTCGTTGACAACATGGCTACGCTGGCGGTGGCGATACGGGGAGCGACCCACCCGTCGACCGGCGTCGCGATGGCAGATCTGGACGATGACGAGATGGAAATAGGTATGGGGCAGCACGGAGAGGGCGGCGGCGGCCGCCAGGAACTCAAGAGCGCCGACGATACCGCCGAAATCATGCTGAACGCGCTCCTGAAAGACCTGTCGGTGAAGAACGGGGAAAAACTTATGCTGATACTAAACAGCGTGGGCGCCACAACCCTTATGGAACTCTTCATCGTTTACCGTAAATGCGAACAGCTTTTGAAAGCGAAAAACATCGAAATCACAGCCAATTACGTCGGCGAACTTCTAACGGTACAGGAGCAGGCGGGTTTCCAAATGTTCATAGCCCGCATGGACGACGAACTGCTTCGTTTGTGGAACGCCCCTTGCAACACCCCGTATTTTAAAAAATAACCGAGGAGGAAATAAAATGAACGCTGAATATATGCACATCGGAATACCGGTGACGAACAAAAAGCCAGGCATGACCTACGTCGAAGCGCTGAAGATCTGGATAAGCAACCCGGACGATCACGAGTACAAAATAGAGTACCTGAAATTCGAGGAAGGGACGCCGTTCCCGGAGATTATGCACAGAGCCCCGCACGTCGCTTTTAAGGTTGACGACATCGAAAAGCATTTGAAGGACGCCGACCGGACGATATTTCCGCCTACCGTGATCGGTCCCGGCACGCGTATAGCGTTCGCGGAAAAGGACGGGGTAATCCTGGAGTTTTACGAGCAAGCAAAATAAGGGTAAATCGGGCAGGAGGTTAGATTGTGGTCTATGCGCAGGATAACGCCGCCGAGGTTTCGGCCGCGTCAGAAAGTGTTGCGCAGGGTTCGGAGGCAATGTCAAAACTATCAGTGGAATTGCGTGATGAACTGGCGTTCATCTAAGCCCGGTGAGCGATTCATCGGGGTTTTTTACATGTATATCAACCTGACAAGCGAACCCACGATTTTCTCAAGCCCCCGTTCGTCCACTTTAGCGAAACGGGCGGGGATTGGGCTGTCTATGTCCAGCACGCCCAACAAGCGGTCGCGGTTTGCCATTGGTATCACTATTTCAGACGCGGACGCCGCGTCGCACTCAATATAATTGGTGCAGGTTTTCACGTCGTCGACGCGGATTATGCGCATACGCTCGGCGGCTTCGCCGCAGACTCCATGCCCCAGTTTTATGCGCGTAACAGCGGGGGTTCCCTGAAAGGGACCCAGTGAGAGCCGTCCTTCCCTGAACAGATAAAACCCGACCCAGTTGGTATCCTCAAGATACATCTTTATCAGCGCGCTCGCGTTCGCCAGGCTCGATTCCACATCGTCGCGTCTTTTTATTACGGCGGCAAGGGCCGAATCCATGTGGGCATACATTTCGTTTTTATCCTTAAAATTCTCCATTTGTAAAAACATCTTTTTCACCCCCTACAATTCTTACAGTAATTGTAGTCCCATGTCCCGGTTCCGACCATAGGTCAAATTCTCCTTTAAGCAGCTCGACTCTGCGCTTCATACCCGCGAGGCCGCGTTTGCCCTCCTGTACCAGCGCCTCCGCGCTCTTCAAGTCGGGAGTGAAGCCGAGCCCATTGTCGGATATTTTAAATTCTATTTCGCCGTCCTCGCCGTAACCGGACAACTCGACCTTGATCTCGTTCGCTCCTCCGTGCCGTACCGCGTTTGACACAGCTTCCTGAAAAATTCTGAAAATGGCGAGCGTCGCCTCCTGAGAAGCGTCGACTTCCTGTTCAACTATGGTGTTGATTGTAATGGGGTACTGCCTCTCAAAACGCCGCGCGGCCTCCTCTATGCACGATACAAGGCCAAGGGAAACCCACGGAGGCACCAGCGAATCGCAGACGCCGCGAAGGTCGTCCACCAGATCATTGGCGACGTTTTCCGCGGTTGAGAGCTGATGTTCGGCGTCCTCAGGCAGCCCTGGCGACGTAATGTTAAGCATCTGTATCCGCTGAATGAGCGCCGAGGCAACCTGTATCGGCCCGTCGTGTATGTCCTGGGCTATTCTGCTTCGCTCGTCCTCCTGCGCTTTTATGATATCGCCGACGTACCTCCGTTCAAGAGTGTTGTGCTCTATCATCCTGTAAGCCAGGTCCGTTATGGCGTTTTTCAGGGACGTTATCTCATCGACCCTCAGTTTTCCGAAAGCGCCGGATTCTTCCGATGAGGGGGCTTCCTTCCCCCATTTGAGAGTATTCACCTGTGACGCTAGAGATTTGAGCGGTATTATTACGGAGCCGCGAAGCAGGAACAGGGCGATTAAGCAGATGACCATGCCGCTGGTTCCGGCTATGGCCAGTTTCATCATGTTGAAATCGTTGCGCCCCACCCAGCTAAGCATGGTTACGGCCGCTATTGCGTACACCCTCGGGTTTCTGGTAGACGAGATGTGCGCGACGTAGGAAACCTGATTGTCCCCCATCTTGAAACTGCCGACGATATTGCCTTTGTCCGTCATTCTCCCTCTTGTTCTGGACATTGCGCTCGAAAAAATTCCGGTGAGTATCCCCGCGTTTTGGGAGCAGGAAATCAACTCTCCGTACCGCGTGACGTAAGCCACCATGCCCGGTATGAATTTATCGTGCGCTCTGGGGCTTTGTCCCTCTGAAAGAAGCGTTTCATATCCGTAGTCCGCGACGAGTGACAGGAAGGTCGATATCTGCGTCCGGCTGCCTTCGTTCCATCTCTCGGCGGCGTATTCCGCCAGGTTTTGCACGTAGCGTCCGGCGATGTCGGTCGTGGCTTTTTTCTGCGACATTACTGTTGTGACCGACTCGAAGAGGACGACGAGTACCGGAAGCAGTATACATATAAAGAGGATCGTCAGAAGTTTTCTTCTCAGCATTGCGGTTTGTACTCGTCGAGAGAAGTGCCCTCCAAAAGTTCGTCCAGCGTGATGATGCCGTATTTGAGGGCGACAAGCAGAGCTTCGCTCTTGCCTCTGCATCCGAATTTAGCGTAAACGGAAGTTAGATGAGCCTGAACAGTCCGCTCCGTTATACATAGCATTGACGCAATCTCTTTTATGGAAAATCCCCTTGACGTGGCCAGAAGTACTTCGCGCTCGCGCCCGGAGAGTGATTCAGGCACCGTTTCCCTGTCGGTCAATATTCCGGCGACGCGCGAGTCCAGGTAAAATCCGCCGTTCATTACCTGTCTTACCGCAATCTCCAGCTCCCGTACAGCAGTGGTCTTGAGAACGAATCCCATCGCTCCGGCCCGGAGCGACGCCATTACGTACGGCTGCGCGTTGAAGCTCGTGAGCATTATCGCGCGCGTGGGCAGCCGGTTGTCCTTGATCTTCTGGGCGACTGAGATTCCGGATTCCCTCGGCATTTGTATATCGAGCAGGGCGATGTCCGGCCGTTCGGACTCGATCACTCTCCACGCGCTGTCGCCGTCCTCGACCTCTCCGGCCAGGGTAAAGTTTTCATTGCGTTTGATCCACTCCGCGAGTCCGGATCTCGTAAGCGGATGATCATCCGCTATCAGTATGCTGACAGTCATAAACATTCTCCTCTTTATAAATAATAATGAATAAGTTATATTACAGAAAATTATCCCAAGTAACGTATGTTTATACAAGAAATATGGTTTGGATTGATAATCATACAAAGCGAGCCCTGAGCGAATGAAAAAATGTAACATTTTGTAAAAATGTTGCATTAAGATTTACTGATGCTCGGTATTGTACGTGAAAGAAATGTGTTTGAGAAGTGGTTTTATAAATTCAATTCCATACAAGCATTGACTACCTTTTCTCTATTTCCAAAACAGAAAAAACATAGAAATGACCGCCTCGAATGGCCAAACAAAATGCAACATTTTTACAAAATGTTGCATTTTGCCGTGAAAACAGTTATGAAGTGCGCAACGTAATTTATGCATTCACGAATTGTTGTAGGTATTGTAAAATGTTGTAGTGTTGATAGCGGCATTACAGGTTCCTATAAGCGAGCTTTTGCTAATCCTAGCGGTGTTGCTGTCGAAAAAAACACAAATATAGGGGCTTGAGTATGCGTGAATTAACTAAAAATGATACTGCTGACGCAGCCGGGCAGCGAGCCGCAATAGTCAACGCATTGAATAAGGCTATCGAAAAATTATGCTCCCACGCGGAGGAAACATTTGGCGAAGTGATAACGGACGCTTTGCGTACGATTGCGGATGCCATGAATGTAAACCGTATTGTTTTTTATCGTCATGTCGAAGTGGACGGAGAAGATCGCTTAAAGCAAACGTACAGATGGGATAAAGCCATAAACGGGCTTACTGAGAAAAGCCTCGATTTCCTGCCAAACAATCAAGCAATAGCTGGATGGTTAAAGACTCTGCGGCAGAACGTTTCCGTAAATCAGCAGTTATGTGACTGGTCTTCGGATGAACTCGAATTTATGAATCAATTCGGCATTAAATCAGTTTTCATGGCGCCCATTTTTACTCACGGTAAGTTTTGGGGCTGCGTCATTTTTCAAGACCACATAAACGAGCGTTTTTTTTCGGAAGATTACGCGGAATTAATGCGCTCCGCCGCTTTTTTATTTGTGAACGCCATTATACGCGCCGAAATGGAGCGAGAAACAATAACCGCTCTTTTTGAGGCGCAGGAGGCTAACTGCGCCAAAAGCGAGTTTTTGTCGCGAATGAGCCATGAGATACTTACGCCTATGAATGTCATTATGGGCATGACGCATATCCTTAAAATGTCCGGCGGTTCAGACGAAACAAAAAAGTACCTTGAAGAAATTGACGCCGCATCGCGCTATCTGCTGAGGTTAATTAACGATTTGCTCGACATTTCCGGCAAGAATAACAGCGCGTTCACCATTGCCAGCTCCGTTTTTGATTTCAACAAGATATTTCGTGAAATATTAAAAGATGTTAGCTGCGATGTTATGAAAAAGCGGCAAACGCTTAATTTTGGTATTGATCCGTCAATACCGATGTTGCTTTTTGGTGATAAAAAGCGTCTTGCTCAGGTTATAACAAATCTTCTGACAAACGCAAGCAAATTCACGCCGGAAAATGGAAAAATCCATTTTTCGGCTTATGTACTCAGTAAGGATAACGAAACAATCACCCTGCAAATTGAAATTACCGACAATGGCATAGGCATACCGAAAGAAAAGCAGAACGAAATTTTCAGCGCCTTCGATCTCGTGGACGTGAGCTTAACGAGTAAGTACAGCGGCGCTGGGTTAGGGCTTCCCATATCAAAACTCATCGTGGAAATGATGGGCGGTAAGATATGGGTCGATTCCGAACATGGTAAAGGTTCAAAATTTACATTTACCTGCAAACTGCATAAAAGGCCTCCTGCTGTTACAGGTAATAGTTAATATAGATTAAGTTGTTGAACGATACACGGTGAAATGGGTACTGCTTTTTGGTTTGATATTTAGGGGAGATGATGCGAGTTGAAGAACATGAAAATCGGAACACAGATAATGCTTGTAACATTTTTTATCGCAATTATAACCATACTTGGACTGTCGTTGACGAGCACCTACTACTTTTCCCGGTACGCGCGCAAGGTATCGCAGGAAAGCGCGCATCAGGGGACCGGCATGATGAGAAATGTAATCGAAACGGAGATGCTGAGGGTTAAGACTTTCAGGGATCAATTAACCGTCAATGAAACGATCGAGGAATACATCGCCAGCCGGGACACGCAATCCTTGAACACCGATTTGCTTATACTGATGCAAGCGGCGGGGATTGATATTCTCGTTGTCGCAGACGCGGATGGTGTCGTTATAAGCAGGCCTCACGACCCGGAGAGGGTCGGGGACAGCATCGCCAACGATGAAACCGTGAAAATGGCCCTGAGCGGGCAAACTTGGGATATGCTGATGTCCGCGCCGTCGACCAGGCTGGGATATTACGCCGGCACTCCGATCAGATCGAAGGACGGACAGATTATCGGGATGTTGAGGACGGCCGTGTCGCTGGAAAACGAATCTATAGTGGACGGAATCAAGGCTCTGTTCGACAGCGAGGTTACTCTGTACGCCGACAAGACCGCAATAAACACGACCTTCATTGAGAACGGAAAGAGATTGATCGATACGGAAGCTTCGGAATTTATACAGCGAGAGGTATTGCAGCAGGGAAAAGACGTCGAGATGAGTGTGTCGATTCTCGGCGAGGAGTATTTCGCCGTTTACAGCCCAATAAAAGACCCGGCCTCCGGCAGAATAATGGGCATGTACTTCAACGCGAAATCGGCGGAGGAGTCGAAACGGGCGATCCGATCGACGATAATGAGCATTGCCGGCGTTTCCGCGGCAGTCTTCGTAATTGCTTTCCTCGTTTCGCTATTACTGGCAAGGAGTATCTCAAAACCGCTCGGAAGGATCGTAGCCCTCTCTGAAAGAGGCCGAAACGGGGACCTCACGATTAAAAAAGAGGACTTTCACTACAATAGGGGCGGAGAACTAGGAGCCTTGGTGGGCGCGCTGTCCGAGATGATATCAGCTCAACAGAAAACCTTGTCCCAGGTGGTTATGACAGCCAACGACGTCACGACGCAAGTCGCCGCTCTTAATTCACTCTCGGGTGAAAACGCGTCTGCCATGTCGAGTTCCGAATCTCTAATCCAGAAAGTTTCGGAGCTCTGCGATATAAACGCGCGGTCGGTCGAACTGAGCGCCTCAAGTATTTCCGAGATGTCGGAAGGCGCGGACTCAGTCGCCGCAATGTCCACGGAAAGCGCGGAATCCCTTGCCAAGACGACAGAGATGTCAAATCTCGCGGTGAAGGCCGTGAGCGGCCTTGTTAACGATATCAAGCTCGTTGATGAAAAAACGCACGAGAATAAGGATAAGATCCACATGCTGTCGGCCTCTGTGGCGGAGATATCCAATTTCACGGGGATAATCTCGTCAATAGCGGACCAGACCAACCTCCTTGCCCTGAACGCGGCGATCGAAGCGGCGCGCGCGGGAGAAGCCGGCAGGGGTTTTGCCGTAGTAGCCGAGGAAGTTCGCAAGCTCGCCGAGGATTCCCGCGCGGCGTCGAAGAGCGTCGAAGATCTGGTGGCTCTCCTGAGCCAGAATGCCGAAGTGGCGATATCGACGTCGGAACAGTCCGTCGAAATAGTGGGTGATATCACGAAGGAAGCGGAAGCCGTGTCGGACGGGCTGAATAATGCTCTGGCCGAGATAACTCACGCCAACGAGTCAATACAGTCCATCGCCGCCGTGGTCCAGGAACAGGCTGCGAGCAGCGCTGAGATGTCGCGCGCCATAGGAGATATCAAGCAAAGCACGGATGAGATATCCAGATCATTGACCGAGCTGAATCAACTGAGCGAACAGGCAACGGACATAGGGAGGTCCGTCTCGAACTCGGCACAACAAATGGCCCACAGCGCCGAGAATTTGAAGGATGTGCTGGCCCATTTCCAGATTTAAGGCATCATGAAAAAGTAATGATATGCATACAAGCGGATAAAATACAATGAGTAGAGTAATCCGAAAGAAAGTGTTGACAGGATGGCAAAAGACTAATATACTTCCCTTTGCTCTCTTGAGCACGGCACCTTGACACCTCGCCTTTACGGGTGAGGCTATACGGAGCAGAAACGAAAAATCATTAAATCGCAAGGGCAATTTGCAATTCCGATTTGAGTCGTGATGCGCTTTTTGCGTTTCGCGTCCAAGTCAAAAAATTCAAGCCGCTCATTTGAGCGCTGGAAAATAGCCAAGGAGAGTTTGATCCTGGCTCAGGATGAACGCTGGCGGCGTGCTTAACACATGCAAGTCGGACGGGATTATTGCTTTGAGGATGGAAGCTTGCGAAATCTGAAGGGTAATAATTTAGTGGCGGACGGGTGAGTAACGCGTGAATGACCTGTCCACAGGAGGGGGACAACAGCTGGAAACGGCTGCTAATACCGCGTAAGCGCGAGAGCGTGAAAGGGTGGAAACATCTGCCTGT
>Ga0099364_10007108_pt1 | contig 16086 bp, 15 predicted proteins | sample TergutTh196P3_FD_73070 | JGI IMG/M metagenome (GOLD analysis project Ga0099364, IMG submission 73070) | Microcerotermes parvus P3 segment gut microbial communities from Pointe-Noire, Republic of the Congo - Th196 P3 | ecosystem: Host-associated > Arthropoda: Insects > Digestive system > Gut ...
GTCTCGGTGCTGGATATCAAAAACGTTTTACGGGACGATCTTGCAAAAAAAATGATCTCCAGGGAAGAGCTCTTATCCAACGCGCCCGAGCAGCATGACGGCTGCTTCCGGGTTCCGAAAACACTGGATTAGGCAAAAGGGCCAAAGGCAGGAATTATGGTATACATAGACGACAGCATAATGCAAAAAGGCAGTACAGCCACAGCCGGTTCAGGGATACTGGAGAATTTTATTGCGCCGTTTGACGCAACGGTTTTAAGCCGCCTTAAGGAAAAAACCCAAAGGGTTAGGTTAGCTGAATTCGGCCTTAAAGACCCGGGTGAACTGCCCGGCACGCTGCTGTGCAACGATGTATTCGGCCATGTACGTTTACGGGCCGCGGCGCAGAAGCTGATTTATATACGTCCGACATACGGAACGGTTTCAAGGTACGGGCTTATTCCCACGGCATCTTCCATGGACCAGATTGGCATTGTGTGCAAAGACCCGGCAGAGGGTTTTTCCCTGCTGTCGGCCATTGCCGGGCATGATGAAAACGACGGCGCGATGTTTCCGGAGAAAACTTATAGTTATGCGAAACCGGAAAAAACGCCGGAAATCGCCGGCCTTTCGCCGGATCTCCCCTTCTCTGGCGTACAGGGGCAGGTTCTTGACATACTTGGCTATGCGGAAATCTGCAATAACATCAGCCGCTATGACGGCATCAAGTTCGGGTACCGCGCCGCAAACTACAAAAACACTGACGAGCTTTATAAAAAGACCCGTACAGAAGCCTTCGGTCCTGAAGCAAAGCTCGCGGCCATTATGGGCTGTTTAATACTTTCTGAGGGTTATTACAGGGTTTTTTACGAAAAAGCCATGAAAATACGCCGTTTAATCAAGGAATCCCTGCGCTTTGACAAATACGATGTAATCACGCTCCCGGCGGACAGCCCGCTCGCCGTTTTGGCCGGGCTGCCTTCCCTGACCTTTTCGCATAACGGAACCGGCGTTCAGCTTGCGGCGGATGTTAAAAAAGAAAACTTACTGTATGCGGCATGGGAGGCAATGCAATGAATCACGAAACCGGAAACTACGAAGTGGTCATGGGCCTTGAAGTCCATGTGGAACTTGCCACGGCTTCAAAGCTGTTTTGTTCCTGCTCCGCAAAGTTCGGCGCCGGGGCCAACGAAAACGTATGCCCGGCCTGCGCAGGCATGCCGGGAATGCCGGCGGTTACGAATAAAAAGGCTGTGGAACTCGGCATTGCCGCAGCCCTTGTAACAAACAGCGTGATAACGCCTGTTATGTCGTTTGACAAAAAAAATTACTTTTATCCCGACCTGCCTGCCGGATACCAGATAACGCAAATTTTCGCGCCCATATGCCGCAACGGCCGGGTTGAAATTGAAACGCAGGCAGGAAAAAAAACAATTACATTAAAGCAGATCCATATTGAAGAAGATGCCGGAAAGCTGATTCATGATACCCGCAGCAATTCAAGCCTTGTGGACTTTAACCGCTGCTCGGTACCTCTTGTCGAGATAGTCAGCAACCCGGATTTCCGTTCCGCCGAAGAAGTGCTTGCGTATCTTGAAAAACTGCGTTCTTTGCTCAGTTTCGCAGATGTTTCTGACTGCAAAATGCAGGAAGGTTCCATGCGCTGCGATGTAAACATCTCCGTTCGCAGGGCCGGCTCTGACATACTGGGAACACGCACCGAAATCAAGAACATGAATTCCCTTAAAGCCATTGCCGCCGCGATTGCCTTTGAATCAAGCCGCCATATAGAAGCGCTGGAGACCGAATGTGAAATCCTGGTTCAGGAAACAAGGCGCTGGGACGACAGCCTGGGCGAGACTTTTTCCATGCGGGAAAAAGAAGATGCCACAGACTACCGTTACTTTCCCAACCCGGAACTTATGCCCATTCATATAAGCGATGAGTGGATAGAAAAGGTCAGAAAAGGCCTTCCGGAGAGCGCCCAGGCCAAGTATGTACGCATGACAGAACAGCTTGGACTGCCGGGGGAAGAAAGCAGAATCATAACAGGAAGCAAAAGGTTGTCTGATATATTTGACCAGACTCTTGCCTGCTTTGACAATCAAGGGGTTGACAATCCCAGGGATGTCGTAAACTGGATACTTGTGGAACTTTTGAGCATAGCCAAAGGGAACAACAAGGGCGAAGATGACATTGTCGTTGACTTCAAAAAATTCGCCAAAATCATTGAGCTTGTAAACAACAATACCATCAACCGCACTGTGGGCAAAAAACTGCTGGTCAAGGTCTTTGAAGAAAACATTGACCCCGCAGCCTATGTTGAGGAAAACTCACTTGGCATGGTAAGCGACAGCAGCCTTATTGACCAGGCCATCCGCACAATACTCTCCGAAAATGAACAATCCGTTAATGACTATAAAAACGGGAACCAAAAGGTAATCGGTTTTTTTGTGGGTAAAATAATGAAGGCCCTGGGCGGAAAGGCCGATCCAAAAATCGTAAACCAAAGGCTTTTGCAATGGCTTTCCAGGCCTTGACATTGAGCGGATAAACAGAAAACTATTTTTTTCTTTTTCTTGCAATAAAAGTAATAATATAATACGATATTAATACTATATGGAAATCTTTATTTCAAAATATGCCTTTATACTAAAAGAAAACTTTATATTAAAAGAAAAAAGGAGGGTATTGTGAAGCTCAACGTTAAACTGCCCTTGTTAATCGGCGCTGTGGTAATAATCACCTCGGCAAGCATCATTTTTACCGCAGAATTCTTCGTCTCCAGAAGCCTTAGAAGCTCATATACCGAAGAACTGGCCATTGAGGTCAAGGTGTATGCTGATCTTATCAATTCAAAACTTGAAACCAGTCTGGTCCAACTGAACGAAATAGCAACCCGAATCCGTGTGCGTTCAATGGATTGGGACACCGTGCGGCCAAGCCTTTCGCCCGATCTTGCCCGCATTAATGCCCTTGAATTGGGACTGGTTTTTCCTGATGGTACGACCCGCTATGTGTCGGATGATTCTACCGCAAACCTGGGGGACAGGGATTATATAATAAAGGCATTTGCCGGTCAAATTAATGTTTCGGATGTACTTATAAGCAGGGTAATAAACGCGCCGGTGGTAATGTTCGCGGCTCCTATCCTTAGAGACGATGAACCAGGCGCGCCCGTTATCGGCGTGTTGATCGAACGGAAAATGGGGGAAGATGCCATGAACAAGCTGGTTAATGAAATAAACCCCAGCTTTGAAAACGGTTATGCTTTTTTGGTAAACCATGATGGCACGTACATGGCTCACCCTGACAGTGATATGGTACTCAACCAATATAACCCGATACGGGAAGCCGAGGATGACCCTTCCCTGGTATCTTTTGCCAATATGCTATCCAGCGCCGTGAAACAGGAAAACGGCTTTGTCTCCTACGTGCACGAGGGGAAAGCAATGGTCGGCAATTTCTGCGTGGTTCCCGGCTATTCATGGACCCTGTTTGTGGTGACAACAGAGGATGATTTTAATGCCGAAATTAACAGAATGCGCAATACCATTCTGTTAATAGGATTGGTATGTCTTTTGGGCGGCCTTATTATAGCGGTAATAATCGGAAGATCCATTGCCAGGCCAATGAAATACATAGCCGATGAATTGGAAGTAATAGGCTCGGGAGACTTTACCCGGTATATTAATGTTAAATCCAAAGATGAAATCGGCGCTCTTGCGCTTCACATAAACGAAACAATAGAAAACATAAAAAAAATGATAGCCAGCGTTAAAAGAGAAACATCTTCGCTTTCAGAGATCGGTATTGCGCTTACCAGTAATATGAATGAAACAGCCGCCGCGGTCAACGAGATCACCGCCAATACCCAAAGCATCAAAGGCCGGATGATCAACCAGAGCGCATCGGTTAACGAAACCAATGCTACGATGGAACAAATTACCGTCAATATCAACAAATTAAACGATCACATAGAAAGTCAGGCAATAAGCGTGGCTCAGTCATCTTCAGCCATTGAAGAAATGCTTGCTAATATCCAGTCCGTGGCTAATTCTTTGATAAAAAACAAGGAAAACGTAAACGCTCTTACAGACAGTTCCGAGGCCGGCCGCATGGGACTCCAGGAGGTGGCGGCGAATATCAAGGAAATTGCCCGCGAATCCGAAGGGCTTCTGGAAATCAATTCCGTAATGGAGAATATCGCCAGCCAGACCAATCTTCTCTCAATGAATGCCGCCATAGAGGCGGCGCACGCGGGAGACGCGGGCAGAGGCTTTGCCGTGGTTGCCGCCGAGATCCGCAAACTTGCGGAGAATTCCAGCGCACAGTCCAAGACCATCAGTGACGTGCTTAAAAAAATAAAGAACTCCATTGATACAATAACCTATTCAACAGAAAAGGTACTTAATAAGTTTGAAGCAATGGAATCAAGCGTCAAAATCGTGGCGGAGCAGGAGGATAATATCCGCAATGCCATGGAGGAACAGGGCCAGGGAAGCAAGCAGGTTCTTGAAGCCATAAGCCAGGTAAACGAGATAACCCAGCAGGTAAAGGGCGAGGCAAAGGAAATGCTTGAAGGCTCCAAGGAAGTAATCCGGGAAGCGACAAACCTGTCCAGCACAACCCAGGAGATAACCGGGGGAATAAACGAGATGGCTGCCGGCACCGATCAGATCAATAATGCGGTTAACCAGGTCAATGAGCTAAGCTCAAAGAATCACGAAAACATCAACCTGTTAATTAATGAGGTTTCGCGGTTTAAGATGGAATAACTCTAATTCGCCATTTCCAGCACGCTTTTGTCATAATCCGGAGGCGGTACATAGCCCAAAAGCTCTATGCAGGTAGTCGCGACAGAGCTGATTCCCAGGCCTTCACGAAGGCCGCCTTCGTGATTGGAGTATTCTCCCTTGTACTCAGGGTCATAGACCATGCAGGGCACGGGGTTAAGGCTGTGCGCGGTTTTGGGTTTTGGGCTTCCGTCTTCTTTTAGGGATACGGCCCCTGTTTTTTTTTCGTGCTCGTACATGTCGTCGCTGTTGCCGTGGTCTGCTGTAATCAGCATGATGCTTCCGGCTTCTTTCACAGCCTTTGCGATACGGCCAAGCTGCAGGTCCATGGCTTCCATTGAGCAGACCACGGCCTGATAAATACCTGTATGGCCTACCATGTCCCCGTTGGGGAAATTAAGCCGTATATAGTCGTATTTGCCGGAACCAATGGCTTCGATAACCTTGTCCGCTATATCGGCGCACTTCATCCAGGGCCTTTCTTCAAAAGGCACGATATCGCTTTTTATCTCAACATAGTCTTCGAGCTTGTCGTCAAACTTGCCTGTCCTGTTCCCGTTAAAGAAATAGGTAACATGGCCGAATTTTTGCGTTTCAGAAATCGCGAGGGTGCGTACGCCTGTTGCTGCCAAATACTCGCCCAGGGTTTTATCAATGGAAGGAGGGCTTACGAGATAACGTTTTGGTACATGGGTGTCGCCGTCGTATTCCATCATTCCCGCGTAACAGACTTTTGGCCGCCGCACACGGTCGAATTTGCCGAAGTTATCTTCTTCAAAAGCGGCTGTGATTTCCAGGGCCCTGTCCCCGCGGAAATTAAAGTATATTACCGAGTCTCCGTCCATTATGGGGCCGGCAGGTTTACCATTATCTGCAATTACAAATTCCTTGAGGTCCTGGTCGATAATGCCGGGGATCTCTTTGCGGTATGTTTCCACAGCTTCCCTGGCGTTTGCGAATTGCCTGCCTTCACCAAGAACATGAACCTTCCAGCCGCGTTCCACCTGGGGCCAGTTCGCGCCATAGCGATCCATGGTGATCCACATGCGGCCGCCTCCGGAAGCGATCCTGGCATCAAAATCATTGGTATTTAATTCTTTTAGAAAAACTTCAAAAGGATCGATGTATTCAAGAGCGCTGGTTTCACCCACATCCCTGCCGTCAAAAAGCACATGGACACGGACCTTCCTGACACTTTCTTCTTTGGCCCTGCTTATCATTGCCTTTAGATGATCCAGATGGCTGTGTACATTCCCATCAGAGAAAAGGCCGATAAAATGAAGCGCGCCGCCGGATGTTTTTACGTTTGATACAATATCTTTCCATGCCTGGCCTTCAAACATGGCTCCCCTGGCAATTGAAGCTGAAACCAGGGCGGCCCCCTGATTAAAGACCCTTCCGCAGCCCATGGCATTATGCCCGACTTCGCTGTTGCCCATGTCTTCGTCAGAAGGCAGCCCGACAGCCGTGCCGTGGGCCTTGAGACGGGTATTCGGGCTTTGGGATTTAATCGCGTCAAGGTGATACATCTTGGAATCCGCCACCGCGTCTCCTTCCCGGTATTTACCGTAACCAACGCCATCCATTATTACAAGTACAAGAGGGCCGCGGCGGCCTTTCCAACGGGGATTTTTCTTCAGGGCTTCCAGCATGTTTTTTACTCTCCTTAGAACGGGTTTTCGGTTTTATACAATACGCCCTTTGGCTGGTTATACGCAATATCCGGTACTCCGAGATAATCCATAACCGTATAAAGCGATCTGCCGTACTTGCCGAATACCACGCCGCCGTGATGCGGATATTTTTTGGCGATTAGAACATGGCGGTAAAAGCGTCCCATTTCCGGAATGGCAAAAATGCCTATGCCGCCGAATGATTTTGTCCCGATAGGAAGCACTTCGCCCTGGGCAATGTAGGCCTGGAGTGTTCCGTTTTTTGAGCCATGCAGCCTAAAGAAGGTTATGTCTCCAGGAATTATATCGCCTTCAAGAGTGCCGCGCGTAATATCAGGTTCTCCGCCGTTTTCAAGGCCGCGGTTCATAATCAGCTGATATTTTAGTCCTGTGTTTTCTTCTTTATTAAGTTTGCAGAGGGGGGTATTTCCGCAGTGGAATCCCATGAATACATCGCCGTGGCTGTATTTACCGTATTTGGGCTTGATCTCGGCCTTATACATATCAGCAGGAACCGAGTTATTGATATCAAGAAGCGTTACTGCGTCATTGGAAACACAGGCGCCTATGTACTCGGAAAGAGCGCCGTATATGTCAACTTCGCAGCTTACAGGCATTCCTTTTGAAGCCATTCGGCTGTTCACATAACAGGGCACAAAACCGAACGCGCTGCAAAATGCGGGCCAGCACTTGTTTGCGAAAACCACATAATCCCTTGAACCTTTGTGCTCCTGCGCCCAGTCAAGAAGGGTCAACTCAAACTGCGCAAGATTGGGCAGGAGTTTGGGGTACTGGTTTCCGCTGCCAAGTTCATCGGTCATTTCTTTTACAACTGCGTCTATGCGCTTGTCGTTTTCATGTTTTTTGAAAGTATCCAAGAGATCGAGTTCTGAGTTCTCCTGGATTTCAACGCCAATATCATAAAGTCCCTTAATGGGCGCGTTACAGGCAAAGAAGTCCTGAGGCCTTGGGCCGAATGTAATTATTTTGAGCCCTGAAAGTCCGATTAAGGCGCGGGCAACAGGGATAAATTCTTCGACCATGGAGGCTATGTCATCCGGGTCTCCCACAGGATATTCAGGGATCACGGCCTTGAGTTTTCGTAAGCCCAGATTATACGAACAGTTTAACATTCCACAAAAAGCATCGCCCCGGCCCCCGACAAGACTGTTTCCTGAATCTTCGGCCGCCGCCGCATACATTACAGGACCCTTGAACCACTGGGCAATAAGGGTCTCGGGGGTTTCCGGCCCAAAGTTCCCAAGGAAAACCACAAGGGCATTGCATCCGGCCTCGTTTATTTCTTCTACAGCCTTAAGACCATCAATTTCATTTTCCACCACGGTTTTGGCTTCAAATATGGATATACCTTTTTGGGTACAGGCTGCTGTAACCGCTTTTCGCCGGTTTTCTGAAAGAGTCATTGGGAAACAATCCCTTGAAACCGCAATAATGCCCAGTTTTACTTCCGGAATATTGGTCATGATATAAATCCTCCTTGGAATAATGAATAAAAAGTGTTATAATATCATTGTGTTTACTGTATAAAGCCTTGTCAATATACAGTTTGCAAGATTAAACCCATAAGTGAGGAAAACATGATTGATCTTAAAAAATTTGAATATTGGTTTATTGTCGGGAGCCAGGACTTGTATGGAGATGAAACTCTTAAACAAGTAGCAAGCCACTCAAAAATCATGGCTGATGAATTCAATAATGATTCACAGCTGCCCTGTAAAGTGGTATTAAAGCCCACCGGCCTGACACCTGCCGGGATACGCGCCCTTTTTGAAGAAGCCAATTCATGCCCGGATTGCGCCGGTATCATAACCTGGATGCATACTTTTTCGCCTTCTAAAATGTGGATTCAGGGGCTTGCCATGAACCGCAAACCTGTTCTGCACCTTCATACCCAGTTTAACAGGGATATTCCCTGGGCTTCTATTGACATGGACTTTATGAATTTGAATCAGAGCGCCCACGGAGACCGTGAACACGGTCATATTCACGCCAGAATGAGGCTGCCTGTCAAGGTTGTTGCGGGTTTCTGGCAGGATAAAGAGGTCCGCCGCCGCATAGGTGTCTGGATGCGTGCGGCCGCGGCAAAAAAAGACGGCATGGATTCTGTTGTTCTTAGGCTTGGCGATAATATGCGTGAAGTTGCGGTAACCGAAGGCGATAAAGTAGAAGCTCAAATCAAGTTTGGCTGGCAGATAAATACCTGGGGCATAGGTGAATTGGCTTCCCGTTTTGCGAAAGTCAGCGATTCTGATGCGGAAAAACTGGCTTCTGAATATTCATCTTCCTATGAACTTGCGCCTGAGCTCAAAAACCCGGGCGCGGCAAGAAATGCCATGCTGGAGCAGGCAAAAATAGAGATTGCCCTTGTGCAAATGTTTGAGAAGGAAAAGGCCGGCGCGTTTACAACCACTTTCCAGGACCTGCACGGGCTGCCCCAGCTTCCAGGGCTTGCAAGCCAGAGGATGATGGAAAAAGGCTTTGGCTTTGGCGCGGAAGGCGACTGGAAACAGTCCATGCTTACGCGCGCCGGAAAAGTAATGGCAGAAGGGCTTGCCGGCGGAACTTCATTCATGGAAGATTATACCTATCATTTTGAACCCGGCAGGGAAGCCGCCCTGGGTTCTCATATGCTTGAAATCTGCCCCACCATTTCTGATAAAAAACCGCGGCTGGAAGTTCACCCCTTGGGCATAGGCGGCAAGGCTGATCCGGCACGACTTGTTTTTGACGCGGCACCCGGGCAGGCGGTGCTGGCCACTTTGATCGATCTTGGCAACCGCTTTAGAATGATTGTCAATGAAGTGGAAACCATCAAGATTGAAAATGCAATGCCTAAACTCCCTGTTGCCCGCGCCTTGTGGAAACCTTATCCCAATCTTGCGGATTCCGCAGAAGCCTGGATAATTTCCGGAGGCACGCATCATTCGGTATATTCATCTGCCCTGACCGCGGAATATTTCGCCGACTGGGCAAGAATGTGCGGCATAGAATTTATACTGATTGACAAGGACACTAAACCGGCAAGGCTTGTGGATGAACTGCGCTGGAATGAAAGCTACTGGAACTCTCAGCGCTAGCTTCTAGAGTACTCTCAGCGCTAGCTTCTAGAGTACTCTCAGCGATAGCTACCAGAACTCTCAGCGTTAATTGCTTAAGCTCTGGAGCGGAGCCGGAATCCTTCCCCCGCGGCTGATAAATGCGCGGGAAGATTCCGGGTGCACGGCTATGACAGGAGCATGTCCCAAAAGTCCGCCGAATTCCAGTTCATCGCCCACTTTTTTGCCAGGGGCAGGTATTATGCGCACGCCTGTGGTTTTTTGGTTTATTATGCCTATGGCCGCTTCATCCGCGATTATGGCGGATATGGTCGCAGGATCCGTATCGCCTGGTATTGCTATCATGTCAAGGCCCACAGAGCAGACGGCTGTCATGGCTTCGAGTTTATCCAAAGTAAGCACGCCTTTTCTTGCCGCTTCGATCATGCCTATGTCTTCTGATACGGGGATAAAAGCGCCGGAAAGCCCTCCGACATGGGAAGAAGCCATGACGCCGCCTTTTTTTACAGCGTCGTTCAAGAGAGCCAGGGCAGCGGTAGTGCCGTGCGTGCCAACGGTTTCAAGTCCCATTTCTTCAAGAATATGAGCAACTGAATCGCCCACAGCCGGTGTTGGCGCAAGTGAAATATCAAAAATTCCATAAGGCACTCCCAGCCTTTTTGAGGCTTCCATGGCCACAAGCTGGCCCATGCGCGTAACCTTAAATGCCATGCGCTTGATCAAATCCGCCACAACATCAAAGGGTTCGCCGCGCACTTCTTCCAAGGCAGCCTTAACAACACCCGGACCTGAAATTCCGACATTGATCGCAGCGTCCCCTTCGCCGGGGCCGTGGAAAGCGCCTGCCATAAAGGGATTGTCTTCAACCGCGTTTGCAAAAACCACGAGTTTGGCGCAGCCTATCGAATCCTTGTGTTCTGTTGCCTTTGCTATATCCCTGATAATGCGCCCCATGAGCGCCACGGCATTCATGTCAATGCCTGCTTTGGTTGAGCCTACATTGACAAACGAGCAGACATGCTCGGTTGAGGCAAGGGCAGAGGGCAAGGATTCAATAAGCCGTTTGTCAGAGGCGCTCATGCCTTTGTGAACAAGCGCTCCGTATCCGCCTATAAAGTTTACGCCAATCTCTTTGGCAGCCCTGTCAAGAGCAAGCGCCACAGGAACCGGGTCAGCAAGAGCCGCTGTAAACAGGGCAACAGGTGTAACGGAAATGCGCTTGTTCACAATGGGGAGCCCGTATTCGCGCTCAATATCATTTCCAACAGAAACAAGATTTTTGGCTCTTTTGCAGATTGTGTCATAGACTTTTTCCGCCGTCTTTTTTTCGTTATCGTCCGCGCAGTGGAATAAAGATATGCCCATGGTGATTGTGCGTATGTCGAGCTTTTGCCTGCCAATCATGCCTATTGTTTCAAGGATTTCAGAAATATTCAGCATATTATACCTTGTTCATCGCGTCAAAAAGATCGGCGCGCATGACCCTTATTTCCACATTAAGTTCGCCTGCTACTTTTGAAAGTTCATCCTGAAGCGATTCAAAAGTCAGCTTTGAACCGGAAATATCCGCCAGCATTACCATTGTAAAAAGGTCCTGCAAAATTGTTTGCGTGATGTCAAGAATATTAATCTGCTCCCTGTACAAAAGACCCGAAACCTGGGCAATAATTCCTGTGCGATCCTTGCCCATAACTGAAATTACAATTTTCATATTAAAACTCCGTACCCATGTTTAATGCAAATTGAAAAATACCTGTATTCATATTATATGCTATACCTGCTCCAATAGCAGGCATGGCCAGACGGCTTAGATAAAAACGCAGCCCGCCGGACGGGCCATGGTCAAACTGCGTGCCTCCAATGGGCCCCTCGGAAAAAACTGCCTGCCAGGATGCCGAAGCGGATAATGTTCCCCATCTTATCCTGAATAAGGATTTTTCAAGCCCCGCGGAAAAACCCGCATATTGCAGGGCGGAAAACCTGTTTGGAAGTATGCCAACCTGCGCTCTTTCCGGGCCGTCCTCAAAAAGAGGGTTATCTGTGGATTTCCATGACAGGCTGCTTCGTAAAAGGACCCTGAATCCGGGAATAATGGATTGCTCGTAAGTTGCACGTAATTGGGCATGATGAAACGAAGTGCCTAAAAGCGCAAGATTATATGTATATTGCAAAGACATTCCGGTCTGGGACATAAAAAAACCATCCCAGTTATTGTACCTTATTGAAAGCCCCGGACTAAGCCCGATTATTTGAGCGCCTTGTTCCGGGGCATTATGGTTAGTGGAATTATTATTGATTGATATATTGGAATAGGAAACACCCATGGAACCGCTTAAATTATTTACAATGGACTTATAAATGCCAAATGAAGCACCAAACCGGTTTACGCCATACAGCCGCTGCCTTGCCTCCTCCCTGTCCTGGTCTTCGTTTGTCACGGAACTGTAGGCCAAAGAAGCGTTCCAGCCAAGCAGCCCTCTTTGCCCGGGCGTGTGCATGTACATTGCTGTTGCCAGCCAGCCGCCTGTCATATACATTCCGCCCAGAATTGCCGTGTCCCTTATGCCAAAAGCATTGCTGTCCATTAGAAAAAGCCCCAGGTTTATCCCGCTGGAATCCGCCGCAAAATAGGGGAAGGGAATAATCGCCCATTTCTCATGCACAGTGATATGAAGAATAAGCCCGCCATTATCTTCGATAAATTCCATGCTGACAAAGTCAAGGACCCCTGTTCCGATGACGGCAGCTTCCACTTCGAGCTGTTCAAGATTTGCGATGTCCATACCAAGAAATTTTTCAAGCGGATATTCGGCAATATGGGGTTTTGTACGCCTTAAGCCTGTTATTTCTATGGCTGTTATGGTACGGGCATTAGTTTCCTGGGGAATTATTTTATAAAAAGGAAATGATAAAATGATTAGAAATAAAATAATTTTTTTCATTTATTCACAAGCAGCATATTTTTATTCTGACATCTTGGCCGGGATGGGTCAAGGTCGGGACGGGCTGTACGAAAAACAATCGTGAAAATGTGCGAAAATGCTTGTTGACAAGCAGGCCGGTTTTTTATATAATCATTATAAGTTAATTTATAGAGGAGCAAATATGAAAAGCCTTCATTGCGATGTTTGCAAAAAACAAATTCAACAGCCTGTTCCGAACAGGAATTATTTCCACAGGGCCCACAGGGACGTATGCGAACCCTGTCATGATGCCATGGAAGCCTCAATTAAACCCATAGTCAGGACAAAACAGCCTTTCAGCTATGAGTGGTATACCCCTCTGGTAAAGGATTCCATTGAAAAAGGTATTCAGAGAGGAAAATTTTAGTTGTAAGGAACGGATATCCGTTTCTCTGACTATAAAACTTTTATTCGTGGCGACCCGGCGCCAAATTTGGTGCCGGAGAGTCCAAAACCTTATGAGAACAACCATGTCCTGACCGCTTTTGAGGCGGGATTGGTTGATTCGTAAATCATTTTTCTCAAAGCTGTTGATACAAGGAGCTAGAAATGTCTGGTCATAGCAAATGGGCAACCATAAAGCATGCAAAAGGCGCTGCGGATGCAAAGCGCGGTAAGATATTTACCAAATTAATCAAGGAGATATCCATTGCCGCCAGAATGGGCGGCGGCAATCCCGATACAAATCCCCGGCTTAGAACCGCCGTTATAAAGGCCAGGGGAGCAAATATGCCCAAGGATAATATTGACAGGGCAATAAAAAAAGGCACCGGAGAGCTTGAAGGCGTCAATTATGAAGAACTGACATACGAGGCTTATGCCCCGGGAGGCTATGCTCTGTTGATAGAAGTTCTGACAGACAACAAGAACAGGGCTGCGGCAGATGTACGCAATATTTTGACCAAGGCAGGGGGCCAGCTTGCCACGTCAGGAGCCGTTTCAAGGCTGTTCAAACGCCAGGGGGTTATTACCCTGGATGGGGATAAATACACGGAAGATCAGGTAATGGAAGCTGCCCTGGAGGGCGGGGCAGAGGATATATCCCTTTCAGAAGGCATAATCCAGGTAACTTCCGCGCCGGAGGATTTTGAGTCCATGGTAGAAGCCCTTAATGCTAAAAGTTTTGAAACCATGAGCGCTGAAATAAGCATGGTTGCGGATGCGGGCGTTGAGCTTGATAATGAGGGAACATCCAAGGCATTAAAACTAATTGAAAAGCTGGAAGAAAATGACGATATCCAAAATGTCTATTCAAACCTGAATATACCGGACGGATTTGTACCGGAATAAGAGCCAGGGCTGCCGCCGTATTATAGGCGTTGATCCCGGACTGGCATCCACCGGCTGGGGAGTGGTGGATTTTATTGGCGGGAAATTTCGTTATATAGCTCATGGCTGTATAGAAACAAGACCTGATTCTTCCCGCGGAGAGCGGCTTTTAATTATTTACCAATCCATAATAAAAATTCTTGAAACCCATAAACCAAATGAAGCGGCAATGGAAAACCTTTATTTTGGCAGAAACATATCCAGCGCCATGTCCGTGGCCGAAGCCAAAGGCATACTGTATATGGCATTAACTCAAATGAAACTGCCTGTACAGGAACTGACCCCTAATTCAATAAAAAAAGCCGTTGTAGGAGTAACCAAAGCCGCAAAGGGCCAGGTTCAGGAGATGGTGCGTATTATTCTGGGGCTTATGGAAAACCCAAAGCCAGACCATGCGGCGGATGCTCTTGCGGCCGCCATTTGCGCGGCGCATAATCGGAGTAATGTGAAATTTGCCCTGGACAATAAATAAAAACATGGTATCATAAATATTATGGAATGTATATTCCATAAAAAATAGCATAAGGAGTTTTGTATGAAAAACATGGTTAAATTATTTGGGATTATCATTGTTGCGGCAATAATTGGGGTTTCTTTTGTCGCTTGCGGCAATGGATCAACCGAAAATGGCGGCCTTAACGAAAATGGTAACGAAAGTGGTGATCTTAACATTGTTGGAAAGTGGTATAATGACAAAGATGTTAAAAATGATTCCACTACTGCTTGTGAGTTCTTTAGTGACAATAAATTTGACCTCTGGGATAGTGGGTCTATTTATGCATCAGGTACATATACTTTAGTTGGTTCTACACTTTCAGTAGATTTGGGTGGTGGTGAAGTCGGAACATGCACTTTAGAACTTACCGGAACAACTCTCACATTTAAGCCTGGCACCGGTGTTTTAAGTGGTGGTATGACTGTATATAAATAGTGTCTGTCCACAAAGTCGGTTACTTTGCGGACAGACCTTGCATTTTCGCAGCCTTTAGACTGCGAAAATGCGAAGAAAACAGCTATTTCGTTATGATATAAGTAATTACAACAAAAGCTGTTTTCTTCTTGGGGAGGAATTTATGAAGAGTGGAAAAAATTGGCTGGGAATATTGACTCTAATTCTAATATTCGGATTGTCTGGTACTGCTTATGCTCAAAGTGGAGCGGGGACATTTACGTTAACGGGTATCCCTGCAAGATTTAATGGTATGTATGTTTTGCTTTGGGCTGAAAATCGTAATGTTGAACTTATAGGTGCTCAAAATTATAACTTGGACAGGGATACCGGGACTTTACCTCGTATTCAAAATGGCAGAGTAAGTATACCTATGTGGATTATGATTGATGATGGAAGAACAGAAAGATTGGTGAGATACAACGGGAATCACACTGTTGAAGTTGAAATAGAGATTTATAAATCATCAAGATTTAACGATTATTCTGAAGATATTGCATATATATATTTTGAGAGAATATCTTTTTCAAATGGCAGTGCTGCAGCATCATTTCAGGATAATGATGAATTTGATGTATATTGAGAATAAAGTTTGCTTTATAAGGCGGGCTGGAACTGTCGTCAAAGTTGAACGTTATATGCCATTTACGTTGAAGTTTTTTAAGAATCATGTAAATTATACTTGATAAAACAATAAAATTACTGTAAACTTGTCTAGAAGGGCATAATAATGAAGGTTTTACGAATTTACATTGAAAATTCCGTCATTGGTGGATATTTTGATGATGAATTCAAGGAATTTACTCAAAAACTCTTTGAAAATTTTATAATTGGAAAATTTAAACCCATAGTGTCTTCTCATGTTATTGCTGAATTAGATAGTGGAGCTCCAGATTTTGTAAAGGAAAATCTCAAAACAATCAATTATGATGAATATCTAGTAAATGACGAAATGCTTAAATTAGCTGAAAAATATATTGAACAAAAAATTGTTACAGAGACTTACTACAGTGATGCACTTCATATTGCAATAGCGACTGTTTTGGGCGTTGATGTATTAGTAAGTTGGAATTTTAAACATATTGTAAATTTAAACAGGATTAAGTTATTCAATTCTGTAAACTTAAGAGAAGGTTATAATATTTTGGAAATAAGAAGCCCACGGGAGGTTGTTGACCATGAATAAAGAAAAACAATTTGATTGCGTAAAATTTAAAATTGAATTACAAGAAAAACTACTTAAAAAAAGTGAAGCAAAAAATATTTCAGAATATGTAAAATATGTAAATGAGGTTGCAAAAAAATCATCTTTACATAAAA
>Ga0099364_10007109_pt1 | contig 16086 bp, 17 predicted proteins | sample TergutTh196P3_FD_73070 | JGI IMG/M metagenome (GOLD analysis project Ga0099364, IMG submission 73070) | Microcerotermes parvus P3 segment gut microbial communities from Pointe-Noire, Republic of the Congo - Th196 P3 | ecosystem: Host-associated > Arthropoda: Insects > Digestive system > Gut ...
AAAAAAATAAGGACAATGAATGTCAGCATCGTCGATATCAGCATGAAAGACCTCAGGCGGGACAAGGTTGACGAGGCCCTTGTCGAACTATGCAAAAGACTGGACGCCAAAATTCTCACGACAGATTACAACCTGAATCAAATCGCTCAGATAGACGGCGTGCGTGTGCTCAATGTGAACGATCTCGCAAATTCTCTCAAACCCCAATTTCTTCCCGGCGATATGGTAAAGATAGACGTCATACGCCCCGGTAAGGAGACAGGGCAGGGCATTGGGTATCTGGAGGACGGCACGATGCTGGTCGTCGAGGACGGGGAAAGCGCGATAGGAACTACGTCGCATATCGTGATAACCTCAATGCTTCAGACCTCGGCGGGCAGGATGGTATTCGGTAAACTGAAAAGATGAGCGGGTTCGGAAGCTGGTCGTTTATACTTGTGGCGGCAGGCACAGGAAGCCGCATTGGAGGATTGCCGAAGCAATTCAGGAAGCTTGGCCCCAAACCAATGTGGATGTGGAGCGCGGCTGTTGGTAATGAACTTTTTTCTCGGGGGATCATCGATGAATTGATCGTGGTTTTCCCCCGAGATTATGAATCGGAGGAATCGAAATATAAATTCGAAGTTCCGACTCGGTTCGTGGCTGGCGGACATACGCGGACAGAGTCGGTAAAAAATGCGCTGAGGGAAGCAAGGGCTGATTTCGTGATGATTCACGACGCCGCTCGTCCGTTTGTATCCGCGCAATTATGCGAAGAGCTTATTGAAGCGGTTTCACGCGAGCCGGATAAGTGCGCCGTTCCTCTGCTTGAATCGATTGACTCACTTAAAATGATAGATTCAGGCATAAGCCCACTCCCCAGGGAAAAAATTTTCAGAACGCAAACCCCGCAGGCGTTCCGAAGAGTTACCATCGAAGAAATATTGGCGTCCAACCACGTCGAGGCGACAGATGAGGCGACTTTGTGGATCCACGCGGGGGGAAAAATACTCCACGTTCGCGGAGACGAAAAAAATTTCAAAATAACGACGGATTTTGACTGGATGACAGCTCAAGCTCTGCTCGAAGCAGGACGCGCGTCAAGGGTGGGAATGGGATATGACATTCATGAACTGACGCCCGGGCGAAAACTGAAACTGGGCGGGGTTGAAATCAGCTCCGCTCTCGGTTTGTCGGGACACTCAGACGCCGACATAATATGTCATGCGGTGTCCGACGCACTGTTGGGAGCGGCCGGCGAGGGCGATATCGGAACCATGTTCCCGGCGTCGGACGCGCGTTATAAAGACGCGAACAGCGCGCTTTTGCTGAAAGAAGTCATCGAATATATTTCGTCGAAAGGCTGGCGCGCGATAAACGTGGATGTCGCCCTCAAAGCCCAGGTACCGAGGCTCGGCGGTTTTATCAGCGATATTACGCGCGGCGTTAAGGGATTATTTGCTTCGGTTTGCCCATACGCGCAGATAAATGTTAAAGTAAAGTCCGGCGAACAAATAGGAAGCGTCGGACGCGCCGAATGTATGGAATGTTACGCTGTGGCGCAGATCGAAAAATACGAATTTTTTTAGGAGGTATCTGATCTTGAAGAAATTTTTATTGTTGTCGGCAGTCGTGATTATGGTCGCTGTTTTTCCCGCGGAGAAAATTTTCCCGCGAGCCGCGCAAGCGTCATACCTTCCCTCCACATATTTTTTCGAAGGGGAAACAGTCATTTGGAAAATAAGGGAAGTTCCGGCAGGCAGATTTCCTATGACGTGCGCGGTGGAAATTTACGCGCTGACCGAGAGATTCAATAAGCTGTATGAGGCCGGATTCAGACTTGTGGATCTGAACGTGAATAAATCCGACGACGGCCGGTGGTCTCTTTTTATTGGGGAAAATATTTTATTTTCCGTATCTCAGGAACACGCGGAAACAGCGAATCAGGATCCCGAACTGATCGCGCTTAATTTGATGTCCCGTGTTTACGAGGCTCTCGGAAAACAATACGCTGAAGAACTGACTTCCGATTATCAGATAGGCGGGAAATACGTGACCTCGAGCGGTATAACATGGTTCGGCGGAAAATTCATCGGCAGAAACTTCGCAAACGGCGAACGCTTTACCGAGACGCATCTGGCCGCCGCTTCGAGAACGCTGCCGTTCGGAACGCTCGTAAAAGTGACGCTTCCGTCCGGCAGATATGTTGTAGTGAGGGTAACCGACAGATTCAGGGGGAGCGCGAACCGCTTGATCGACGTTTCGGACGCAGCCGCCGACCTCCTTGGAATCAAAGGCGGCCGTGTGCCGCAAGCCCAGATTCAGGTACTGGGGAGAGTGGAAAAGGTTGGAGGAAAATAACGGAGAATCGTTAGAGGTTCCTGTTTGATTTATACTATAATTAAGGTAATTTTTCATTGAACGGGGGGCATTTTTTTGAATAAATTTGAAGACTATAAGGGTTTTACATTCGACGACGTGCTGCTGGCGCCCGGATACAGCGAAACGCAGCCCTGGCAGGTTGACACGTCCTCTTACTTAACAAACGGTATCAGTCTGCATTCGCCGATTTGCAGCGCGGCTATGGACACGGTTACGGAAGGCAGGCTTGCTATTGCTCTCGCGAGAGAGGGAGGCATTGGAATTTTGCATCGAAATATGACTATCGAACAGCAGGTATCCGAAGCCGACAAGGTGAAACGTTCCGAGAGCGGCGTCATTGTGGATCCGTTTTATTTACATCCGGAAGACCTGGTGCAAAGCGCGCTGGACCTGATGGCGCATTATCATATTTCGGGCGTGCCTATAGTAGATAAGCGCCTGCGGCTCGTGGGAATAATAACGAATAGGGATCTGAGATTTGTGACCGAATACGATCAGCCGATTGATAACGTCATGACCAAGGAAAATATTCTGACTGCCCCGATAGGCACCGACCTTGAAAGCGCCAAAAAAATTCTGAATCTGCGCAAGGTGGAGAAGCTTCCGATAGTTGACTCGGACGGCAAGCTGAAAGGACTTATTACTATCAAGGATATTCAAAAGGCGAAAGATTTTCCCAACGCAACCAAGGATTCCAAAGGAAGGCTTTGCGTTGGAGCGGCAGTCGGAACAGGGGAGGACGGCATAGCGAGAGCGGAAGCCATGGTGGCGGCGGGAGTCGACGTCATCGTTGTAGATACGGCTCACGGTCACTCGAAAACCGTCCTGGATACGATTAAAACGCTTCGCGGAAAATTTCCGGACATTCAACTTGTCGGCGGTAACATAGCAACTAAAGAGGCCGCGGACGCAATGATCGACGCGGGAGTCGACGCGGTCAAGGTTGGCATAGGGCCGGGTTCCATCTGCACGACGCGAATAATCGCGGGTATAGGTATTCCGCAAGTTGCCGCAATAATGAGAATAGCGCCCGTTGTGCACGAGAGAAATTGCAGGCTTATTGCCGACGGAGGAGTAAGATATTCCGGAGATATAGTTAAGGCGCTTGCGGCGGGCGCCGACAGTGTTATGATAGGTTCCCTCTTCGCGGGTACGGAAGAAAGCCCTGGGGAAGCCGTAATTTACAGAGGAAGATCGTTTAAGAGTTACAGGGGTATGGGCTCGCTGGGCGCGATGAAGGACGGAGCAGGAAAAGACAGATATTTTCAGGATGGTATCCCTGACGGCAAGCTTGTCCCCGAGGGTATTGAGGGGCTTGTTCCGTATAAGGGTTCGCTCTCGGGCATCGTTTTTCAAATGATGGGCGGCGTGCGCTCCGGTATGGGCTATGTAGGAGCCGCAAATATAAAAGAGCTTCACGAAAACTCGCGTTTCGTGGAGGTAACCCCGGCCTCGATGAAAGAAAGTCATCCTCACGATGTTGTGATAACGAAGGAAGCTCCGAATTACGCGGTGGAATAAATCGGTTTTTTGTTATATAATCTTTAGACTTTTCAAAAAAGGGAGGGAGTTGGCGATGGCTGTTCTTAGTTTGCACCCGCGTGATCGAATGCTGATATATAATTGCATTGATCTCCTTCCCGACCTGGAATCTGATATTTTTTCCTATGAAGTCAATTTTCCCGTGATTGAAGAATCTTTCGTTTCGGGTATTGATGACTGGTGGCCGGGTTTTATCGCGGATATGTGTCTGTGATTTTATAAGAATTTCACGCCGGCATACTCGGAAATATTATACCTTCGGTAGAATATTTCTCGATTAGCATGAAGTTCTCGTCATAACGAAATCATCCCGCCGGTAACAGCTTTTGTTCCGGCAATCGCAGGATTCATTAGGAATTAGATGAAAAAATTGTTTTTATTAACGTAACTTTCGATCATTAGGTGATATAATGTTTTTCAATCTGCACGGAACTTTTGTGAAGAGTGGGTTTTCCCACTCTTCGTTTTTTAGTTTTGCGTAGTGTAACGAATGATGGATGGATGATTAGTATGGCGTCGAAATCGGCAAACCTGAAAAAGAATATTCCTCTAATTGTGGACGAAGCCGGTTATGAGTGCGTCGGGGTAGATATAATATCAAACCCCGGAAGAATGATATTGCGGGTATTCATCGACTCCCCGGAAGGGATCGTGCATAAGGACTGCGAACTGGTATCGCGCGCAGTCTCGGAATATATAGATCGCGCGGAGACTGAAGGGACTAAATTATTTAACGGCAAATATTTCATCGAGGTCAGTTCACCCGGAATTGAGCGTCCGCTTTTTACCGAGGAACACTACGCCAGGTTCGTCGGCGGTAAGGTCGCTCTGCGCGCCCTGGGACGCGGTAAATTACGCGGCGTGATATTGTCTTGCGAAAAAGGCGTCTTGACTCTGCGTTTGGAGAATGGAGAAGAAACCGAATTAAAATTTGAGGACATTACTAAAGGAAATATTGTTTTCTGATATTATTTTTCCAAATATCGAGGAGGGAATTCAATGCAGCTCGGAAAGGATTTCATAAAGGCTCTAAAGCAGATTGAGACTGAAAAGGGCCTGCCGATAGATATCATAGCGTCGAGCCTGGAGGCGGCTATGGCTTCCGCTTACAAAAAATATAAAAACGGCAATCAGGTTGTGGAGGTTCATCTCGGTCTCGCCGGCGGCGAAATCTCCCTTTTCGAAAAATACCAGATTGTTGAGGAAGTTACGAATCCCGATTCGGAGTGGACCGCAGCCCAGGCTCGCGAAAAAGGGCATGAGGAACTCGAAATCGGCGACTTTGCCTACGTGGAAGTCAATCCGGAAAACTTCGGACGCATAGCCGCTCAAACGGCAAGGCAGGTAATAATACAGCGCCTTAAAGACGCCGAACGGCAGATTATATTCAACGAGTTTGCGGACCACATCGGGGATATGGTATTGGGTTCCATTTTCAAGGCGGAAGGCGATCAGATATTGGTAAGAGTAAACGAAAGAACGGACGCTCTCATGCCTAAAGAGGAAAGGATATCAAGCGAGGCGTACCTGCCGGGAGATAGAAAGAAATTTTTGCTGCTGGACGTTCGAAAAACCACCAGAGGACCGCGGATAATAGTGTCCCGGACACATCCGGGGCTGCTCAAGAGGCTTTTAGAGCTGGAAGTTCCCGAGATATTGGAGGGTACCGTCGAGATAAAATCAATTGTGAGAGAGGCGGGGGCAAGGGCTAAGGTAGCGGTGAGGTCGCTCGACATGAACGTCGACCCCGTCGGGGCCTGCGTGGGGAACGCGGGAGCCAGGATAAAATCAATAAGCGACGAACTTGGCGGGGAGCGGATAGACGTGATCATCTGGAGTGATGACGCCATGCAGTTTGTGCGTAACGCTTTATCTCCGGCAAGGGTCGCAAAGATTGAACCGATTCTGGAGCAGGAGAACGCGCTCAGGGTTTATGTGAGGCAGGATCAATTATCATTGGCTATAGGCAAAGCCGGACAGAATGTTCGTCTTGCCGCGCGTCTTACAGGCTGGAAGATAGACATAAAAGTCATTGAACCTGAACGCCTGCCCACCCTGCACGACCTGTTCGACGATATAATAAAGAGTACCGGGGAGTCTCTCTGGGAAGATCTTCCGAAGGAATGACAGAAATTCCGGGAAGAATCCGAACATGCGTCGGATGCAGAACCGAACGTCCGAAAAATGAAATGCTTCGCGTTGCCAGAGGCGCGGACGGAGTGATCGCGATAGATACCACCGGGCGGCGGCAGGGCAGGGGAGCATATATATGCCCTGATCCGGAATGCCTGCGAGCGGCGGTTAAGAAAAAAGCCCTGTCGCGGGCGTTGAAGCATCACGTTGGGAACGAGATATATGCCATGATGGAGCAGTGGTGCGCCGACCGTGAAAATACATCCGGGCGGTGAGGCGGAAAAAGCTCTTTCACTGTTGGGGATAGCGCGAGGAGCGCGTGTTCTGATTGTCGGTCAGGATAAAGTATTTGCGGCGATGCGCGGCGAAAGCGAGCTTTTTATAATCGCATCCGCCGATTGTTCGCATAACGTAATGCGTAAGGCGTTGTCTTCAAATTGCGAAACGCTGGTTGCAAAGAGTTTTTCACGCGAGTCACTCGGCGCCGCCGTTGGCGTCATGAACGCTCAAATTGTTGCCCTTCCGCGAGGAAGCGGCTTTGTGAAAAAATTAAAAGAATTGCTAATAGGGGGTACGTTGAACGGATGAGCAAAATCAGGATTTATGAACTTGCTAAACTTCTTGGACGGACTAATCCCGAGCTGTTGGAGATATTGAAGGAACTCAAGGTTGAATTTAAAACGCACGCCAGTTCCGTCGATATGGAAACTGCTCAGTTGGTGGAGGACTACATCGCGGGAAAAGGCGTTTTGAAAGAGAGCGCGGACGGCGCCGCCCCAAAAGAAGGCGAACCGTCCGAGAAAATGAAAGAGATTTTTATTGATGAAAAGGCGACCGTGGGAGATATCGCAAAGAAATTGGGACGCGCTCCGGCGGATGTGGTAAAAATTTTAATCGAAGAGGGATTTATGATACCGGCTAACACAGTTCCGTCCGAAGACGCTCTTACCGTAATCGGCGTGGCATTTAACTGTATGATAGAGTACGGCGACCCGCAAGATTCGCCGGATGAGCAAAAAACTTCGAAACCGGCCGGCGTCGAGCCTGCCGCAAAAGAAAAATACGAAAAAAAAGAAACGGTAAAAAAACCGGAGATCGTCCGCAAGCCCCCTCTCGTTCAAGCCGCGGACGCAAAACCCCGTTCACCGATAGTCACGGTGATGGGGCATGTGGATCACGGAAAGACGACTCTGCTCGATTATATCCGCAAAACAAGAGTGACCGACGGCGAAGCGGGAGGAATAACCCAGCATATCGGAGCTTACAAAGTCGATTATAACGGCAACAAAATCGTTTTCCTCGATACTCCGGGACACGAGGCTTTTACTGCAATGAGAGCCCGCGGCGCGGGCGTTACCGATATTGCAATCCTTGTCGTGGCGGCGGATGACGGGGTAAAACCCCAGACTCTGGAGGCTATGAATCACGCGAAAGCGGCGGGAGTTCCTATAATCGCGGCAATAAACAAGATAGATAAACAGGACGCGAATTCCGAGCGGGTGCGCCAGCAGTTGTCGGATCACGGCCTGGTGCCTGAAGAGTGGGGCGGAGATACCATCATGGTCGAACTGTCCGCCAAAACAGGACAGGGCATAGACACACTTCTCGACATGGTTTTGCTCATAGCGGAGATGGGCGAGCTCAAAGCGTCCGATACAGTTTCTCCAACCGGGGTTGTCGTGGAAGCCAACCTCGATAAAGGCAAGGGACCGGTGGCAACCGTTATAGTTCAGCAGGGAACATTACGGCGCGGCAATATTATTGCCACTGAGACGGCGTGGGGCAAGATAAGGGCAATGCTCGACGACAAGGGACGGACAGCGGACGCCGCCGGGCCGAGTACGCCAATCGAGATATTAGGTCTCGAATCAGTGCCGGCGCCTGGGGAGATTTTTCAGATTATTTCTTCCGAGCGCGAAGCAAGAGAAATTTCCTCCATCGCCTCACGCAGGGAAATCCCCGGACAGAGTCGCGCTTCGCTCTCTCTTGAAGAGTTGTATGACCAGATGCAGGCGAATGAAACGCCGCAACTGAACGTCGTTTTAAAGTGCGATGTCCAGGGGTCGCTTGAGGCGTTTCACTCTATGCTGATGAAGATGAGTTCCGACGAGGTCAGGATCAACATCATTCATGAGGGCGTCGGACGAATCTCGGGCTCCGACGTTTCCCTCGCGTCGGTATCGAACGCGATTATAATAGGTTTTAACGTCAGACCGGACGCAAACGCCAAAAAACTCAGCGAGGCGGATAGCGTCCAAATTCGCTTGTATAGAGTAATCTACGACATGCAGGAGGACATAAAGGCGGCGCTCGAAGGAATGCTCGCGCCGGTTTTGCGCGAGGAAACAGTGGGACAAGCCGAGATTCGCGCGATTTTCAAAGTTCCAAAAATTGGCAAGATTGCCGGATCTTTTGTGCAGGAGGGCGTTATAAAACGCAGCACGAAAATCAGGGTAATTCGGGACGGGATAGTTCTATGGGACGGTTCATTGTCCAGCCTCAGACATTTCAAAGAGGATGTCCGCGAGATATCGGCCGGTAACGAGTGCGGCTTCAGCTTCTCCGGTTTTCAGGATTTCAGAGAGGGCGACGCGGTTGAGGCTTATGAAATACTATCGGAGAAGAAGACTCTCAATATATGAAACCGTGGCTTGGCGTCGTGAAGGTATCAATTGAGATTCCAGGAGCCGGAAACCTGAAAGACAGGCGGCAGGTTGTGAGGTCTCTCAATGAAAGGATAAAGAAGCATTTCAACGCCTCTTGTTCGGACTTGGGGCCGGATGCGGTTTGGAACAGGGCAGATATTGCGGCTTGCTGCGTGGGCTCTTCGCATAGCGAGATAGCGTCCCGGATTGAGCAATTATGCGGCTTTGTGGATCGCGCCGGGGATAGCGGCGAATTTATGATAACCTGTATGGAGCACGAGGTATTTGCTTATGGTGACCTTTAGGATCGAAAGACTTAACCGTGAGTTTTTAAGGCTTATAGCCGATGTTTTGGCAAACAGGCTTAAGAATGACGAAGTTAGCGGCGTTGTGCTGACCCAGGTCGACTGTTCGCGCGATCTTAGTCACGCGAAAGTTTATTACACTTTGCTTGACGATGACAACAAAGAGAAAGCCGGAAAAGCTCTGGCGGCTGCCTCTGGAAAGATAAGGGGATTCCTCGGACGGGAGATGCACATCAGGCAGATTCCGGAACTGCGTTTTATCTACGATGATTCGGAGAAAAAAGCGAGGAATATGGAAGCGTTGATAGACAGAGTGATTAAAGAAGACTCGCATGGAAAGACATAACACGACAACGGACGAAATATTAAAACTGATGGCCGATTCTCGTTCGTGGCTGATGCTGTCCCACAAAAATCCCGACGGAGACAGTTTGGGATGCGCGGTTGCCTTGACCCGTCTGGGTAAAAGGCTGCGAAAATCCGTAATGTTTGTTTGCCCGGATCCTTACCCCGAAAAATTTTCTTTTTTGATAGACGGCCTTGAATTTAACGCGATGAAACAACTGCCGGAAGATTTTCCGGGCAAAGGCGGCATAATAATATGCCTTGACTCCTCCAATGCCGACCGTATATTTCATGAGTTACTCGAACGCAGATTTAACTGCCGAATAATAAATATTGATCATCACGCCGACAACGAGTTGTACGGCGATCTGAACTGGGTCGATCCAACCGCATCGGCAACCGGAGAGATGGTTACGTCTTTGATGGCGTCTTCGCCCTGGGGAATAAGGGCGGACGAAGCCGAGGCTCTGTACGCCGCCATAATTTCCGACAACGGGGGATTCAGTTTCGCTTCAACGACGCTTGAAAGTCATAGATGCGCTATTACCCTGCTGAAAGCGGGAGCCTCGCCGGATAAAATAACCTGGAAACTGAACTCGGATCTTTCAGTGAGCATAATCAATTTATGGGCGCGCGCACTGATGCGGACCAGCGTCTTTTCGGGAGGGGAGTGCGCCGTATTCTGGCTCACTAAGGATGATTTTATCGAAACAGGAGCGAGGCAGGATGCAACCGAAAATCTGGTAAATCTGCTGCTGCGTATCAAAGGCGTCAGACTGGCGGCTTTGTGCACTGAGATTGCAAATATGGAAGAAACGAAAATACGCGTATCATTGCGGGCTCACTCTCCTTTCAACGCGCGTGAGGTGGCTAAGGTTTTCGGCGGCGGAGGGCATGATTTAGCTTCCGGCTGCACTATGCAAGTTCCTCTCACCGAAGCCGTTAAATTGCTTCGTAACGAGATGTACAATCATGTCGCAGGGTTTTTTGCCAATCAATAAACCTGTTGGAATGCGCAGCGCCGGCTGCGTGGAACAGATTAAACGCATTCTGGGACGAAGAGTGAAAGTAGGCCACGGCGGCACGCTCGATTCCACAGCGTGCGGCGTTCTTGTATTGCTGCTCGGCGGAGCGACCAGGCTCAGTTCGTACATCATGCGAACGCCAAAGATATACAGGGCGGTTATTAAACTGGGTTTTGAGACCACAACCTGCGATTATTCCGGCGAACCGATAATTTTCGGCGACGCCGGGGGAGTGATCGACGAAGACATTGACGCCGCTCTGCCATGCTTTATGGGTTGGCGTATGCAGGTTCCGCCGGAGATTTCGGCAATTCACGTCGGGGGAAGGCGAGCTCATGAAATTTCCCGCTCGGGGAGTGTTCCCGATATTAAACCGAGGCCGGTATTTATCGAGAGTATCAGCCGCGTGGGAAGTTTATCCGAGGGGCCGGAGAATCGCAGCGTCGAATTGCTGATACGGTGCGGCAAGGGCACGTATATACGATCGCTGGCAAGAGACATAGGACGTAAACTTGGATGCCGCGCGCATATCGCTTCACTGAAGCGCGAAGCGGTGGGTCCGTTTACGGAGAGTCACGCTCTGTTGCCCGAATCTGATTTCGATTCACGCGATAAAATAGAATCCGCAATTCTTCCGATAGATTTTTTGGGAGGATTTCTGCCTCGCTATAGTGTGGGCGGGGACGATGAGCGCGCGCTTTCGGCGGGCAGGGAAATTCCTTTTTCGCGGGCAAAGCGCGAAACATCCGGCAAATTCTGCCCCGAACTGACAATTCTTGCAAGCGGCGATTCGCTTATTACCATAGGCAGTTTGAGGCAATCCCGCTTTACCATGATAAAACCGCTGATAAATATCGAAAGAACTCATTCCTTTGCGGAGGGTTCGCGTTGATAGCCACGATAGGAGCTTTTGACGGTTTTCACAAAGGACATCAGTCGCTTCTTCGCCTCGCTGATATTCGCGCGGACGAATCGGGAACAGACTGGGGAATTATCACCTTCGAGTATCCCGCTGAGGCGATGTTGATTTTTCCGAAGTTTAAATTTCTTTTCACAATCAGAGAACGCCGAATTCTGGAAAAATTTTTCAACATCCCAACCTCGATCAGACTGCCTTTTACAAAAAAATTTTCCAAAATGACGCCGCTGGAATTCCTGGATTATATTTCAAGCGAGTTGAGAGTGAAGGGTATTGTTGTCGGCGAGGGATTCAGGTTCGGAAGCGAACGCTCGGGAACCGCCGAACTCCTTGCCCGCGAATCCCGCGAACGAGGATGGACATTTGACTCAGTTCCGCTCATGAAGGACTCCGAGGACAGCGTCATCTCAAGCACTGCCATACGCAAAGCCGTTGCGGCGGGAGATATGGCCCGCGCCTGGAAGATGCAGGGATACCCGTTTTTCTTTGTGAACCATGTAATCCGCGGCAATGAAAGAGGCCGCGTTCTTGGATACCCAACCGCCAACCTAAACTTGAGCCGCGAGAAAACTTCCTTGAGGTATGGCGTCTACGCGACGCTTGTTTTCGCTATTGGCAAGTGGTACGTAGGCGCCGCCAACGTCGGATTGAACCCAACATTTGACGATGTCGACGAAACGCGCTTCGAGGTCAATTTGCTGGATTTTTGCGGCGACCTGTACGGGCAGGAGATAGCGGTCTTTATCATCGAACACATACGGGATGAAATGCGTTTCGACAGCCCCGCCGGCCTGAAGGAGCAGATAAGCCGCGACGCTCGCATCATTCGGGATATAGGCGGGCGCGCGAAGGAGAGTCACGCTGAATTATGGAAGGCGTTCGGGGAAACTATAGAATCGCCGGACTAACAACATATGGAGGCAATAAAATGAATATTCTGGTAATTGACGGCATGGGCGGCGGAATCGGCAAAGCCATAATTGAATATATAAAAGGAGAGTTTGCAGACGCCGAAATTACGGCGGTGGGAACAAATTCAACAGCGACGTCCGTCATGCTCAAAGCCGGAGCGAATTACGGCGCGACCGGCGAAAATGCCGTGGTGTTTAACTGTGCCGGGGCTGATTATATTATCGGCGTAGTGGGCATTGTCATTGCTAACTCCATGCACGGCGAAATCAGTCCGAAAATGGCGGAGGCGATTTCTTCAAGCCGCGCGCACAAGATTTTGATTCCTGTCGATAAATGCAACGTCACCGTACTGGGCGTCGTTGAGAGGCCGATTCGCGAAATCATTAAAAGCATAAGAATTGCGTGACGCCGAACCTTGTCGATGATATAATCCCCTCGAACGCGTATCATGAAGGTACGCACAAGATCCTCGGTAATAACGATTGTAATAAAATGATGCCATGAAGGCATATCGCGCGGCGGAGGCGGCGCGGAAGCCTTCGGGCATTTTTTTATAGGAGGAATTATTATGCACATGTCAGACGCTTTGTTGTCGCCCGCCGTCGGAATAGCAATGTGCGCCGTGAGCGTTGCCGCCAACGCCTATGCGGTGAAAAAAATCGAAAAAGAGGATATGTGCGAGAAAAAGATTCCCCTGATGGCCATAATGGGCGCGTTCGTTTTCGCCGCTCAGATGATTAACATCGCGATACCGGCGACCGGATCAAGCGGGCATCTTGGAGGCGGAATCCTGCTTGCGGCCATGCTTGGTGGCCCAGCCGCGCTCCTTTCGATATCCGCGGTGCTCATTATTCAATGTCTGTTTTTCGCCGATGGAGGTCTGCTTGCCCTCGGGTGTAATATCCTTAATTCGGGAGTCATTCCATGCCTGATTGTCTATCCCTTGATTTTCAAGCCGATGATCGAAAAGAGCATGACTTTCAGCCGAATAACAGCGGCGTCCATTGCGGCGTCCGTTATAGCTTTGCAGCTTGGCGCATTCGGCGTGGTTCTTCAAACGTGGACTTCCGGCATTGCTGAGCTTCCGTTTCGTACCTTCGTTATACTGATGCAGCCCATACATCTGGCGATTGGCGTTATGGAGGGCGTTATAACCGCCGCCGTTCTCTGCTTTGTTTATAAAATGCGCCCGGAAATTATGGAGAGCGCTTTCAATAAAACGGCCATAGGAAGCGGCGTTCCCATGAGAAATATGCTTATTGCTTTTGCCGTTATTACGCTGCTTGTGGGCGGCGGATTGTCTCTGTTCGCCTCCTCGGATCCGGATGGTCTCGAATGGTCGATAGAGAGAACCGCTGGGACGATGGAACCGGCAGCGGAAGGGCCTTTTATGGAGAGAGCGGCCTGGGTTCAAGAAGCGACCGCTTTCATGCCTGATTATGATTTCAAGGGCGCGGGGGAGGAAGGCTCCGGAGCGGGAACGGCCGTCGCGGGCTTTATCGGCGGGGCGTTCACTTTTTTACTCGCCGGAGCCGCGGCGTTTGCAATTTCCGCGCTCAAGAAAAAATAAAATTTACCGTCGCAGACAACGCCGACTGTAAAAAAAATCGTTATTGTCTGTGAAAAAAGGTTACCGCTCAAGATGAAAAACCAGATTCGGGAATTATACGCGCTTGAGCAATTGTCAGGCGGCAATACATGCGTTCACAAGCTTCATCCTGCAATGAAACTGTTTACAACCGCAGTTTTCATCATTACGGTTGTTTCATTTGACAGATATTCCTTTGGGCGATTGGTTCCGTATATTTTTTATCCGACGCTTATGATGGTTCTTTCGGAAACGCCTTATTCAATGCTGCTTAAAAGATTTTTGATTGCGCTTCCTTTTTGTCTTTTTGCCGGAATAACCAACGTGATATTCAACAGAGCTTCAGCTTTTGCGATATTCGGCATTACAGTCAGCTATGGCGCCGTTTCTTTTTTTGCCATTTTATTCAGAGCTTATTTGTGCGTTATGGCTATTTTAACGCTTGTGTCCGTAACGCCGTTTTCGGATATTACAAACTCCATGCGCCGTTTTAAAATACCATACATTTTTGTTGTAATGTTTGAAATGACTTACCGTTATATTGGAGCGTTATTTGAAGAGGCATATTCCATGTATGTCGCATATTCTTTGAGAAGCGCCGGCGCAAAGGGAATCGCCGTAAAAGATATGGGCGGTTTTGTGGGGCAGTTGCTGCTTCGCGGAGTTGATCGCGCGGACCGGATTTACAGCGCCATGAAGTGCCGGGGGTACAACCTGCGCGATTTGCCGAGGGACGGCGGGAAGTTTGAACCGGAAGACCTGATTTTTTGCTCCGTTACTTGTCTGCTTTGCATAGTTTTCCGCGTGTTCGATGTAAATGTTTTATTCGCGGCGCTGTTCGGGTCAGCGTGATGATTCTCAAACTGCAAGGCGTATCGGTCGCGTATACCGATAAGGCGAAAGTGATTGATAATCTGAGTTTTACTTTGGGAGAAAGTGATAATTTAGCTTTGATAGGCGAAAACGGCGCCGGGAAAACATCGCTTCTGCTGGCGATTGTCGGTGTGCTTGAGACCATAAGCGGCACAATCGAGGCGGGCGGCACGCGGTTGAATAAGAAGACGTTAAGTGAAATCCGAAAAAAAATCGGACTGGTGTTCCAAAACCCCGACGACCAGTTATTTATGCCTCTCATTTACGATGATATCGCTTTTGGATGCCGCAACCTCGGTTTGCCGGAGGAGCAGATAAAGACGCGGGCGGAAGGAACTCTTTTTCAATTAAATATAAGCCATCTTCGTGATCGCTCTCCGTTAAAATTATCCGGCGGTGAAAAACGCATGGCGGCGATAGCGACGGTTTTAGCAATGAATCCCAATATCCTGATGTTCGATGAGCCGGCCACTTTTCTGGATCCAAAAGCAAAACGGGCGCTTGCTGAAATATTGAAAAATCTGCGACACCCGAAAATCATCGCGACGCATGATCTCGCTTTTGCCGCTCAAGTTTGCAATCGCGTGATTATACTAAAGGAAGGGCGAATTATGGCAGATGGGGCTTTGTCTTTATTAAATGACGAGGAGCTTATGAGGAAATGCGGGCTTTGATTTTTCAACCGAAAGAGGGTATTTTTATGAAAGCGGTAAAGTCGTTTCCCGGCGGCCTTGCCGGACCTGGAGGGCCGATAATATGAATAAACAGGAAACGCTGCGCATTTTGCAAAAGATACAGGCCGGGGCAATGTCGCCCGAAGACGCCTTGTCAAAGCTATGCGCGGAGCCTTTTGAAGATTTGGGCTACGCGAAACCCGACCATCACCGCGAGCTCAGGCAGGGTGTTCCCGAAGTCATATTCGGCTTGGGTAAAACGCCCGAGCAAATTGCGGGAATTATAAACGCCATGCTCGGCAAAGGGCAGCGGTTGATTCTGATAACCAGGCTGTCGCCGGAATCAGCCGAAAAAGTCAAAAAAACCGTGCCTTTGAATTATCATGAAACGGCGCGGATTGGAATCGTCGGCGAGCTGCCTGAACCGAACGGCATCGGTAAAATTGTAGTCGCCACGGGCGGCACGAGCGATATGCCGATAGCGGAAGAGGCGGCGCTTACGGCCGAAGCTCTCGGCAACGAAGTAGTCCGTTTATATGACGTAGGCGTCGCGGGACTTCACAGGCTCCTGTCGCGGCTTGACGTAATTATGAGCGCGCGGGTTATAATTGCGATCGCCGGAATGGAAGGGGCGCTTACCAGCGTCATAGGCGGATTGGTTGACTGCCCGGTTATCGGAGTTCCCACAAGCATCGGTTACGGAGCTTCCTTTGGCGGGATTTCCGCGCTGCTAACAATGCTTAATTCCTGCGCGAGCGGCGTGA
>Ga0099364_10007110_pt1 | contig 16085 bp, 7 predicted proteins | sample TergutTh196P3_FD_73070 | JGI IMG/M metagenome (GOLD analysis project Ga0099364, IMG submission 73070) | Microcerotermes parvus P3 segment gut microbial communities from Pointe-Noire, Republic of the Congo - Th196 P3 | ecosystem: Host-associated > Arthropoda: Insects > Digestive system > Gut ...
CCGGCAAACGCCACATACCGCGTCAAAGAGTGGAAAGTTAACGGCGCGGTAGTCAACGGCGCCAACGCCACCTACACGATTTCCAATCTTTCGGAGGCGCATACGATTACCGTCGACTTCGAGTTAGTGGATTATCCGGTGACTTTCTCAGTCGTTGGCGGCAACGGCGGCATCACAGCCATGGTTGGCGGAAGTCCCATCACGCAGGGCGCACAGGTGCAGCATGGGAGCGCCGTTACCTTTAATGCTTCGCCTAATGCAGGCTACCGCGTCAAAGAATGGAAAAACGGCGTCGCTACGGTCAACGGAACAGCCTCCGCGTATACTGTCAGCAACCTATCAGGACCGCTTAGTGTTACGGTAGAGTTCGAATATGTCCAATTCCCCGTCAATTTCAGCGCGGGCGCCAACGGCGGGCTTACGGCAACCGTCGACGGCAATACCATTACAACGGGAACGCTTGTTCCGCAGGGAAAAAACGTGGTATTCACTGCCAGTCCGACTGAAAATTATCGCGTAAGTCGCTGGCTGCTCAATAGTAATCCGGTCAACGACAATAAGAACCAAAGTTATACGGTGACCGCCCTTTCGGCTGCAACAACCGTAGCGGTAGAGTTTGAACTGGTGGACTATCAAATCTCCTTCAGCGCCCCCGGCGGCAACGGAACGATTGCGGCAACAGCCAACAACGCAGTCATTACTTCTCCGGCAACGGTAGAACACGGCAAAACCCTGGTATTCACCGCCACGCCATCTGACGCCAATTTCCGCATCAAAGAGTGGAGAGACAACGGCACTCAGGTCAACGGTACCAACGCATCCTATACCATCAACAACCTTTCGGGGACGCACAACGTTACCGTAGAGTTCGATTACGTGACCTACCCTGTGACGTTCAACGTGGTGAACGGCAACGGCGGGCTTACGGCTACAGTTAATGCTCAGCCCATTACCTCCGTAGCCGCCGTGCGGCGAGGCAACAATATAGTATTCACGGCAGCACCCGCAGCAGGCTATAAAGTGAAAGAGTGGAGGTTGGATCAGAATGTCGTTTCAGGCAATACCTCCAACAGTTACACCTTGAACAATTTGACAGCCGCCGCTACGGTTACCGTAGAGTTTGAGCGTATCACCTACGCGGTGACCTTTAACGTAACGGGCAGCAACGGAACGATTGCAGCAACGGTCAACGGCGCTATTATTTCTTCGGGCGATTTGGTACCCAGCGGTAGAAATGTGGTGTTCACGGCAACGCCCGCCAGCGGTTTTCGCGTAAGCGAATGGAGATCGGGCGGATCGGTAGTAGCCAACAACAAAACCAATACGTATACCTTATCCAATGTGCAGGCTGCCACTGCCGTTACCGTTTCATTTGAAGCCGATACCTATCCGGTCGGTTTTAGCGTAACAGGCTCTGCTGTGAGCGGCGGAACGCTTGCGGCAACGGTCGACGGCGCGGAAATTGCCAACAACGCGCAGGTGTTGCGCGGCAAAAGCGTAGTATTCACCGCCACGCCGCCCAACAACTGTACCCGCGTGAAGGAATGGAGGCTCAATGGCTCTGTAATACAGGGCAACACAAGCGCCAGTTATACGCTTAGCAACCACTCGGCGGCGGCTAACGTTACGGTAGAGTTCGAAAATGCGCCCTGCTCTACGGTGACATTCAGCGTACAGGGCGGCAACGGAACGCTTACGGCAAGGGTCGACGACGTCGCAATCACCACAGGAACTTCCGTGCCTCACGGTAAAAATATTGTGTTCAGAGCAACGCCCACCAGCGGCTACCGCGTCAAAGAATGGAAAAACGGAAATACCGTAGTTTCCGGCAATACATCCAACAATTATACGCTGAGCAACCTTTCGCAGCCGGCTACGGTTACCGTAGAGTTTGAACTCTTGCCGCCCACGCACCATTTGGTTTCGTTCAGCGTGGCAAGCGGCAACGGAACGCTCACAGCCACAGTCGACGGCGTAGCCATATCGTCGGGCGCGTCGGTGCCGGTAGGGAAAAACGTTATATTCACAGCGCAGCCCGCCACCGGAAACCACATCGTGGAATGGATACACAATGGAACCAAAACAAACGGAACAAACACCGGTTTTACCATCAATAACCTTTCGGCGTCGCAGAATGTCAGTGTGGCGTTTGATGTGAATACCTACGCAGTGAACTTCAGTAGAGTCAATCCTTCAGGCGGTTCTCTTTCGGCAACGGTCGAAGGTACGTCCATTACAACCGGCGCTCAGGTACAACATGGCAAAAGCGTGGTATTTGCGGTGATTCCTAACGCAGGCTACCGCGTGAAGGAATGGCAATTCGGCGCTAATATCGTTGGCGACAAATCCAACAGTTATACGCTGAATAACGTTACCGCCGCCGCTTCGGTCACCGTTGAGTTTGAACTCATACCCTACGCGCTGACGTTCAGCGTAACGCCGAACGTCGGTGGAACTATATCGGCTACGGCTAATAACGTGGGTGTCGTTTCCGGCGGAACGGTTTTGCATGGACAACGGGTAGTATTCACCGTTGTCCCCGCCAACGGCTACCGCGTGAAGGAATGGAAAGACAACACCGAAACAGTCAACGGTACTGCCTCCACTTATACCATCAACAGTTACACGGTGGCGCACAACGTTACGGTTACCTTCGAGCCGATCACCTACGCCGTTACGTTTCAGGCAACCAATAGCAATGGTTCGCTCGCGGCTACCGCCAACGGCGCGTCCATTCTTACAGACGCGCAGGTGAATCACGGCGCGAGCGTTGTGTTCACGGCTACGCCTGCTCAGAACTACCGGATAAAGGAATGGAGGAACGGCGCCTCAATCGTCAACGGAACAGCCGGCACATATACCATCAACAGCCTTACCTCCGCCGTCAATGTAACGGTAGCCTTTGAACCCGACGTCTTTCCGGTAACGTTCGGCGTAACGGGCGCTAATGGTACGCTTGCCGCTACAGTGAACGGATCGGGTATATCATCAGGCGCCGATGTACTGCGGGGAAGGAACATACAATTCGAGGCAAGCCCCGCCAACGGATACAACGTAAAAGGATGGACGGTAAACGGAACGCCATTATCGGAGAACACATCCAACAGTTTTACGCTTCCCAACCTGCAATCTGTGGCGGATGTAAGGGTTGAGTTTGAAATTACTACCCTGCTGCTGACCTACAGCGCGCTTGGCGGCAACGGAACCATATCGGCAACAGCCAACGGCGTTGCTGTAGCATCCAACACAGAAGTAGACTACGACAAAACAGTTGTCTTTACCACCGTTCCGGCAAGCGGTTATCGCGTTAAGGAATGGAAAGACAATGGCGCGACAGTCAACGGCGTCAACGCATCCTATACCATTAACAATTTCAGGCAGGCACATACGGTTACAGTAGAATTTGAACCTATACCCTACCGAATCACGTTCAATACGTTGAACGCCTTTGGCTCGCTCTCCGCCATGGTTGACAACGAGCCTGTCAGTTCCGGCGCTATGGTTGCCAACACGAAAAATGTAGTCTTCACGGCTGAACCTAATCGCGGCTACCGCGTGCAGGAATGGACACGCGGCGGCGCGGCTGTATCGGGCAACACAAGCAACACTTATACGCTCTCGGGTTTTACAACCAACACTGCGGTGACGGTAGCGTTTGAAGCCATAAACCATACCGTAACCTTCAGCGCAGGCGCCAACGGCGGGATAGCCGCCACAGTCAACGGAACAGGTATTCTTTCCGGAGCGCAGGTACGCGAAGGCAGAACCATCATGTTCATGGCGATGCCCAGCGCCGGCTTCAGCGTGAAAGAATGGCGGGTGGACAATCAGGTTGTGGCAGGTTACACAGCTGCTTATTATGAATTGGAAGATTTATCAGGTACCACAAACGTCACTGTTGCGTTTGAACCTATCGTCCTGATGCTCAAATACAGTGTTGCCGGCGGCGAGGGTACGCTAAACGCAACTGTCGGCGGCACATTTATCGAAACGGACAAGCTGGTAGAGCATGGCAGCAGCGTGGTATTCACAGCCGTCCCCGGCGCCGATTACCGCATTAAGGAATGGAAAGACAACGGCATGACAGTGAACGGTGACAACAATATGTACACCATCAATGATTTTTCGATGGCGCATACCGTCACAGTCACATTTGAAATGTTGTCATACGCTGTCGTCTTCAACACAGTAGACAACAATGGAACGCTAACGGCAACAGCCAACGGCGAGCCAATCCAATCGGGCGAACAGGCGCTGATAGGCAGCCGTATCCTGTTCACGGCTGTTCCCAATGAAAACTGCCGCGTAACGGAGTGGACAGACAATGGCATAGCGGTCAACGGCGTAGCCTTAGAATACGTGTTGGAAAATCTCAAAGCCAATCATACGGTAACGGTGAATATTGTGCCTGTAGAATGGCAGGTAACGTTCGGCGTTGAGGGCGGCAACGGCGCTCTGGCGGCGATGGTTCATCAGGCAAGTATTGCTTCCGGTTCGCGGATACGGCAAGGCGTCGAAATAGAATTTCTGGCAAGCCCGAGTATCGGCTACAGCGTCAAATCATGGCAAGTAAACGGGGAAATCCTGCCGGGGTACACAGCCGACAGATATACGCTGAATCTGAGCGAAGACGTGCATCTGATAGTAACTTACGAACCGGTAGTCCTCATGCTCAGGTACGGCGTTGTTGGCGAAAACGGCAAACTGACGGCTACCGTCGACGGCGCCAACGTCGAAACAGACAGACTCTTAGACTACGGAAAAAGCGTCGTATTTACGGCAACCCCCGACGAGGGCTACCGGATACGGGAATGGAAAGACAACGGCGCAATAGTCAACGGCGACAATGCAAGGTATACCATTCCGAATTTCTTCAGAGCGCATAACGTTACCGTCGAGTTCGAGAAGATAACTTATCCCGTAACATTTGAGGTGGTGAACGGAAATGGCGCCATCGCGGCAATGATGGAAAACAACGTACTCAACTCGCCTGCCTCGCTGCCGCACGGAAGTACCATAGTATTCACAGCCGAACCCGACGAAGGATACGTCGTCAAAGAATGGACTTTGAACAATACGGCTGTAGCCAACAACAAAACGAATGTATATGAACTGACCGATTTACACCGCGCCGTAACAGTGACGGTTGAATTTGAAACGGCAACCTACCCCGTGATATTCAGCGTTGTGGGCGGTAATGGCTCCCTTTCGGCGTCAGTGGGCGGCGTAGTAAATATACAGTCGAACACCTTAACGCCGCACGGCAGAACAATCATCTTTACAACCATTCCCGACAACGATTACCGTGTGAAGGAATGGAAACATAACGGCGAGATTGTTCATGAGCATACGTCCGACGTTTATACCATCATCCTGACCGCCGCCGCCACCATTGAAGTTGAGTTTGAAATCATACCCATCGCCATTGCCGAAATTGATCTGGCAATCGGCGTCACAGGAATGGAATACAGTCAAACGTTATATGCCGTTGATGAATTTGCCGTAAGTTGGAGCATGGTTAGCGGCAGTTTGCCCGATGGTTTGAATTTACACAGCAACGGAACGATCTCCGGTATGCCTGTTGAGGCGGGAGTCTTCAACTTTGTGGTCAAAGCCGAGATCAACATCAGAAGCGCAAGCCAGCAATTTGTGCTTATGGTGGAAAGAGGAATTGGCGCCAACGTGTCTGCGCCAACAGCGCGCGACATTACGCTCAACAGCGTCGCATTGAATGCCGTACCCGCGCCCGACGGTCAAACGGTGCAATACGCCATCCATTCTTCCGGCAACGCCAATGCGGCAAATCTGCTTTGGCAGGACGAATTGACGTTCTCCAATCTGACGCCCCTCGCCACCTATTATGCCTACGCCCGTTCCAAAGAAAATGCGAATTACCTTGCCGGCGCAGCCTCCGTAAGCACAGCCATCGTAACCGAAATAATCGACGAACCCGACGAACCGGAAGCGCCACCTCTGACAGGTTACGTAAAAGAAGGCAGACTTGTAGTGCGTGGATTAACGCAAGGGAAAGTCTGGAACGTATACAATACATCAGGCGTACTCATACATAGCGGCATAGCCAATTCTGAAGAAATGGAAATTTACCTGCGAACCCTGAGTATGTACATCATCCAAACCGGCAAACGAATAGTGAAAGTCTCTAATCATGGACAATAATATTTAACCCTAACTTTCGCTATACATACATAATATAACAAATACCAAGTTTGGAAGAAATAAAATTCCGAGTGGCGCGTTCAAAAGCTGTAGCGGTCTGACTTCCGTTATCATTTTGTTTATTAGAAGCAGAATATCTGCGTTTTTTGACCGATAGAATCAACCTCATTACACATCAGATACCGTCATCCGTCTTATCCGCATCATCCGCGTTCCATATGAAATACAGGTTTAATACAGCGCTCCCGTCGGGCATAATGCCGCCAATTCTTCACCGACGTTTTGCTTGTTTTCGTCCGGTATGACTACCTGCATACCAAAACCTCTGTCTTTGAAGGTAAAGCCGTTGTTGCTGTTGTATACGCACAGCCCGCAACGGATACATTTCGCCGGTTCGAACTGCATGTTACCGGTTACGTGTATTTTTGTCATCGCAGGCGAAATAGACGACAATTCGTAACGTGGTCGTTTGATGCCCGCCGTGGTTGCATACAGCCGCAGTTTACAACCTTCGCTGCCTGCGCAGGCGCATTGTAGGCAACGGGAGCGATTGGCGTTTTGCGCTTCACGCTCTCTTAACCGTTTTTTTTCATTTTCGGTAAATCTTCCCAAACGGGATTGGAATACTGCTTTGTCCGTTTTTCGGATTTCTTTTTTCTCATTTATGGACGCCGGTTCGTACAATTCGGATAGTTCGCGGATGATGGCGCGGATAGGAACCGCTTTGTCTACCGAGCCGCGGCGGCATATTTTTTCGCAGGGGGCTTTGCAGTTGTCGCATCCCAGTACCGGAAGCGAAAAAACCGAATCTATCAACGTAAACGCTTCTTTGCTTCTATCTGTATCATACATGAGCAACATCAAATCTATATGCAGCCCTTGCGGACAAACCATGGAACAGGGCGCTTCGCAGTCGGCGCGGTGATCGCTCAACAACAATTCCAACGAGAGTGTGCGAATCGTCTGCACGTCCTCGCCTTCTGTGTCAATGCACATTCCCTCTGTGGGATAGGTAGTGCAAGAGGGAACGATTTGTCCTGTGGCGCAATCCTTCACCACGCAAACCATGCACGAGGATTTATGCGCGGCGTCTTTGGCGTAGCATAACGAAGGTATATCATACCCCGTCCGCAGCGCTGTTTCTAAGAGGGTTTCGCCGTCATGAACCTCTACCTCCGATTTATTGATGGTTATTTGCATGGGCTGCATTTTGATAAGCCGCTTGGAAAGGTGATCAAAGTTTCTTCTTTATTTCTATTTCCTGATATGCTTCGATGATATCGCCAATTTCGATATTGTTGAACCCTGCCACGTCCAAACCACATTCGTATCCGGCGGCAACTTCTTTCACATCGTCTTTGAAACGCTTGAGCGAGCCAAGTTCGCCGGTGTAGATGACAATACCATCGCGTATGATGCGTATGGTCGAAGTACGCAGGATTTTTCCTTCGCGGACAATACATCCTGCCACTGTCCCCACCTTGCTGATTTTGAATACTTCGCGTATTTCGAGTGTGGCGGTAATTTCTTCCTTGATTTCGGGCGATAACATTCCTTCCATTGCCAGTTTGATTTCTTCGATGGCATTGTATATGATGGAATAGATGCGGATGTCGATTTGTTCCTGCTCTGCCAGTTTGCGCGCGCCCAATGAAGGTCGCACCTGAAATCCGACAATCACTGCGTTGGACGCCGCCGCCAGCGTCACATCCGATTCGGATATCTGACCTACTGCCTTGTGGATCACATTCACCTGTATTTCCGGGGTCGACAGTTTGATGAGCGAGTCGGACAGCGCTTCTACCGAACCGTCCACGTCGCCTTTCACGATGATGTTCAATTCCTGGAAGTTGCCGATGGCGATGCGTCGTCCTATTTCGTCGAGCGTGATATGTTTCCGCGTTCTAATTCCCTGTTCGCGTTGTAATTGGCTGCGTTTTGCCGCTATTTCGCGGGCTTCACGGAAATCGTCCAATACATTAAATGTATCTCCCGCTTGCGGAGCGCCATCCAATCCGAGTATCAATACCGGCATTGATGGTCCTGCCTTGTCAATCTTCTGGTTGCGTTCGTTATACATGGCTTTCACGTGTCCGGTATTGCTTCCGGCAAGAACCACGTCTCCTTGAGATAAAGTACCGTTTTGCACCAGTACTGTTGCTACGTATCCTCTGCCCCTGTCCAGCGACGATTCGATGACCGAACCCACCGCTTTGCGATTGGGGTTGGCTTGCAGTTCGAGCAACTCGGCTTCGAGCAATACCTTTTCGAGCAGCAAATCAATATTGATCCCTCCCTTAGCTGATATTTCCTGCGATTGATACTTGCCGCCCCAGTCTTCCACTAAATAATTCATTTGCGCCAATTCTTCCTTTACCTTGTCGGGATTGGCTTCCGGTTTGTCTATCTTGTTGATGGCAAATACGATTGGTACTCCGGCTGCCGAAGCATGGTTGATGGCTTCTACTGTTTGCTGTTTTACGCCGTCGTCGGCGGCTACCACGATGATTGCCACATCGGTGATTTTCGCTCCGCGTGCGCGCATGGCGGTAAACGCTTCGTGACCCGGCGTATCGAGGAAAGTGATATGACGGTCTTCATCCAAACCGACGCTGTAGGCGCCGATATGTTGCGTGATACCGCCTGCTTCGCCCGCAATGACATTGGTATTGCGGATATAATCGAGTAATTTGGTTTTCCCGTGATCGACGTGTCCCATGACGGTGACAATTGGCGGACGAGGTTGCAAGCTGCTTGCGTCATCTTCCTCTTCGACAAGTATTTCCTGCGAATCGGCGCTGATAAATTCTACCTTGTAGTTAAATTCGTCGGCTACCAGAACAATTGTTTCGGCGTCTAAGCGCTGGTTGATGGATACGAACAGACCCATGTTCATACAAGTAGCAATCACCTGCGTTACAGGGACATTCATCATTGAAGCCAGTTCGTTGACCGATACAAATTCGGTCACTTTCAGGATATTTTTCTGGCTCATCTGCAATTCTTCTTCTTCGTGCATGCGCTGGCTTACAGCGTCGCGTTTGTCACGGCGGTATTTCGAGCTTTTCGATTTGGCGCCTTTTGCGGTCAGTCGCGTGAGCGTTTCCTTGATTTGCTTTTGTACGTCTTCTTCGTTCACTTCCGCGCGAAGCAATTTTTTCTTCTTCGTCTTGATCGGTAGTACCGTTTCTAACTTCTTTTGACCGGCTTTATCGTTCATCACAATTTTTGCCTTGTCCTTATGGATACGTTTGCGTTTTTTCTTTGAATCTTTATCAGAAGTTTTTTCTGAAGGTAATTCTATCTTCCCGACAACGGTAGGACCTGACAATTTGATTTCAGGACGAACAATGTCAATTTTTTCCGGTTTCTTCGTGTCCGGTTTCTTCGCGTCAGGTTTTTTGGCGTCTGATTTTTTGCCGGTTTGCGATTTATCCTTTTGCGATTTCTCTTGCGATTGTTTGCTCTGTTGCGCCGTTTTTTCCGCAGTAGCGGCTTTGTGCTGTTGTACCCGCGCTTTGCGCTCTTTTTCCAATTGACGTCTCGATTTCTTTTGTGGGCGCGTCCGCTGGTTGATAGCAGTGAGGTCTATTTTTCCGACCACTTTCAAATCGTCAAGCGTTTCGTGTTCAATCAGCAATCGTTCCCGTTCCACTGTTGGTTCGATTTCAACCGGCGGCTCCGGTTCGGGTACAGGCGCAGGGGTTTCCGCTTTTGGGCTTATTTCTTCGACAACCGCCTCCGGTTCGGATGGTTGTTGCGCTACAATGTCTTTTGCCTTTTCAGGTTTTTGTTGCGTTTGCTTGGTTTCTTTTTTGGGGAGGGTTTCCTCTTTAATTGCCGGAGACTCAATCTTTTCAGGTTGAGGAGCAACTTTTTCAGGTTGAGGAGCAACTTTTTCCTTTTGAGGAGCATCTTTCTCCTTTTGTGGAGCGGCTTTTTCCTTTTGCGGAGCGGCTTTCTCTTTTTGTGGAGCAACTTTCTCTTTTTGAGGCTCAATTTTCTCCTTTTGGGGTTCCGCCTCTTTTTTGGCAGGTTTCTCCTGAACCGGAGGTTTAGGCTTGGTTTTGGCTCCAGCGCTGGATTTTTTTTGGGTTTCGTTCAGATTGATCTTTCCCACCACTTTAAATTCCAAGTCGCGGGCGGGATCGCTGAATAGCGGTATTTTAGTCCCCAGACTGGTATCCTTAACCAATATTTGAGGTTCATCTTCCTCTTCGACTTCCGGCGAAACAGTTTGTCCGGTAGTTTCGACGGTTCCCTTTTTATCACGGGAACCGCGAAGGTTAATACGTTCGGCGTCTTTTTTGGCAGAAATGTCAGAACTGTATTCTTTGGAAAGTAACGCATACAATTCGGGCGCAACCTTTGAATTGGGGTTTTTTCCATCAATAACGTGCCCTTTCTTCTTGAGAAACTCTACAATAGTAGAAATTCCCACGTTAAACTCGATGGCGATCTTACTTAATCTGTATGCTTTTACTTCTGACATATATCACATTTAGGGTTATTCAAATTCGGCTGTCAAAATCCGCATGACTTCCTTGATGGTTTCTTCCTCAAGGTCGGTACGTTTTACCAAATCATCTGCCGACAGTTCCAACACGCTCTTGGCAGTGTCGCATCCGATGCTCTTCAATTCATTGATGACCCATTCTTCAATTTCATCGACAAATTCGTCAAGGTCTACGTCTTCTTCTTCCACTTCTTCGGCTTCCCGATACACGTCTATTTCATAACCTGTTAGTTGGCTGGCTAATTTGATATTAGCGCCGCCTTTGCCTATTGCCAGCGATACTTCGCTTGCTTTCAGGAAAACTTCCACATGCTTTTCGGCTTCATTCAATTTAACAGATATGACCTTTGCCGGGCTTAACGCGCGGGTGATGAACAACTGCAAATTGGTCGTGTAGTTGATCACGTCGATATTTTCGTTGCGCAGTTCGCGCACAATACCGTGAATACGAGAGCCTTTCATCCCTACGCAGGCGCCAACGGGATCGATACGGTCGTCGTAGGATTCCACAGCCACCTTTGCCTTTTCTCCGGGCAGGCGAACCACTTTCTTGATGGTGATCAGTCCGTCGAAAATTTCCGGCACTTCGAGTTCAAACAGACGTTCGAGGAACAAGGGCGATGTGCGCGAAAGGACGATCAACGGATTGTTGTTCTTCCTTTCAACGCGCAACACAATGGCGCGTATGCTGTCGCCTTTGCGGTAATGATCCGACGGTATCTGTTCGGTTTTGGGTATGATTAATTCGTTGCCGTCGTCGTCCAGCACCAATATTTCGCGTTTCCATACCTGATATACTTCGCCTGTGATAATATCACCCTCGCGATCCTTGTATTTGGTATAAAGATTGTCCTTTTCGAGTTCCATGATCCGCGACGACAGGTTTTGCCGCAGGGCTAATATCGACCTGCGGTCAAAGTCGGTCACTTTGACTTCGTCGGTCACTTCTTCGCCGATTTCATAATCCTCGTCAATTTTTTGCGCTTCGCTGAGCGAAATTTGCAGATTGGGGTCGGTTAATTTTTTATCGGCAACCACCTTTCGGTTGCGCCATATCTCGAAGTCGCCCTTGTCGATATTGATGATCACGTCGAAATTATCGGCATTCCCGTGTATTTTTGCAAGGGTGCTGCGAAACACATCTTCCAGTACGCTCATCATGGTGGCGCGGTCGATATTTTTTAACTCTTTAAACTCCGCAAAGGTGTCCAACAATTTTAAATTATCCATCGTCTTATAATTGACTTTTGCTTGTTTTGATATCGCTAAATTTGATAGAAACGGGTTGTATCACGGTTTTTGGACGTTTTTGCCCCGCTTCTTTGATTTTTGCTTCTGTTTCAAGGACAATGCCTTCATCGTCAACATGCTGCAACAGTCCGACGATTTTCTGACCGTCGCGCTTCACCACTTGCACGCGCCGTCCGCAGTTTTTTCGGTATTGCGCCAAAACTTTAAACGGCTCGTTTAGACCCGGAGACGATACCTCCAATTCAAAATCTTCCGTTTCGCGGTTCAAACCCGATTCGATAGCCCTGCTGATCATCACGCACTCTTCAATGGTGATTCCTTCGGGTTTGTCCGCTTCAACGGATATTTTATTGGCGCTATTTACCGAAACATCCACCAAAAAAATGGCGGTGTCGGCGGTGACGGACAAGACAATATTTTTGACAATATCCTTTGAAATCATGCTTTTAACATACAAATGAGGGGGATTTTAGTCCCCCTCCTCCACGTTTTAACAAAAATCCGCGCAAATGTAATACTTTTTGTTTGAAACACAAAAAAAAATTAAATTTGTGAACATGATGCAGGCGTCCATATCCAATCGTTGATCCTCGAAACGGTATCGTTGTAATACGGATTGGCGCTCAGTTCTTTCCACGCAGGGGCGACACGGAACGTATCCCACGCCTTATCCATGTCGGCAAAATCATCGAATGCGAGGATGTAAACCAGATTGGGCATCCTGTCGCCGGCTATGGTTTCGCCAAAGAGTACCGGCTGCAAACCTGTTTGTTTGAAAATTTCGATTTCGCCGCCTTCGTTGAACATGTGTATTTTCCGTTTGGAAGCCTCCAGACTTGGCGCTTCGTAAGTACGCACCTGAAAGATGCGCGCTTTGTTTTCCTTTTTCTGCGTCGGAACCACGATTTCCGGAAGATGGGTGAAGGCTCTCATGATCGTTTTTTCCATCGACACAAAAGCCATTTCAGACAGGGGCGCTTTCAGAACCCGTTCGCCTGCCTGCACAAAACTCTGGTCGTTGAGCAGCCTGTCGTTGAGCGCGACTATCGATTCAAGCGAAGGATGCGGAATGATCACATGCAGCGTAGGGGCGTTTATCCCGTGCCTCACGTTGAACACGCCAACGTTGTTGATCCCTGCTTTGTTCAATGCAGGGATGGCGACTTCTCGATAATAAGTTTCTACAAATCTTTGCCGGCTTCCTAAGGGCAGATGGTAGCGTATCCACTCGAAATATTGAAGTTTTGGGGTTTGGCTTGGTTCAAAGTTTTCGGACAACCCCGACATGCCCAACACGGGCGCCATGCCTAATGCAGCGCCTGCTGATAAAAATGTACGTCTTTTCATTGTTGATTTTTTATTTTTGATGAATAATTTTCGTGCAAAAGAAGAAAAAATTTCGACACGTATATATATGGTGTGTGATTTTTTTTCAATAAAAACCAACAACCAGTCAAATTTGTCCGTGCAAACCTGTCGGCGTCATTGAACCTTTAGATCGGCGCAGCCAACCTTTAGCTCGGCGCAGCCAATCAAGTTCAGGATCACCCCATAGCCATCAAGCTAAGGCTGAAAGCCTTATTTATCAGTAACGTAGGGCAACGCCCTACGCAGTACGACAATCGAAAGTTACAAATCTTCAGCCCTGAAAGGGCGGTATTCTTGAGTACGCCCTTTCAGGGCTTAGGTTGTGAGCGTGTTTGTGCTCCAACAGGGCGTTGCCCTATCTTGATGATTTTGCTCTTTCAGAGCGACTTACGTTCTTAACTTGATGGCTATGGGGTCAAGCCCGCAATGACGCAGAGACGTGTTTTTTGTGAATCATGCAGGTTCGAAGTTCCCTATTGTAAAAACAGTTTTTTTGAAAAACTACGGAAAACCGTATTTTTTTTGAAAATAGAACTATATACTTTTGCCGCTCCTCATTCCAACCCTTCGGAGGAGGGCTGAGGTGGGGCTTTTGGGCTTTACGTTCTTTGACATGTTGGTTTACACGCACAGTGTGGAAAATTTGAAAAAATTTGTGCTATTCGAAAAAACGTATTAAATTTGCCGGATATTTAAAATGATAGAAAATGGAATATGGGAAGTTGCGGAAAGAGCATATAACCGAAAGGGAATGGGACTTGATAGAAAGCATTAGAAATTATAAAAACTCAATGCACAATCCGTCGCTTGAACTTGAATGGTTTGCCCGGCAGTTGTTTGAAAACTTGCTATATGACAATGAATAAATAATTTAATATATGAACACAGCAGTAATATCAAAGCAGGATACCGTAAAGTATCAACTTTCGGACATTATCATGGATGTATCGTGGGCGAAGATATCGATGAAGTATTTCGGACAATCAAGTTCATGGATATATCATAAATTAGATGGCATCGACGGGAACGGTAACAGAAGCGATTTCACCTATTCGGAAAAGCTGCAACTGAAAAATGCACTTTTTGATTTCTCCGAAAGGATACGCAGGGCAGCCGAAACAATTGATGTATAGCAGCATAGCCTTTTGATGTTGAAAATATTAATCAATTTTCGCCACTGAGCCAATAAAAGCGTTTGAATACGCAAAAACATACAGGTAAAGTAGCGGTTGCTATTTGGTTCTTGTACACCAAAATTCCACAACCCGATGTTTCGGGTTTCTAAGCCAAGAACAAGTAAGTAAACGTCGCAAGAGCGGCGTGGAAAAACTTGTTAGGCTTAGAAGGCGTGGAAACCTTGGTGTACAGACAAGAATCGATTCCACGCTTTTTTATATGAATGTGTAAACCAACCAATTGTAAAATCGTAATATAAAAAATAATCATAAACCACTAAAAATAAACAATATGACCAAAATGACAAATGTAGGGGCAAACCTGTGTGTTCGCCCAAACACCGCGCATGTACAGGCGAACCTGCGTGTTCGCCCAAATCCCGCGCACCCAAACACCAACGCCCAAATGCACGGCGAACATTCAAAAGGGCGAACACGCAGGTTCGCCCCTACCATCATCTTGTTGCTGACATTCTTATTATTTATGGCAACAACCGCAAACCTCAACGCACAAACAGTTGACTCGGGTACAACGGGCGACTGCACGTGGACACTCACCGGAGCAGTCGGAAACTATACCCTTACCATAAGCGGTGCAGGGGCGGGTGAAATGGCGAATTACAACGCCCAATTTACGTTGAGTCGTCCGCCTTGGTATGCTTACAGTGCAGATATTAAGACGCTGAACATCCAACAGGGCGTTACAACTATTGGCGATTATGCCTTTAGCGCATGTTCGACGCTGCCCGCTGTTACAATTCCTAACACGGTAACAACTATAGGTTTCAGCGCCTTTCAGAATTGTACAGGATTGGTAAACCTTACCATTCAAGATGGAACAGAACCCCTATACGGCAATACCTTTTCCAATTGCCCCATTGAAACGCTCTATGTGGGCAGGAACATTTCAATTGCTCAAGCATTCTCTGGCAAAACCACCTTGAAAACAATAACGTTGGGCAACAACGTTACTGAAATAGGTACTTATACCTTCGGCGGTTGTACCGGACTTACTTCTGTCACAATTCCCAATACGGTAATGACTATCAACGAAAGTGCATTTTCTAACTGTACGGGATTAACAAATCTCACCATTCAGGACGGAACGGAAATCCTTACTTTCAATGACAGACATTTTTTTAATAATTGCCCCATCGAAACGCTCTATTTGGGTAGAAATCTTTCATACACTCAAAGTTGGAGCTATTCACCCTTCAACAGCATAGCCACGCTTAAAACGGTTACGCTTGGCAACAACGTAAACTCCATTGGTAGTGTTTTGTTCTACAACTGCTCGGCGTTATCCACAGTAAATATAACCGCGTCACTGGTTTCTGTCGGTTCAAGCGCTTTCCATAACTGCGCAAAATTGACAGACGCATCGGCAAATGCCATCATTGCGCAAATAACTGCCATTGCTGATAATACCTTTTATGGGTGTGCAGCATTGAGTTCCATTACCATTCCCAACACGGTATTAACCATTGGAACAAATGCTTTTCAGAACTGTACGGAACTTGCTTACGTCAGCATCGGCAATTCGGTAGCCACCATTGGAACCAACGCTTTTAACAATACGCAATTGGCAGAGATCGTCA